>Ga0209342_10000946_pt1 | contig 33129 bp, 38 predicted proteins | sample RifCSP16_2_FD_184023 | JGI IMG/M metagenome (GOLD analysis project Ga0209342, IMG submission 184023) | Soil microbial communities from Rifle, Colorado - Rifle CSP2_sed 16_2 (SPAdes) (version 2) | ecosystem: Environmental > Terrestrial > Deep subsurface > Rock core/Sediment | place: Rifle...
GACGAGCGTCTCGAGGCGGGGGAACTTGTTCACCGCGGGGTTGAAGAGCCACGTCTTCTCGAACTTGATGTCCCCCGTGACCGCGACGTTGTACAGCCCGTCGCCGATGTGGAAGTGGCACACGGACGAGCCGAGGATGTGGCCCGCGTTCTGCAATGTGAGCCGCATGTCCGGGGCGATGTCCGTCGTCTCGCCGTACTTCAGCGGAATCGTGTTGAGCACGGCCTTGCGCACATGGGAGGAGTCGAACGGAGACTTCCGCGCCTCTCCGTACGCGACCTTGATGAAGTCGAGCTGGAGGAGAGCGGACAGGTCCCGCGTCGGCGGCGTGCAGTACACGGGCCCGTCGTACCCGTACTTGAACAGGGCGGGGACGATACCGCAGTGGTCCAGGTGCGCGTGGGTGATGACGACCGCGTCGATCGAATCGAGGGGCATGACCTCGGGCGCGCTCAGGTAGGGAGAGCCGTTCTCCTCCGAGATGAGGACGCCGCAGTCGACGAGGACCTTGGATTCGCGCGTGTTGAGCAATGTCGCCGACCTTCCGACCTGGCGGTAGCCGCCGAGGCTCGTGATGCGGACCCACGACTCGCCGGTCGCGAGCTCCCGCGTGAGCCGCCGCCCGACCTGCTTGAGGAACTGCGTCCTCTCGTCCCGGACGGTCCGCAGGTACTGGCGGATCTCCTCGACCGTCTTCGACGCAATTGGCGGCGTGCGCACGACCTTCGGCGCCCAACCGACCTTCTTCTTGATCTCGTTGAGGACGGACCCGTGCCGGCCAATCACGAGGCCGGGGGAGAGCGCCTCGATCGTTACCTCGCCACTGTCCGACTCGAAGTACACGCTCGTGATCTGCGCCTCGGCCGGGATGATCTCCTTGATGACGGCCTCCGCCTCGTCCTGCGGCGAGAGGAGGGACGGGTCCGGGCGGATCGTCACGCGCTTCCGGAGGCTCTGGGCGAGCTGGCGGACGAGGTCGTTGTTCTCCGCGAACACGTCCATGTTCTTCGTGTAGATCGCGAGGACCGGGCCTTCAAACTCGACGTTCGTGATCTCGACTCCGCTCGGTACGACCTTGCGGACGATGTCTCTAGCCTCGCTGAGGATGTCCTCTAGGCTCATTGCAATCCCGGTGTGTGTGGGCGAACGTCAGGTCCAAATCTAGGGGAGCTTCATGGCCGCCTTGCGCTGCTGGATGTCGGCCTCCTCGAGTTCGCGGAAGGCCTGGCGGGTGATCACTGCGACGTCGATCCCCTCGCCGGACGCCGCATCGCGCCGCATCGCCACGTTCACGGCGCGAATCGCGAGGTCCGTGCCTCCCCGCACGTCGAGCTCGTCGGTCCAGTGGTCCTCAAGGACTCCGTAGACGTACGGACTGCCCGAGCCCGTGCTCACGTACTTGTCCTCGAGGCTCCCGCCGGCCATGTCGAGGGAATAGACGTGGCTCCCGCGCGGGTCCACGCCGCCGAGCACGAGCTGGACCCAGTACGGGAAGTACCGGCGACCCGCGAGGATGTTCGCGGTGAGGGTGGCCGCGGCCTCCACGGACATCGGCAGGCTCCGCTTCAGCCGGTACAGCTCCGCCTCGGCGGTGATGTAACGCGCGAGGACCTGGAGGTCCCCCACGAGCCCGGCGGTCGTCAGGCCGAGGTTGTCGTCGATCCGGTACACCTTCTTCGTGCGCTTGTGCGCGATCATCGTGCCCGCGGTCGCGCGGCGGTCTGCCGCCAAGACGACGCCGTCCTTGCAGGCGAGCCCTACGGTCGTGGTTCCAGTCTCAAGTTCAGGGGGTCGTTCCATGGCAGTGCACTTCCTGGAAAACGCGGGAAAAACCCGACGTCGAGCCGAACCGGCCGGTCATATTTAAGCATTAGGCTTTCGTTCGCGGCCACGAGCTCAGACCTTCTCCACGCCGCCAACCGCTTTCCTCTGGGCCTCGATCCGCTCCTGGTACGCCTTGAGGCGCTTCTCGTACTCCGCAGCCGCCAGCTTGCTTCCGGCCTCCGAGACCGTCAGGATGAACCGATTGGGGCCGGTCCATTCGACCTGGAGGTATCCCTCGGCCTCAAGCCTCCGAACGCTGTCTTCGAGGTCCTCGTACCGCATGCCCCGGATCTCGTGAAAGAGGTCCTCTCGCGTGGCGCCGATCAGCCCGCGCTTCGCGGTTAGGCTCAAGACTTTCCAGTCGATGTCGTCCATGCCCGTGCGGCCTACTCTATGCATCTGCCGGCGGCGGATAATGCTTAGCCCCGGGATTTCACCCCGGATAGCGACTCGCGGATGCGGTCCGCGACCTCGTCGATGAGCCCGCTCCCGTACACCTGCACGAGCATGCCGCGCTCCTTGTAGTACTGCACGAGGGGCTTCGTCTGTTCCTCGTAGACCTCGATCCGGCGGCGGACCGTCTCCTCCTTGTCGTCGTCCCGAACGATCAGCTTGCCCCCGCAACGGTCGCAGAACCCCGGCTTCTTGGGCGCGTTCGAGAGGAGGTGGTAGACGGACTCGCAGTCCGAGCACACGCGACGACCCGTCGATCGCTTGATGAGGTCCTCGGGGTCGAGGAAGAGGAGGAGGGTCGCGTCGAGCGTCGTCATGCCGTCGAGCGCCTCCGCCTGGTCCCGCGTCCGGGGGAAGCCGTCCAGGATGAAGCCCTTCTTCACGTCCCTCTGCGTGAGGCGCTTCCGGACCATCTCGATCACGAGGGCGTCGGGGACGAGCTTCCCCGCGCGGATGTACTTCTCCGCCTTCTTCCCGAGGTCCGACTTGTCCGCGACGTGGCGGCGGAGGATGTCGCCCGTCGAGACGTGCGGGACCCCGAAGATCTCCGCGAGGCGGACGGCCTGCGTGCCCTTGCCCGCTCCCGGCGGGCCCAAGAGGAGGAGCTTCACGGGCCGGGGGATGGTGGGGATGGGTCTTTACGTTTTCCTCAGAAGAGGTGGCCCTCGACGGTCCGCGCGCCCCCGCCGACCCCGCACCGCAGCGTGTCGATCCCCAGCGCGTGAACCCGCGACTCCACCTCGTCGAGCTTCTCCGGGAGCGTGTTCACGTACACGGTCGCCCCCGTGTCGATCGAGAAGAACGCGGGGACGCCCTCCTCCCGCATCCGCTTCACCGCCAGGATGACCTTGACCGTCTCCGGCCGCCAGAGGAGCATCTCGCTCGTCCCCGTCATCGTGATCCCGTGGAGCATCATCGTGTCCCTCTCCGCAAGCATCATGACTTTCCCGAGGTCTCCGTTGCGAATCGCGAGCTCCATCTCCGCGAGCATCTTCGGCATCTCCGCGAGGCGAGCCTGAAAGAACGGGGACGACGGTGCTTCCCGATGCGCCGTGTCCGTCGTCTTGAACACGGGGACCAGCGCGATCACGATGCCCATGGGCAGGTCCTCACGCAGCTGGTAGGCGTACGAGGTCTCGTCGGAGGTGCCGGTCGTCCACCGCGCGTATCCGCCGGCCACGGCCCTGGCGGCGGAGCCTGCGCCCCGCCGGGCGATGCGGGACACGTCCTTGGTGGCAAGCGAAAGGCCCGCCGCGGCGCACGCGGCCCACGCGAGGGCGGCGAACCCGGACGCGCTCGCCCCGAGACCGACGTTCGAAGGGAAGTCGTTCACAGATTCCATACGGAAGTACTCGTGGAGCTTCGCGCGGATGCGGACGATGTCGACCACCGCCAGAATCCGTTCGAGCTCCCGACCCGAGACCGGTCGGCCGTTGATCGTGGCGGTGTCTTCGACAGCGCCGCCAAACGCGATCGTCGTCTTCGTCGTGAGCGGGGCCGTGCACACGGATATCGAGTCGTGGAACGGGAGGCGGAGCCGCTCATCGACGAGTCCATGGTACTTGATGAGTCCCTGGATCGGATGCGCGACGGCCGTAGCCTTCACGTTCACCACTTGCGGATCACCTCGGGCAGTTCCCGCCAATCGTGGATGACGGCATCTGCCATATGGGTCGATGCGTCCGCCCACTTACCCGTGTCGTACCAGACCGCGCGCATCCCTGACGCCTTCGCGCCCGCGACGTCGGCGTCCACATCGTCTCCCACATGCACGACCTCCTCGGGCTGAAGTCTCAGCGCGTGTAACGTCTGATCGAAGATCACCCGGGACGGCTTCCGCACGCGCGCCTCGTCCGAGAACGTCCGATGGTCGAACAGGTCGGACAGGCCCATTCCGTCCTGCACCCGGCGCAGGAAGTGACCCCACGTGCGACCCGTGTTCGAGATGATTGCGAGGCGGAGCCCATCCGCCTTCAGCGTGCGCAGGGTCTCGACGACGCCGTCGTTCAATCTTGGCGGACGTTCGATCAATGGCATGCCGATCGGATCGCGCATGTCTTCGAGCAATGACGGGTCCGACGCGCCGTCGTAGCCCGCCGAGGCGAGCAGGTCCGCGACCTGCCGATTCGCCGGCCAGTCCACGTTCTTCCTCCACGCGCGCTTCAGGTGGTCCGTCCAGAGGTCGTACGCGAGGTCGATCCGCTCGTATGTGCACAGCACGCCGTGGTCCTTCAGGACGCGCTGGATCGCCTCGCACCGCAAGCGCTTCGCGACCTGTTCCCAGTCGTCCCCGTGGGGCTCGGCGATCGTGTGCCACCAGTCCACCGTCACGCCGCGAATCATCGGACCCCTCAGATGTCGAAAATCACCTGCGCGATGCCCCCGTCGAGATCCACGATCATTTCGTGGTAGGTAACCGCCTTGAGGTTCAAGTGGAGCGGATGGCGCGCTCGGTCGATCGGCTCCCCGCGGACCCTCGCGTCGACCGCCAGATCGTTCACCTTGACGTCGAACTTCGAGAGGAGGAGACGTTGCGTCTCGTGCACGAAGAGGAGCTCGGAGAGGAAGTCGAAGAGGAGGGCCTTCAAGTCCTTCGACCGGACGCGGACCTCGTATTCGCCCACGGGCTTCACCGTCTCGAGGTCCGTGATCAGGCTGAACATGCCCGCGGCGGCGTTCGCGAACAGCTCGTCAAGGGTCGTGCCGTACGCGCGGATCCCGCAATCCGCGGTGTGGTCGAGCTCCTCGAACGCCCTCACGCGATGCGCTAGCGGTCGGCGATAGATGAACGTTCCCTCAGATGCCGCGATCCACGCCGGGCCAGATGACCTTGTGGACCTGGATCTGAAGGCGCGCGCGAAGTCCGTCCTCCAACACCCACGTCGCCAACTTGGCGGGGTCGAGCCCTCGCGAGACCTTGTGCGCGGGTGTGACGGGCGAGAACAGAATTGTTACGGCAGGAATCGCGTGCGTCCGGACGACGTCGCGCGCGAACTCGTAGTCCGTGCGGTCGGCGATCACGAACTTTACCTCGTCCTCCGGCCGGAGGAACTTGAAGTTCTCCAATGCGAGCTTCGCCTTCATCCCGGAGCCGGGACACTTGACGTCCATGATGAACCGCACCTGCCCAGCGTGCCGCTTGCCTTGGAGTGCCGTGTCGAGGGGCTGAATTGGGACCTCGCCGTCCGTCTCGACGGAATGTACGAGGTTTGGCGGCAGTCGTTCGATCGCTTGCGCCATCGACCGCCACTGGAGGAGTGGCTCGCCGCCCGTCCAGCACACGTGGCGGATGCCATCGCCCGCGAGAGCGAGCACGCGATCGGCCACGTCCGCGACGGACATCTCCTCGGACGCGCCACCTTCGACCGCGTGCATCGAATCGCACCACACGCACCGGAGGTTGCACGTGTACAGGCGCACGAAGACGGTCGGATACCCGACGAGGGAGCTCTCGCCCTGAATCGTCTTGTAGATCTCCGAGACGAGAAACGGACCTTCGGGTGTCACCGGATCCGCCATTGACGCAGCCAGTGCGACCCTCGGCTTAGGCCTTTCGAGACGCGTAGGGAAGCGGGTCCTTCAACCCCGCCTTGCGGAACCCCTTAATCCGGAACCGGCACGAGTCGCATGTCCCGCACGCCTTCGCCCCGCCAAGGTAGCACGACCACGTGAGCTCGAACGGCACGCCGAGACGGGCGCCCGTGTGCACAATGTCCGCCTTCGTCATCCGGATGAGGGGCGTGTGGATGTGGATCGGCCGACCTTCGACGCCACGCTTCGTGCCGAGACGGGCGACCTCGCGAAACGCTTCGTAGAACTCCGGGCGGCAGTCCGGATAGCCCGAGTAATCGATCGCGTTGGCCGCGACGTAGATCTCGTCCGCGTCGATCGTCTCCGCGTACGCCAGGGCGAGGCCGAGCAGGATCGTGTTCCGAGCCGGGACGTACGTCGCGGGGATGCCATGCCCGATCTCCTCCATCGACCGCTTCTCGGGGACCGCCGCCTTCCGGTCGGTGAGGGCGGAACCGCCAATCTGCGTCAGGTCGATGTCGAGGATCTTGTGAATCTTGACGCCGAAGTGTTTCGCAATCCGTTTGGCGGCTTCGACCTCTTTGCGGTGCCGCTGCCCGTAGTCGACCGTGAGCGCGCATATCTCGCGTCCCTTCGAGAGGGCGACGGCAAGGCATGTGCTCGAGTCGAGGCCACCGGAGAGGAGGACCACGGCGCGCGTCATGTTCCGGGGCTCCAACACGGGGACGGCTTAAAGGGTGAGCGTCACGCCCGGATCTCGTCGAACACGTAGTCCTCCCACGTCCGTTCGCCGAGCACGATCTCGAGCTCCTGCGGCGTCAGGATCGGCTGCTTGTACCGCAGGTAGTCCTCGATCGCGATCCGCGGGCACGCGGTGGACACCCACGCGTCGACCTTGTAGCCCTCGAGGAGTTCCGGGCCGACGAGGTCCATGTGGAAGATGTGCCCCGCGCGGCCTTTCGCCTCGACTTTCGCCTTCAACTCCGCAGCCAACGCGCTTCGATCCTGTCCAAGCTTCCGAGAGACGATGATGCCGAAGGTCTGCGCCTCTTGTGCGCGGACGATCGCGCCCCACCGCTGCCGGAGGATCCGGTCCTTGACGGCCTCGAGCGTGCGGGCCTCGCCGGTGCTCGGGTCGGCAATGACCACGGGCTTGTCGACGATGATCGCGACGCCGAGGGGATGGAAGTCGCCCGTGCCCACGTAGAGGTAGGAGTCCACGCGGTCCGCAAGGTTCGTGGCGGTGAAGTAGTCGCACCCGAGGACCTGCGCGGCGTACGCGACCCGCCGGTCAGGCTCGCTCACGGCGGGTTCGAATCCCTTCTCCTTCAGGTGGGAAACGATGTGTGGGACCCACTCTCGGTGCTGCGTCGTGGTGAGAAGACCGACGCGCTTCGTGATCATGGGAAGGGCGGCGTCGAGGAACGACCACGAATCCGGCAGCGGCGTCGGCATGTCGTAGAAGAAGACGTTGCGGTAACGCAGGTGCGGCATCGGCGCGTGGGCGAGATGCACGATGAGGTCAACAGGCATCTCCGAGACGTCGCAGGCGCCGAAGCTCGGGTCCGCGCTGATGAGGCACGTCACGCCCGCACGCTTCTCGAGCTCCGCCGCCAACGCGACCGCGCGGGGTCGCAGTCCGACGGGGAACTGAAGACCAACGGTCTTCGCATCACGCCTCCGGATGGCCTCGAGGAGGCGTTCGACCTCATCCATCGGGTCACCTAGCGAACTGCGACATATGACGTTTTCGCGGGAGCAGGTTTACTAAGCGCACGCCGCTTCCACTACGAGGGGGCAACAGGCATCGCGAATGGGGATGGATCTGTGATGGTCTTCGCGGTGTTCGTAATCATCCTCGGTCAGGTCATGATGATCGCGGTCTACGCATCGCGCTACAAGAGGGTCCCGCCCAACCAGGCCCTCGTCGTCTATGGAAGGAAGTACCGGCCGGGAACGGCACGCGAAGGCTTCATCGTACTGGCTGGCGGCGGGAAGTTCATCGTACCGATCATCGAGACCTACTCCTTTCTCTCGCTTGCTCCGTTCGTCGTTGAGGTTAGAATCGACGACCCCGGCGGAGCCGAGTGCGAGTTGCTGGCCACCTCCAAACTGACTCGAGAACCCGAAGGACTCCGCAGGGCGGCGCAGAACTTTGTGGACAAACCCATCGAAGAGGTCCGTGCCGTCGCGGCGACAATCCTCGAGGGGCACGCGCGGGGTCTGCTGGGTCGGAAGGTGTCGCCCAGGGAACCGGAGTTCGCCGAGAAACTCGAGGCGGTGACCCGACCCGACTACGACAAGATCGGCCTCGAACTCGTCGGCAACATGGTCGTTCGAGCGGGATGAAGCTCCACCCACCGAGGGGCATGGCTCCGCTTCGTGGCGGCGCGGAACCGCCCCGCCTTCCGCATCGCCTCCGTCCGTCAGGCGCTTGCATCGGTCCGAGGGTGGGCGCAGCGTCTTCATGAGGTGAACTCCCAGCATCACGCGGACTCGCGGGCAAAGTGCTAAGTATTACGAAGTCTTACATTCCATTACATGGAGATACGGGTCGACTGGTCGGAGAAGCGCCAGCGACACATCCTCGATCGGATGATCCTGCGCGGCATCTCCCGCCAAGAGTTCCTCGCCGCCCTCCGTCTCGGCGCGAAGCGACGGCAGAAGGAGGGAATCTACGAATCGTCCTACCGCTATTTTTCCGTCGTCTACGAGGAACGCCACGACGCGAAACGGCGGCGGAGGAAGGTATACCCGATCACCGTGAAGGTGGGACCGTGAAGAAGGCGAAGTTCGCTCCGTATCCCTGCCACTGCGGCGGGAAGATGATCGAAACCGCAATTCACGTGGAGCACCTCGGAATCGACTTCGGACTCCGGACGGGGCACGTGTGCACGCGATGCGGGGACCAGTTCCTGACGGACGAAACCTGGCAGGAGATCGAGGACGCGGCGAAGGCGCGCGGCCTGTTCGGGCTGGAGCGGAAGGTCCGCGTTCGGCGTTCGGGCAACTCCTTGGTGGTCGCCATTCCCCGCGACGTAGCGCAGTTCCTCGGAGTGGACAAGGACAGCCTCGTCAGCCTCCTGCCCCTGGGAAAGGGTCGTCTCGAGGTGCAGACGATCGGGTGATGGTCGGGGCCGCCAAGGGCGGCGACGGTCGCAAGAGTGGCTTCTACTTCCTCTTCTCGATCACGAGCCGCCAGGGCGTGGGCAGCTTCGAGCCGCTCTTCCGCATCGCTTCCTTCGCGTGCTCCACGTTCGCCTGAGTCGTCCATATCGTGAGGACCTTCGTTCCCGGTTCGACCCGAGCCGCCCTTCCCACCGGTGAGCCGAAGGCGCCGCGCATCCCGCTCGAGATGCGGTCGGCACCCGCGCCGACGGCGATCTTGTGCTCCCGCAGCACCTGATGGGGATACAGCCGGACCTTGAACATATACGCGTTGCCGGCCATCTTCGCGATGTGACGGTTCCCGCTGATGCGGGCAGACTCGAGCGCCTGGTCTCGGATCAAACACGGTTCGGTCGCGACGAGGTGGACCGCCACAGGGAACTTCGTGCTCAGGTCGCCGATGTCGAACTGGGACAGCCGAGAGCCGGGGATGCCCCCCATGTACTCCTTGCGGGTGTACGACCCACGCATCTGCTGGCGGAACATGCGAGCGGGTTTGCGCGTCATCGTATCGGAATCCGTTCGAGAGACGCCGAGTTATTTAACGGTTCCTTCGTGCGCCCGGCCCGCAGCAGGGATACCCTTATCCGGCGGACTTCCCGTCTCCGCTTCCCGGGGCGACACTTATGGCTGGAAAGACGAAGTGGAATCTTCAGATGGAATACGTTCAGAGCTGCAACTGCGACTACGGCTGCCCGTGCAGTTTCAACGGGCGGCCGAGCCAAGGCCAATGCGAGGCTTTCAACGGCTACCGCGTGACGAAGGGCTCGTTCGGGAACATCAAGCTCGACGGCTTGAAGTTCGCGCAGGGTCTGTGGTGGCCCAAGGCGATCCACGAGGGGAACGGGGCTGGGCGACTCTACATCGATCCGAGCGCGACGTCGGAGCAGAGGAAGGCTCTCGAGGCGATCTGGTCGGGGCAGCATGGCGGCGCCGTGTGGGAGATCTTCCCGAGGACGTGGTCGAAGGTCCACCCGCCGAAGAGTGCGAAGATCACATGGAAGTTCTCGGGACACGACAGCGCGTTCGCGGTCGAGGGGATCGGAGAGGTTCGAAGCTCGCACATCAAGAACCCCGTGACCGGCGAGCCATTCGAAGGGCAGATCGTCCTGCCGGGCGGCATCCAGTGGAGAAAGGCGGATGTCACCTCCGTCGACTGGTCCCTGAAGGACCGGGAGGCCGGCTGGGACATGCGCCACGCGAACGCCGGTGGATTCGTCGCGATCATGAAGTTCAATGAGAAGGGCGTCGTGGGCTAGCGCCCGACCGTCAGTCGCTTGGGCAGACGATCGCGTCCGGGATTGGGACCGCAACGAGAACATTCCGCGTCGCAATCATCCGGGCAGCGCAGCGCGGAGAGCGACGATCCCTCCGAGGATGAAGAGGACGGCCCCGATGAGCCGCTTGACCGGGAACCGTTCGGAGCCCACCTTCTCCGCGAAGATGAAGATCGAGACGATCCCCATCCACGCGAGGCTCATCGCGCCGACTACGAACAGGACGAGCATGAAGAGCCAGCAGCATCCGATGCAGTACATCGCGTGGCGCGACCCCATGCGGACCGCCCCCGCGCGGCCGGACCGCCAATGGTGCATAACGAAGCCCATCGGGGACTCGCAGTGGCTGAGGCAGACGTCCTTCGGGCGGGTGAACTGGTACAACCCCGCCGCCAAGAGGACGACCGCAGGCGTGAAGGCGAGGGTCCCCGTGAACGGGCCGATCAACCCGAGGGCCACGAGGCCGAGAAGCGCGACGACGGAGAACGCGCCCCAGACGAGGAAGTAGGGGAGCACGAAAAGCAAGGTCCCCATGTCGTCCGCGGGCTTCGTCGGACGCCCCTCCTCGAGCCGGGTGATGCCCCGGTAGGCGAGGATCATGGGCAGGGCCGACGGCAGCATCATCGCGACCATCATGACCGTGAGCAGGACCAGGAAGACCGCCAGCGCCGCTGGCTCAGAAATGGTGATCTCAGTCATCATGAGCTCCCTCATCAGCTCGGTCGAGGACCACGTCACGTACCAGGCCGCGGCGACCGCGAGGGCAACCGTGACGGCGACGGCCGCCGTGAGCTGCCGGAGCGGGTTCGCAGCGCGGACGGCTTCAGTCTTCACAAGCGCGCCGGAAACTGGAGACCGATATGAGGATGAGCCTAGGGTGGCCGCTGCCGCCCCGAGAGGACTGACAAGGGATGCCGTGCCGGACCCCCGACGGAGCGGACGGACGAACTCTTTACTGCTGGCGGGCGAGGGCAGTCTTGCCGACGTGAGCAGGGGGTGGCGTTGTTCCCCTGAAACCGTTCCTATCCTGCTTTTCCTGCGCTTTCGCCACTGAAGGCGCATAACCCCGCGGACGGAAAGGCTTTTACCCTTCCAATGGCCATCTCGCGCCGCCCATGCCCTGTGTTGGCATGGCAGGGGGAACGAGCATGACGCATTGCAAAGGTTGTGGGGGAGAGTCGAGCCCGCAGAACACGTACGGACACATCCTGGGGTGCGGCGAGAAGGCCCAGAGCAATCCGCACGAGTGGAGCCACGAGCCGATGGCGTGCTGTGTGAACGAGAACTCGCGAGGGCGCCACAACGTGTGGAAAGACAAGGACATCACGCGGGTCCTGAACGTGTCCCTGGCGTGGATCGTTGAGAAGAAGAACAAGGATCGTCTCAGTGGTCGGAACCGCGTTACGGGGAAGGACCTCGCGGAAGCGCTTTCCCTGGTGATGTCTAGCCTTCCTAAGCCCCCAGCGCCGTAGGCCCCTTTCAGCGGTTTCAGGGCGTCCTGTGCGAGGACTCAGTACGTCCCAGAGGGCTTCGGCGACCGCCGTGACGGTCAACGCCACAGGTACCGAGCTTGCGAAGAAGGTCCGACAGCAGCCCCCCTGGCAGACACGACGGGGGAGTGTCGGAGGGGGATCTCAGCCTGCGGCCACAAAACAAGGACCGGGGCTCTCGTTCCGCTGGGGAGGGACCCGACCTCGAGGATAGTAACTACTACGACAGGGTAAACTGCTTTGACCCCGATGGTCTCGCGACGACGTGGGTTGTCAGAAGGTCGAAAACATGGTTCAGGCGCATGCGAGTGTCATGGAAGGGGTCCGTACGCCCGAGGAGGACGAGGAGGTTCTGCTCGTCACCTTCGACGCCAAGGAATCGGGCAGCGACCCTCGGGCGGGGGTCGCGATCCCCGGGGACCGGTCGCGATGTCTCGACGCGCTTCGCCGCTGGATCCGCGGGGAGGACGAGGGACTCGCCGAGTGGCTAGGTGACTCGGCGGACTGCGAGGCCTTGTTTCAGGCGGCGCGCGCACAGCTCCTCCGAGAACTCGCAGAGTACGAGGACTTTGATCTAACGCAGGTGGAACCCCCTCACGCACGTCGGTCACGCGGGCCCCTCAGCTTCCCCTGAGCAAGGCCAACGAATAGGATGCGCTGGGGGCAATCATCGACCGATTCCAGAAAGCCGCGGACTTCGCACCTTCTTAGAGTCGATGGTACATAGGAAGCCCCGCTAGTCGAGTCCCCTGAGAGCCTTCTGTGCGGCATCTCGAATCGGTTGAAGCCCGTCCTTCACCGCGGCCGCGCTCGCTGTCCCCAGCAGTTCCCGCGCGCTCTCTTTGTCGCTAACCGAGGCTAGGAACCTGCCGTACTCGAGGAGGAACTCCCCGTGCCATCCGAACTTGGCGAGAGCATGCGCCCGTGCGAAGCTGGTCCTGGCACCTTCCCGGTCTCCTCGGGACGCGCGCAGCGCCGCGTCGGCCCAAGCGACGAAATGGTCGACCTCCGGGGACGGACACTCACCGGCCAGCCGTCGTGCTTCCTTCAGGTACCCGTCCGCAGGGGCGAGATCCCCGCCGAGGATGCAGACGCGGACCAAGAGCGAGAGTTCCTCAACTCTCGTCCCGATATCGAGGACCTCGTCGGCCACACGGAGGAAGTACTCGAGCGTCTCCCGAGCCTCGTCGAGGCGACCTTGGCGGCGGTACAGTTCGGCGAAATGATGGTATAACCAGAGCATCTTCTTGCGTTGATGGGTAAGCTTCGCAAGGCGAAAGGACTCCTTGTAGAGGGCCTCGGCCGCCACGTAGTCGCCAAGGCACTCCGAGAGGCACCACGCCTTGGTCTGGAGGGGGTTCTGCCGGCCTCCGTAGTCGCCGGCCGCGTCCGCAATGGCGGCACTTCGGTCCAAATGGTTCAACGCTTCTTGAGGCCGACCGGTCTCAACAGCCACCAATGCCAGATTGTTGTACGCGAGGCAGACACCGCGGCGGTCGCCCGCGGCCTCGAACGCCTCAGCCGCTTTCAGGAACTCGGCCCTTGCCTCGTCAAATCGCTGGAACGGCTTGAGCAGCATCAGGCCCCTCAGGTTCGCCACGAGTCCGCTCAGGTCCGCGTCCCGAGGGAGTTCCGCCAACCATTCTGTGGCGCGCTGGAGAATCGTCAGCGCCTCTTCGTAATTGTTCCGGAGGTAGGCCCCGTGACCCTTGCGATAGAGGAGCCACGCGGCCTCGGGCGATGGTCCCTCGGGAAGGAACGACAGCCCCGCCTCCACCTCCTTCTCCGCCTCGGGAAGGTGGCCCTGAGTCTGATGGACCCCCGCGATCTTGTGGTGTAGACGCGCGGCGTCCCTCGCCCCCGGAGCCGAGCCCAGCGCGGTCTGGTACGCCTCCGAAGAGGCTTGGAGGTCTCCGGTCAGCCTACGCAGGTCGCCCAGCCGCTCGAGTAGCGTGCGCCGTTGGACCGCGTCCGACTCGATTGCGACCGCGTTTCCCAGAAGGGCGACCGCTTCCTGCTGCCTGCCGTGGGTAGCGGCGGCCTCCGCCTCCCGCGCGAGCCACGGACCCACCCTCGACGCGAGCGTCTTCCGACGGTGAAGCGGCAGGGCACGTTGGAAGTGCTCCCGGATGGAGTCGTGCACGGCGAGGCGACCCTCTTCGGCCTCCACGAGCAGCCCCTTCCGCCGGAGCCCCTGCACGGTCGAACCCTCGACCCCCTCGTCCAAAGACAATGCCTCCGCTGGCACCGGCAGATGGTAGAACGACGCGGTTTGCAGAACCGCGCGTTCCGCGGGGTCGAGGGCGGGCTCGATCTCCTCGCCGATGTACGCGTCGACGGTGGTCCACCCCTCTGACAAGATCCGCGGCGCACGCGATGCGACGAGCTTCAGGAAGAGGGGGCTCCCGCCACTGGCCCGGACGAGGCTTCCCAGGAGAGGGTCCGCGATGCCCGCGTCTGCGAGCAGGCGGGTCGCACTGTCGGGATCCAGCCCGCCCAGGGGGATTTCGACCACCATGCGATCCACATCAACCTCTCGGCGGCTGTAGAAGCCGGGGACCGTGCGGGAGAGGAGCAGGGCAGAGACGCCACGCCGCCCCGACAAAGCCCGCAGCAGAACGCCGAAGAACGCCTGGGCGTCCTCGGACGCCTGGTGCACATCGTCGAAGACCAAGACGGCGTCCATCCCGGCAAGGTCCGCGGAGAGAAGTTCCTCGACCCGACTGAGCCCCGCGGGCTTCGAGCTAGTCAGACTCGCTTGGAGGCCCACGCGACCCAGGGCGCGGAGGAAAGCGGCAAGGCGAAGGCCGAGGTCGGCCGCGGTGTCCCAGGCCCGCACCTGCCTCCAGAACACGGAGCGCTTCCCCCGCAACGCGTCGCAGACGCGCACGGCGAGAGAGGTCTTCCCGAGCCCCGCCATCCCCGTGACGACGATGAGGCGCGCGGTTTCGAGCGCCCCAAGCACCGTGGCCACCTCCCGCGTCCGACCGTAGAAGTGCTCGAGTTTGGGAGCCTCCTGCGTGAAGTCGACCAGACCTGCCTTCGCGGGCTCGCCCTGCTCCCCGATCGATCCGAGGCTCTGCATCTCCTGCAGGAGCCCCAGGAGCGTCGAGCCTCGGCGATACTCCTGGTAGACCTTTGCGAGGGGGATGGTTCGGGTCTCGCCGTCGGATCGGACGAGGACCTCCGCTTCAAGAAGCACCGCGCGCAAAGCCACGACCCCGCTTCGCCCCTTGGCGGTGAGGAAGTACGTCCTGCGCCGACGGCCCCCGTGCTGCACGTGGCTCGTCCGCTCTTCGACCAGCCCCTCCCCTGCGAGCGGTCGGATGTATTGGGGGACGTGGCTGACGCGAATGCCCACACTTTGGGCGATGCCCTCCTGCGTTACCTCCACTGGGACCTCGTACGCTTCCAGGTAGCGGCTGTAGTCGAAGAGGTGGAGCTGGATGCGTTCCTTGACCGTCAGGGACGGGAGTTGCGTTCGCGAGCCCCCACCCCCACGGGCCGTGAGCATAGATAACAGTTGTCGGGGCGAGGTGTAACGAGAACAGTGGGGGCAGGATCTCCATCTCGTGCAAGCGAGGGTCCGGGTCGAATAGGCCAAAGCATTTATGCCGTGGGCACAGGTCGCCCGCCATCCATGCACCTCGTGAAGCTCGGGGGCAGCGTGATCACGGACAAGACGAAGGTCACGAGCCTGAGGCCGACGAACCTGCGTCGCCTCGCCGCCGAGATTGCGAAGGCCGGGCGGGAGACGATCGTCGTCCATGGGGCAGGCTCGTTCGGACATATCAAGGCCGCGAAATACCGCCTGCAGGAGGGCTACCTCGAGGACGCCCAATTGGCGGCGGTGTCGGAGGTCCAGCGCGACGTACGGCAACTCAATTTGGCGGTGGTCGATGCGCTCCGGGGCGCGGGACTGAAGCCGATCTCCCTGCCGCCGAGCGCGATCGCGAGCCTCGACGACGGGATTCTTCGACAAGTCGACGTCGACATCTTCCACCGTTACGCGGACCTCGGGTTCACGCCCGTCACGTTCGGAGACGTCGTGCTCGACTCCCGCCGCTGGTTCGGCATCTGCTCCGGCGACCTCCTCATGCTCGCCCTCGCGACCGCGTTGCATCCGGAGTCCGCGATCTTCGTCGCAGACGTGGACGGCGTGTACACCGCCGACCCGAAACGCGTCAAGTCCGCGAAGCTCTTGCGGGACCTGAGCCCCGGAAACCTGGAGCGGGTCGACACGTCCGCGAAGACGACGGACGTGACCGGGGGCCTTGCGGGCAAGCTCCAGCGGATGATCGAGCTCGCGCGATACGTCCCCCGCTGCGTCCTCGTGAATGGCCTTAAGAAGGGACGCCTCCTTGCCGCGCTCCGCGACGAGCCGGTCGTGGGGACGCGGGTGACGCCATGAGCGCGCCGGATCCGAGCCGGACGGAACAAAGGAAGGCGGAGCACGTCGACATCATCCTGAAGGAGAACGTGTCCGCGGAGTACGACTTCTGGAACGACGTGCACCTCGTCCACGACGCGCTGCCGGAGATCGACTTCGACGAAATCGACACATCCACGACGCTGTTCGGTCGGAAGCTCGCGGCGCCCCTCGTGATCTCCTCGATGACCGGCGGCTTTGACGGCGGTAGGGAGATCAACGCGAACCTCGCAAAGGCCGCCGCCGAGGTCGGGGTCGCGATGGGCGTCGGCTCCCAGCGCGCGGCGCTCGAGAAGCCGGAACTCGCGGACACGTACGCGGTCGTCAAGGACCACGACGTCCCGCTGCGCCTCGCGAACCTCGGCGCCCCGCAGCTCATCCCGCAGGGGACGAAGCGCGCGTACGGCGCGGACGACGCGAAGCGCGCGATGGAGATGATCGACGCGCACGTCCTGATCTGTCACCTGAACTTCCTCCAAGAGGTCGTGCAGCCCGAGGGGGACCGCAACGCCAAGGGCGTCCTCGACGCAATCCGCCGCCTCGCGGCACGGTTCCCGGTCGTGGCGAAGGAGACCGGGGCGGGCATATCGCGCGATGTCGCGCTCCGCCTCAAGAAGGCGGGCGTCGCGGGCATCGACGTTGGCGGCCTCGGGGGCACGAGCTTCTCTGCGGTCGAGTATTACCGAGCGAGGAAGGACGCATACGAGTTGAAGGAGCGGCTTGGGGCCACGTTCTGGAACTGGGGGATCCCGACCCCCGCGTCCATCCAGCTCGCCGCCGTCGGGCTTCCGCTCATCGCGACTGGAGGCGTTCGCAGCGGGCTGCACGTCGCGAAGGCGATCGTCCTCGGGGCGTCCGCCGCCGGCATGGCCAAGCCGATGCTCGAGGCCGCAAAGGAGAGTTCAGAAGCCGTCGCGCGCGAGCTGCGGGCGGTGATTGAGGAGCTGAAGGCGGGAATGTTCCTCACGGGTGCCCGCAACGTGAAGGAGCTCCTGGGACGGCCCGCGATCGTGCAGAGGCCGACCGCGGACTGGCTGGAGGGCGCGAAGTGACGGGCATGGACCTCGAGGCGGCGCTCGCGCCCTACCGCGAGCGTTCGAATCGAGAGATCCTGGCGGTGGTGGAGGACTACGAGAGGGGACGGGACTCCGCGGACGAACCGTCCCTGAAGACGCTCGACGCGAGCCGCAAGCTCCTCGCCGCGGGGAAGCGGTACCGGTACGCGATCGCGTGCCTCGCGTACCAGGCGCTCACGGGCAGCGAGGACTTCAAGGCGCCCGCGCGGCCCGCGGCGTGGCTCGAGCTCTACCACCTCTACACGTTATTCCTCGACGACATCATGGACGAGGACGACCGGCGGCGGACGTTTCCCTCCGCGTGGTCGTCGAACATGAAACGGTACCGGGGGACCGACGCGTCCAGGCCGGGCGTGGCGTTCCGCACGGCGCGCCACCGGTACGGCGTGAGCATGGCGCTCCTCGACGCCCTTCGGATTCGGTCCCTTGCGGAACGGTCGATTCAGGGCAGCACGCACCTCGACACCTCCGTGCGCGAGCGCCTCCTCGAGGTCCTCACGGACACGGACCTCAGGCTCAGTGACGGGCAGGGCCTCGACATCGACTTCGAGACGCGCCCGTCCCTCGCGGAGGCGGACTACGAGCGGATGGGGCACCTGAAGACCGGCGTCCTGTACGTCGCCGCCGCCACCACGGGGGCGATCCTGGCGGATGCACCGCCAAACAGGACCGAGGCGCTCGAGGAGTTCGCGCGGCGCTTCTCGGTCGCCTTCCAGGACCGCGACGACCTCCTGGGCTCGGGGGTCGTGGCCTCTCGGATCGGCGGCTCTGCGGAGGGCGACATCCGCAAGGGGAAGCGCACGCGGCTGTACGCGATCACGACCGCACGTCTCCCCGCCGCCAAGCGGAGGGCGTTCCTCACCGCGTACGGGAAGGGCACCCGCACCACCGCCAAAGATGTGCGGCTGGTCCGCGACCTAATGCGCGAGCACGCGCTCGACGCGATGACGACGCGAATCCGCGAGAACGTCGACCACGCGATCTCCGCCCTCCGAAGCGCGAACCCGTGGGGGCCGCCCACGAGCATCCTCGAATCCCTCGCCCTCGCGCAGCTCACGCGCCTGAACTGACTACGCGTCCTCGACGCCCCGATCCGTCAGACGGAACTTCGCGCTCTCGCCCTCCGCGAGGTGCCGGTGTTTCACGCGGACCGCGCGCCTCAGGGACGGGCCGATCTTCTCGAGCCGCACGAGCGCCTTGCAGTTGTGCGTGAACATGTGCCCCCCGAGCGGCTCGATCGTCTCGCGGTCGATGTCCGTGTACACCTGCGACGTCAACAGGACCGGGATCTCGGTCTTCCGCGCGATGCGAAGGAGGCGAGCGACCTGGCGGGTGAGGGAGCGGCGTTCCTCGGGGTCCTCGTGGCGGAGTGTCAGGCGGTAGTGCATCGTCATGCTGTCGACGCTGATGAGGCCGACGTCCTCGGACGCCTCGACCATCCGCACTGCCGACTCGATCAGCTTCTCCTGCTCCTCGTTCGAGTACGGCTCGGAGATTAGGATTCTACGCAGGACCTGATCGAAGTCGTCCCCGCACATTTGCCGCAGGCGCTCGAGGGACACGCCCTCCGTGTCGACGAAGATGACGCGCTTTCCCTCGCGCGCGACGTTCCGCGCGACCTGGAGGCACACGTTCGTCTTCCCGGAGCCCGCGACGCCGTACAACAGGGTCAGGCATGCGGCCTCGACGCCGCCGCCGAGGAGCTGGTCGAGGGCGACACACCCGATGGGGACGACGTCCACTGGCATCGGAACTCCGCGGTGCGGATGAACGTTCCCTCGGCGGGCGTCCTTTCCCCCGTGGCGCCGGCCGCCCACCATCGCACTAAGGGCTCTCGGGCGGCGTGAGGCCGGCCCGGCGCACGATTCCCCAGAACTCCGGATCGCTCACCCCACGCCGCCGCTCCTCGCGGTCCCGGTACATCTCGATGAACGCGATCTGGTCCTCCTTGCGACGGGACTCCGCGACATGCTTGATGCCCTCGACGATCTCCTGGAGCTGCTCCTTCGTCGGCTCGATCCCGTGTTTCCGAAGGCGGTCGAGCACGGTGCTGCTCCCCGTGTGCTTCCCCAGGATGAACCGCCGCTCCCGCCCAATCAGTTCGGGCTGCATCGGTTCGTACGTGCCCGTGTGCTTGATCACGCCGTCCGCGTGGATGCCCGACTCGTGGGAGAACGCGTTGTAGCCGACGACGGCCTTGTTCACGGGGATCGGGATGCCGCTCAGCTTCTCGACGAGGCGCGAGACCTCATAGATGCGGGAGACGTCGATGCCCGTGTCGTAGCCGTACACGGACTCGAGCGCCATGATCAGCTCCTCGAAGGGCGCGTTGCCCGCGCGCTCTCCAATCCCGTTCACGCAGGTGTGCGGCACCTCGATGCCCACCTCGAGCGCCGCCAGGTTGTTCGCGGTCGCGAGGCCGAAGTCGTTGTGGAGGTGCACGGACAGCTGCGCAGGCTTGAACCGCCGCTTGACCTCCTCCAGGTACCAACGGATCCCCGTGGGCGTCATGATGCCGATCGTGTCCGAGAGCACGACCCGGTCTGCGCCCGCGTCGATGCACGCGTTGTAGAGCGTCGTCACGTAGTCGAGGTCCGCGCGGAAGGTGTCCTCGGTGACGAAGGTGACCCTGACGCCGTGCGCCTTCGCGTACTCAACCTCGCGGACCGCCGCCTCGAGCACCTCCTCGCGCGTCTTGTTGAGCTTGTACTTCAGGTGCAGGTCCGAGCACGCGATGAAGATGGAGACCTCATCCACGCCGCAGTCGATGCACGCCTCCACGTCCTTCCGCACGGCGCGCGCGGCGGACATAATCGAGGCCTCGAGCCCTGCGTTCGCGACGAGCTTCACGCCGCGGAACTCCTCCTTGCTCACGACGGGGATGCCCGCGTCCATGATGTCGACGCCCATCTCCGAGAGCGTCGTGGCGATCTGGAGCTTTTCCTCCGGGGAGAAGTACACGCCCGGCGTCTGTTCCCCATCCCGCAACGTCTCGTCCCAGAACTGGATCCTCTTCGGGAGGCGAGACGCGATGCCCTGCTCGACGATGTAATTGTGAACGAGCTTCTCTTCGATGAGTTTCCCGCCCCGATTCGCGAGGGAAGCGCGGCGCGCACTTAAAACCGTGCTGGCGGGCGAGGCCGCGGCCCGGCCGTGAGGGTTATGTCCCCCGGCGGAATGGTAGTCGGGATGGCGGAGAAGCCCTGGGTGTCGAGCCTCTCGTTCGAGGTCTCGTTCCCCGTCCGTGGAAAGGTCCTCCAGGCGGTGATGTGCGACTGCGAGGAGGAGGGCGACATCCGCCTGCGCGTCACGCGCGACCCCTCGGAGAACTGGGACTACGACGCGAAGAAGCGAGAGTCGTTCTTCGACATCCACGGGTTCGACCCCAAGGGCTTCTACCTGAAGGTCCGGCCCGGGGACTGGATGGAGTGCGACGTCGTGTGCTTCGGCTACCTGCGGAAGGTGTGGGCGAACCGGATCGAGATGCAGGGCAACGTCCTCATGGACGGGACGCGCCTCATCGGCCGCGCAAGGCAGACGGACGAGACGCACGTGCAGGTCGACTTCGGCGTCTTCCAGGCGAACCTCGCGTTCGAGAACCCCGAGCAGATGCGGAAGGTGCTGAAGGGGGAGCGCGTGAAGACGGGCACCTACGTGGAGACGGACGCGGACGTCGACGTTGAGGTGAAGCGGTACGGTTCGAGGGAAGAGATCCTCGGCGGCCTCCGCCGCCGGTTTCCCGCAGGACGGGGGAAGCGCTAACCCTTCCAGGTTGGCGGCCGCTTCTCCAGGTACGCCCTGAGACCCTCTCCGATCTCCGGCGCCTCGAGCACCTGCGCGAGGTATCGGGACTCCGCCACGATCGTATTCGGGTAATGCTTTTCGAGGCCCTCGGTGAGCGCCTTCTTCGCGGCCTGCACCGCCACGGGGGAGTTGGCGGCGATCGTGCGCGCCATCGCGAGCGAACGGGCCACGACCTCTTCGTGCGGCACGACCGCGTTCAGGAGGCCCCAGTCGAGCGCCTCCTCGGGGGCGACACGCCGCGCCGTGAGCATCATCTCCTTCGCCCTCGTGAGCCCCACGAGGCGCACGAGGCGGACGGAATTCGCATATGCGAGCGTGAGTCCGAGCGACGTCTCCGGGTGGCCGAACACCGCGGACCCGCTCGCGACGCGCAGGTCGCACGACATCGCGAGGCCCATGCCCGCGCCGAGACACGCGCCGTTCACCGCCGCGATCGTCGGCTTCTGCGCATGCTCGAGGTCCCAGAGCAGACGTTGCCCCGTGCGGACCGCGTTCATCATCGCCGTCCGGTCAAGCCTCGCGAACTCCTCGATGTCGCCGCCTGCGCAGAAGGCCCTCTGGCCCGCGCCGGTTAGGACGACCGCGCGGAGGTCCGGGTCCCCGTTGAGCTCGAGCAACGTCTTCGCGAGCCGCCCCGCTTGCGCGAGGGACAGAGCGTTCACCGGCGGGCGGTTCATCGTGATCACCGCCAAGGGCCCCTCGCGGGACACGTCAATCGAGCCAGACTCGGGCATCCGGAGCGCCGATGGCCTCGCCCGGATTTAACGGTGCCCTCCGCGCATCCGACCCCTTATGTAGCCCCCCCACCATCCGCGCGTCGGGGGGCGTGGCGATGGACCGACCCTGGCAACAACACTGGCCGACGGGCGTCCCGAAGTCGATTGAATACCCGCGCATCCCGCTCCACCAGCTCCTGCGCGATGCCGCCAAGAAGTTCAGGTCCGTCACCGCCACGAAGTTCTACGGCAGGTCGATGACGTACGGAGAGCTGGACGATGCGGCGGACCGCTTCGCCGCCGGTCTCCGGAAGATGGGGGTGAAGAAGGGTGACCGTGTCGGCATCCTGCTTCCGAACACTCCCGGATACGTCATCGCGTTCTTCGGCGTCCTTCGGGCGGGGGGCATCGTCGTGCAGACGAACCCCTTGTACAAGCCGCGGGAACTCGAGGACCTGTATGCGGACGCGGGTGCGACCGTCGTCGTCTGCCTCGACATCTTCCTCCCGAACCTGCTGAAGGCGAAGCCGAAGACGCCAATCGAGCACGTCGTGGTCGCGGACGTCGCGGACTGGCTGCCCTGGCTGCTCTCGAAGCTCTACCCGATCAAGAAGAAGAAGGACCTGAAAAAGGAGGGCCACTGGCCGCTGAACGTCCCTCAGGGACCATGGGTTCACACATTTGCGGAGCTCCTCGAATCACCGCCAAAGGCGGATGGCGAGCCCCTAGTCGACCCCGCAAACGACGTGGCGGTCCTCCAGTACACCGGGGGAACGACGGGCACGCCGAAGGGCGCGATGCTCACGCACCACAACTTGGTTGCGAACGTCTACCAGGGATGCGCGTGGATCCCGGACGCGAAGCCGGGGCAGGAGCGAATGATGGCGGCGCTCCCGATGTTCCACGTGTTCGGCCTCACGGTCGCGATGCTCGTCTCCGTGCGGCTCGGAGCGACGATGATCCTCCACCCCAACCCAAGGGAGATCAAGAACATCCTCAAGCTTGTCAACAAGCAAAGGCCGACCCTCTTCCCCGGTGTTCCCACGATGTACGTGGGCATGCTGAACCATCCGAGGCTCGCGAAGACGAACATGCGGAGCATCAAGGCGTGCCTGTCCGGGGCCGCGCCCCTCCCCCTCGAGGTTCGCCGCAACTTCGAGCGGGTCACTGGCGGCAAGCTCGTCGAGGGGTACGGGCTCACGGAGGCCTCGCCGATCACGCATGCGAACCCTCTCACCGCCGAAGGCCTCGTGAAGGAGGGCATCGGCGTCCCGCTGCCGGACACGGACGCGAAGCTCGTCGACGTGGAGACGGGGTCGCGCGAGGTCCCGGCGGGTGAATCCGGGGAGCTTGCGGTCCGGGGACCGCAGGTGATGAAGGGATACTGGGGAAAGCCCGAGGAGACCGCGAACGTCCTGCGAGGCGACTGGCTGCACACAGGCGACGTCGCGACGATGGACGCGGACGGGTACTTCACGATCGTCGAGCGGAAGAAGGACATGATCATCGCCTCCGGGTACAACGTGTACCCGCGCGAGGTCGAGGAGGTCCTGTTCGAGCACCCGGCGGTCGCGGAGGCGGCCGTGGTCGGCCTCCCGGACGTGTACCGCGGGGAGACCGTCATGGCGTTCGTCGTACTAAAGGCAGGCGCCACCGCCAGGGCCGAGGAGATCATCGCGTTCTGCAAGGAGCGCGTGGCGGCGTTCAAGGTGCCCAAGCGCGTCGAGTTCCGAAAGGAACTGCCGAAGTCCCTAGTGGGCAAAGTGCTCCGGCGGGCGCTTCGCGAGGAAGAACTGGCAAAGGCAAAGGCGCCGTAGGGTCAAACCGGAGGCGGCGATTCCTGAGAGTGGACGTCTCCGCGGCTCACCCTTCTGGCGGCGTGGAGGTACGCAATCGCGTAGCAAGCCGCCGAGGCAACCGAGAGGAACTGCAGGCTGCCCACGGAGCCGCCGAACAGGTCGACACCCAATTCGCCGGTCGTCATCGCCTGGTTCATCGACGCGATCAATTCGTCTCGGAAGAGGAAGGCAAGGGCGAAACTCGCCCCGAGTTCGAGGGCGAAGGCGCTCCAGAGAAACACCCGACCCTCGAGCGCCACGAGCCTGTACGGGAGAAGAACCCACGCGAGCCCGAAGAGGAACGTGGACACCACCGTGGTCACGAGGATGATGTCGATGAACGCGGACAGGGCGGACTGGAGGGCGCCGGGCCCCCTCGGCGCCACCGTGGTGATGATTAAGATCGCGAACACCGCGCCGACAATGCTGACCACGAACCCGATGATCCATGTGATGACCGCGCGATTCACGTTGGTGCGATGGAGGTGGTCGAAGAACGAACGCGCCGCGAAGACGATGACGGCCCCGACGAGGCCGAGCACGAAGTAGGCGAAGGGGCCGACAAGCGGGATGAGTCCGACGAGTGCGGCCACAGCGAGGACGATGAGGCCGTTGCGGGTTCGGTCGACGTCTCGACGGTCGGGAATCCACCGCCAGGGAGGCGGGGTGAAGGCCCCTCGTGCCAGTGGTCGCGAAGGCGGAAGGGTGTAGGTCCCCTGCCCCGGCCATTGCCAAGCCGGTGAGGCCGAACCCCGAGACTCAAAGCCGCCTGCGCCAGCCTCGGGCCCCCGTGCGGGAAGGATGCCCTCGAGGAGCTCTCGACCGCACTCTGTGCAATACCTGGAGTACTCAGCGTTCTCGTGCCCGCACGACGCACAGTGGTGCTCCGCCACTTTCCCCTCCGCCACCGGACGGTCCTCCGACCAGAAAATGATTCGCATCGAGCAAACGTTTAGTTAACGCTGCGAAGGTCCGACGGCTCGGTACTATGGGCAAGATCGAGAGACCGAGCGTCGAGTCCCTCATCATGGACTTCGCGATGTCGTTGACACGCCGCGCGACCTGGAGGCGGGCACAGTCGGGAAGATGTTGCGGCGTGCGCTCCGCGAGGAAGAGCTGGCGAAGACGAGATCGTCGTAGGGTTCGTCACGCCGAAAGGCTTGCACATTATCCCGTCACTTTCGCGGAACCCCCCGAAGGCTTAAGTCCTTACCTGTAGTCACCAAAAGAGGCGTTCTCATGGGAAAGATTGAGCGACCGAGTACCGAGGGCCTGGTCATGGACTTCGCCATGGGCCTCACACGTCGCGCGACATGCAAGCGGGCGCAGTTCTCGTGTGTCATCGCGTCCGAGGACATGACTCAAATCTATGGGTTCGGCTATAACGGGACCGCGAAAGGGTTCCCGCACGACGATTGCAAGGTGGAACAACCTGGCAATTGCGGGTGCTTCGTTGCGGGGACCTTGGTTACCACGGCTCGAGGACCGTTGGAGATCCAGCGAATCCAGCAGGGGGACCTTGTGCTCACCCACGAGAACCGTTTCCGTCCGGTTACCCAGACGCTCAAACACGAATACGCAGGAGACCTCGTGGAACTGTTTCTCGATACAAGCACGGAAGGAAACCTTCAACGCAGGAAGACCGCCACCGTCGAGCACCCATTCTTGGTGCGACGGGGAGGGGTGACCGGCTGGTGCGAAGCAGGCAACGTCCTTCCGGGGGACTACTTGGCCGTCCTGGCGAAGGACTGCCCGGGTTGCGGGAAGCGAATCCCGTACTATCGCCGGTATTGCGAACGCTGCTTCCGAGAGTCTGCACACACCGCCGAGTCTCGGAAGAAGCACAGCGACCGCATGCGGCGGAACAACCCAATGCGTGGGATCCATTCCTACGACCCCTCCAGGAGCGCGATTCTCCAGGCCCAGACGCACAAGGACTCGACGCGGAAGGTGTATGAGCAGTTGGTGGAAGTGAAGATGGAGTATGAGGCGAAGGGGTGGCGGTGCATCGTCGTGGATCACTGCGTGCGCCCGGACATCGTCGCCATCCGAGGCGACCAAGTGGTGGGCATCGAGTACGACCGGAAGCTCTGGCCGGACTTCGGGAAGTACGACGGACACCCAGACGTTCGGGCACAGTATGACGACATCGTCTGGCAAGGGAAGTACGACGTGTCGTACGAGAAGCACAACGAGGCTTTTGTCTGGACGAGGGTGAGTTTGGTGACGGGCCGGCAAGTGCGCCAGCCTGTATTCAACCTTGAAGTCGGCGAGGACAATTCCTACGTGGCCCAGAACGCCGCGGTCCACAACTGCGTGCATGCGGAGATCAACGCCCTGATCAAGGTCCGCGTGAACGACCCGCGGAAGGTCGTGTTCGTCACGGGGCAGCCATGCGTGACGTGCGCGAAGGCGATCATCAACAGCGGCGCATCGAAGATCTACTACAGGTCTGCATACCGTTCCGACGAGGGCCTCGAGCTGTTCAAGAAGGCGGGCATCGAGGTCGAGCGCGTCTAACCGACGAGACTCCTCATGAGGGCGTGGAGCTTCCTGTTCTTCCTCAAGGCCCTTCCGAGCGCCTCCAGATCCCCCGCGCCGATTACGAGCGGATACCGCCCCATGCGGGCCCCCTCGTACCCGCAGAACCGGATCGCCTTATCGCCGCTTTCGTATTCCAGAAGCTGGATCGTCGGCTCGTGATGCGGGGTTCGGACGGAAGCCTCCTCCGTGACCCAACCGCCGCCCCAGTGGAACTCGAACCGCCTCGGCAACTCCCGCGCCATGGTCCGGGCAGGTCGATCCCCGGCTTGAACCTGCACGTCAGCTATTAGCCGTCGGAACGCCCTGTGGAGCCGAGGTGGAGGCGTGGCGTCCCCCGGCTCGATCGGAACGGTCGTGTCCCTCTGGCGGTACCCCGTGAAGTCGATGATGGGCGAGGAGCTCAACGCGTCCGCTCTCACGGAGAGGGGCGTCCTCGGGGATCGCGCTTACGCGCTCCTCGACCCTGCCACGGGGAAGGTCGTGAGTGCGAAAAACCCGCGGCGGTGGGGCCGGATGTTTGACTTCCACGCCTCGTTCGTTTCCCCGCCGCAACCGGGAGCGGAGCTGCCTCCCGTCCGGATCGCGCTCCCTGACGGAGCCGTCGTGACCTCGGACCGGGACGACGTCGCGATGGCGGCGTCGCAGGTCCTCGGGCACCACCTCAAGTTCGTCAGGTCCGCGCCCGCCAAGCCGAGCCTGGAGGAGTACTGGCCGGACATCGAAGGCCTCGCCTATCGGGAGACGGTGACGGAGGAGCCGATGCCGAGCGAGACGTTCTTCGACGCGAGCCCCCTGCTCATCCTGACTACGGCGACGATCGACGCCCTCCGGGAGGCGTATCCCCAGGGACGCTTCGAGCCCCGTCGGTTCCGCCCGAACGTAATCGTCGGGACAACGGAGCGCGGGTTCGTGGAGAACGGATGGGTCGGTCAAACCCTCCGCCTCGGCGATGAGGTCGTGCTGCGGGTCGACAAGCCGTGCGGGCGATGTGTGATGACGACGCTCCCCCAAGGAGACCTCCCCCAGGACTATGGGATCCTGAGGGCCGCCGCGAAGCACAACGAGGCGAACGTGGGCGTGTACGCCTCTGTGGTCCGCGGTGGCACCGTGTCGCGCGGGGACGCCGTTCACCTCGACGAGGCGAAAGCCCTCCGGGCTGACGGCATGACAGGATGATGGCGGGCCTCGCTATGTTCCGGCAACCGGCATCGAGGTCGCGCGCGTTCAAGGAATGACCATCGCGGTCGTATTGTTCATGCCGAACCTGTAAATAGGGAGAACTCCCGTCATCACGCGATGGAACTCGGTCCCCTCGAGGTGGAGATCCTCCATCTGCTGGGCGAGATGGGCGAGTCCCGGCCGCGCGAGATCCATCGCCGCCTCCAGGCGACCCACCCCGTCGCCTACACGACGGTCACGAACACGCTCTACCGGCTCGCCGACAAAGGGCTTCTCCGCGTGCGCCGGACGGGACCGAAGCGCGCCTACTACGGGCTCTCGGAGAACCCGAGGGCACGCGACCAAGCGGCGGGAAGCGTCGTGGCCCGGCTCGTCCGCGCCTTCGGGGCGGATGCGGTGTCGCGCCTCATCGAGGAGGAATCTCCTCCGAGGCGGGGCCGGCGGAGCCAGGCTCGGGAGCGTCCGTAGGATGGGCTCTCTCGCGGCCCTTCAGACGTACTGGACGTCGGCCCCGGCGCTCGCGACCTTGACCGCCTTCCTGGTCCTCGCCATGGTCCTCGCGGCGGCCTACCGAACCGCGAGGGGGCGGACATCGGCGCGCCTAAGAATCCTCCGGGCGGCGACGTGGCTATCCCTCGCGTTTTGGACGTTCGTCGCCGCCAGCTTCGTCATCTGTTTCCTCATCGCGGAGCAGGTCGAGTACGGCGTGGCGGTCGCGAAGACCGTCGCGATCCTCTCGATCTCGGTGGCCGTGGCGGTGGCCGGCATCGTCTCATCGGCGATCTCACGGGGAGCGCGCGCCCGAGCCTCATCAATCCCGGAGGGGACCTGGGCGGCTCAAGCGCACGCTGCGCAGGTGCTCGCGACCCGTTTGGCGGCGCAGTGCGGGTTGGAACGAGTGAGGGTCCGTCTGGTCCCCGGGCCGCCCCTCGCGCTGGCCGAGCCGCCCGACGCGATCGTCCTCTCCGGAGGGCTCCTCGATCTCCTCTCCCCCGAGGAGCTGGGCGCCGTCCTTCTCCACGAACTGTGTCACCTCACCGAGGCGGACGGGCCGGAGAAGGCGTTCCTGGGGGCGATGCGCCGCGTCCTGTTCTTCGACCCGTTCCTCAGCCTTCTTGACCGGGCGTCCCACCGGGAGCGGGAGTATCGTGCCGACGAGTGGGTCGCAAAAAGGATGGGGGGCGGAGCCGCCTTGGCATCCGCCCTGGCGAGGCTCGCGGGAGGCGGTCCGGCCCGCGGACGGGAGCGTCGACACCCCTCCGTCCAGGACCGGCTGACCCGACTCCTGCGGTCCGGCACGACCTGAGTCTAGCCGACCACGTGGAGGTACGCGTGCATTGTCTCCGCGTGTTCCGGCACCGAGCAGACGATCTCGAAGACGCCCACCGTCGATGCGACGAACTCGACGGTCGTCCATTGGCCGCGGGTCACCGTGAAGGTGACGCCGTACCCCGTGATCGACCCCGTGTGCGTTGCTCCGTTCACCCCGAAGATCCTCAGAGTGACCCGGTCGCCCTTGTTCACCATGAGGTAGCTCGGCTCCCAGCGATAGGCCTTGTACGTCGTGTTCGGCGGGTTCTCCGCCGACCCGGAAGTCCCCTTGTACTCGACCGCTGTCATGATGATCGTCCGATCCGTTGGCGTCGGCGCAGGCACACGCCCCGACGCGGTGGCGAACGCGAACGCCCCGACGGCGAGCGCCGCCACCGCCAGCACGCCGAGTGCCAGAATTCCGCCCTTTCCTTTCTCCATCCTTTCACCTCCCGCCTGCGGGGATGGGGCTCCATCCTTCCGTCACGGACAATTACCATTCGAATAGTAGAATGGGGATGAAGATTCGGAACATAGAATAATTACTATGGGGATAGGAACTCTGCGCGGCGACGAACCTGAAGGATGGGCGCGAGCAAGTCGAGTCTCCTTCGGCGACCAGTTCTTCTTGGCGGGCGAAAGCCCTTAAGACTCCTGCAGGATGCTGGGCCGTGGCGTCACCCCTCGTCGGGAAGCGCGCGGCCCCGTGCCCGCAGTGCGGCAGTGCGGAGGTCTACCTGCGGGTCGACGGCGCGCCACAGTGCCGGGAGTGCAAGTGGACGGGCGTCCCGCGGTACGATTCAAAGTACCTGCAGAGCTGGTCGCCCATCCAGCTCTCGGAGATGCCAGAAGAACCGACCGACGAGCCGTAGACCGTGCTATGGGTCCCCGCAATCCCGCGTGTATCCGCAGCGGCGACAGATGATCTTGCAGTGAAGCTCGAAGGCCGGACCGTCGCAGATGTCGCACCGGAGCTCCGGTTTCGCCTCGACGGCAGGAGGCGCCTGGGCATCCATCGGGAGAAATCATCCTCGCCCGAACGATAAAGGTGTCCCCATGCCGCCTAGAATCGAACGATGCCACGCACCTTTCGCTCGCCCTTGGCGGTGATCACCACGCTCGCGAGAGCCTCCTGACCGAGGCCCGCCAGGACGAGGGTCTCGACGAGCCCCTGTTCCCGCAACCGCCCGAGGGTGTCCTCGAGCCGCCCGGCGGCGAACCGGAACCCGTGTCGCGAGAGGTCGGACCGGAGTTCGTCCACGCTCATCGCGCGCTGCCTTCGCACCAAGACCTCCAGGACCTTCAGCGACGCGTACTCGAATGCCATGTCACCCCTCCCCATGGACCCTCCGCCCATGGGCATTGTGGTACGTGGTTTTCAAGGGTTATCCGCATTGTGGTACGACATTCGATTCGTCCGCAGGTTCAACGGGTGGGGATGAACCGAAACCAGACGCGGCCGTCGTCCAGGTGGAGGATCCTGAGGCGGACGGCGGCACCGATCCTCAGGTCTTCGTAGCGGGCATCGTCGATCCGCGATACGATCTTGAGGGGGACGCCGTCGAACTCGACGATTCCGACGACGAAGGGCACATCCTTCTCCATCCCGAGAGGCGCGCCTGCGTACACTCCGGTAAAGGCGAACAGTCTGCCCTCCGACGGAAGGTCGACCCATGCGAGCGCGTCCTCGTTGCACGACGGGCAGACGATGCGGGGCTGCCAGTGCAGCGCGCTGCACCTCGTGCACTTTGTCGTCGTCAGGCGGCCCTCCTTCAGATGCTGGAAGAAGGGCGCGATCCTCGTCTGCTCCGGGGATTGGAGCGGGTAGAAGTCGAAGGCGAAGTGGGATTCGCGTTCCTGCAATTCACCCACCCCGGTGGAGGACCATGACCGCGTGGTTGTTCGCGTTCCCGCTCAGGTTGTGGCACAGGCCCCACTCGCCGCCGACGTATCGCTCCTCGGGGACCTGGGCCTTGAACTGCTGCACGACCTCGATCGCCTGCGCGACGCCGGTGGCGCCGAGCGGGTGGCCGCACCCCAGGAGGCCTCCGCGGAGGTTCGTCGGAAGCGTGCCGCCGATCCGCGACTGCCCCTCCATCGCGAACGTGCCGCCCTCGCCCTTCGCGCACAGCCCGAGGTCCTCGTACTCCATGATCTCGCTGATCGTGAAGCAGTCGTGGGTCTCCGCGAGGTCCATGTCGTGGACCGTGACGCCCGCCATCCGGAACGCGTCCGCGGCGGCGCGTTTCAGCGGGAACCACGTGGTGAGGCTCTCCAGGTTGCCCACGAGCGATCCGGATTGCGCCTGACCGAGACCTTCGATGGACACGGGGGTGTCCGTGTAGCGTTTAGCGGCGTCCGCGTGCGTCATCAGGACGGCCGCGGCCCCGTCCGTGATCCCGCTGCAGTCGAGGAGCTTCAGCGGCGGCGCGATCTTCGGGCTCCCGAGGACCTTTTCGCGCGTGACGCGTTTCGGGAAGTGCGCGTACGGATTCGTCGCGGAGTAGTCGTGGTTCTTCACGCTCACCTCCGCCATCTGCTCCTCCGTCGTGCCGTACTCGTGCATGTGGCGCTGCGCGACGAGGGCGAAGTACGGCGGTGCGTTGAGGCCGTTCACGCCGTCCCACTCGCGGTCGAGGACGGACGCCATGCTGACCTGCGTCTCCGCGAGGTTCGGGACGTTCATCTTCTCCGCGCCCATGACGAGGGCGACGTCGCTCAGGCCGGACGCGATGCTCGCGTACGCCGCCCGGATCGCGCTCTGCCCGGAGACGCATGCCATCTCCGTCCGCATGACGACGCGCGTCGGCGTCACGCCGAGCTGCTCCGCGACGAGGGGCGCGGGATACGCCTGGAACGCCAGGCGGTCGACGAGGGCGGAGCCCACGAACAGGGAGTCGATGTCCTTCTTTTGCGCGTTCGGGACATCGTCGAAGAGGGACTTTCCCGCTTCCTGGACGAGCTCCTTATACGTCGCGTTTCGAACCCCCCACTTCGTGAGGCCCGTCCCGACGATCGCGACCTTCCGCATCGCCGCCAAAACAGACCGAGGATAGATAAGGGTGCGGGGCCCGGCTTCCGATGCCTTCTTGCGTATGCAGCGCCTTGGCGGTGCAGGCGCCGCCATGAACGTGCGGAGCGCCACCGCGCAGGATGCCGCGGGGATCGTGGCCCTCCATCGGTCCGCGAACCCGTTCGGGGATTGGTTCAGGGACCCGTTTCAGAAGCTCGGGCGCGCGCCCTACGAGGACCTCACGCCGCTCGAGCGCTACTTCCACGGCGGCTTCTGGATGGACTTGTCCCTGTTCCGCCGCCACCTCCACGAGTACCAGACGCGCGGGTTCCCCATCTTCGTCGCCGAGGACGCGGGGAAGATCGTGGGCGAATGCGAGGTGTGGCTCGACGACGAGCCCGCGCCGTTCGGTCGCTACGCGGAGGTCGAGATGCTCGAGACGGGATCGCCGCCGAAGCCGGAGGTCGAACGGGATCTCGTGACGCGCGCGGCGGAGCGCGTGGGCAAGCTCGGCTTCCACGCCCTCGACATGTCCCCGCTCCACGGGGGGAGCGAGGGCGTCGTGGACCTGGGCTTCGAGCCGTTCTGGGACACGCGGGAATTCCAGGGCGAGATGAAATCTGTGCCGAAGCCGACGGTCGAGTTCGACGCCAAGTTCCTGGCTGGGGACTACCGGGAGATCGGCCAGATGGTCGCCCTCAACCATCGGGAGCCTGCACGGTGGCGCTACGAGACGCTCACGGCCCTGTGGCCTGCCGCCCAGGTTGCCGGACTCCAGGACGCGACGAAGGTCGCGGCGATGGCGGTGGAAACGGAAACGCAGCGCTTCGCGGTTCTGGCCGCGCGTCGCGCGTGGCTGGAACCCCCGGTCGCGGAGGTCGACGTCTGGATGGACCCCTCCAACGTTCAGAACGGGACAAGGACCCGCGAGGCCTTCCAGATCGCCATCGAAATCGCGCGCCGGCTCGGGACGAAGACGGTGCGGACGTACGCCCCTCCTCGTGCCGCCAAGAACCTCCATGAACTGGGACTCACGGGCGGCGATGCGCCCGACCCGTGGCTCCGATGGTCGTTCTAGCCGGGCGCAGGTGTGCCCCGGACGTCTTTCGTCGAACTCCCCTTGGGCAAGGCCTCCACAGTCGTCGGCGCCTTCTTGCTCGGCAGCAGTTCGCGAATCACCGGTGTGAAGGGGTCGACGAGCGCGTGGCGAAGGCCGGCTTGACGGAGCGCCGCCACGTCCTCCTCCCGGATCCCCCCGCCGAGGAGAAGGTCGCCGCCAATCTCGGCGAGCGCCTTGAGTAGCCGCGGGTCCGGCCCCGCGAACGTCCCGAGGCGGCGGAGGTCCATCATCGCCAGAGATGCGAACCCTATCTGCCGCAAGCGCGCCGCCACGTCTCGCAAGTCACGGTCCTCGCGCGACCTCGCGCTCCACACGACCCCGCCCGCGAGGTCGATGCACGGTACGACGCCCTCGCT
>Ga0209342_10000947_pt1 | contig 33129 bp, 30 predicted proteins | sample RifCSP16_2_FD_184023 | JGI IMG/M metagenome (GOLD analysis project Ga0209342, IMG submission 184023) | Soil microbial communities from Rifle, Colorado - Rifle CSP2_sed 16_2 (SPAdes) (version 2) | ecosystem: Environmental > Terrestrial > Deep subsurface > Rock core/Sediment | place: Rifle...
CCCGCCACTCTCGTGTTCGCGCTCGGCCTGCTCGTGGGAACCGACTTCACCACCGGGTGGGTGCGCTTCGGGTTGAACCAGGCGCGCTTCGGCGACTTCGAGGCCAGCGACTCGTTCCGGCTGGCCCTGCAAGACGTCGCGCGCGCCGCGCTGGACACGGTGGCGAACGGCTTCCTGATGGCAGGCGGGGTCGCAGGCGGGATCGCGATCGGGTTGATCGCGTGGGGATACACGACTCCAAAGACGCGGCGCATGGTCCCGGCTGTGGCGCCATCCGCCACGCAACCCGCATTGCCGCAGGAGGCTCCGACTCCGACGCAGAGCGAACCGCCGGCGGGATGATCGTCTGGCCCGGGCGCGTGACACCAAGATTGAAGAAACAACGCGCGCTACTGGCCGTGCGCCAGAGCGTGTGAGAGCGCCACCCGAAAGCCGACATTGTTGTCGAAGTTCGCCGGGTCGTTCCTGTTCCGGCACGCGGCGCGACAGTTCCTACGATTGTTGTTCCACGACCCGCCGCGCACCACGCGCTCCATCAGCCGGTCCCGTTCGACAGTACGCCAATGCCTGATGCGAGGATCCGATCGCACAGTTCCAACCCATCTTCGTCTCGGATCAGGCGGGCGAGCTCGGTGCGGAGCAGTGCATGGTCGATGGATTCGTTGCTTCTTGCCAACTCGCCCGACGGATACAGCCTCGTATGCGGTTCGTGTTCCTCAAGCCTGCCCTGAACGCAGCCGAAGGGTCGCCGGTTTGCGTCCAGCTTCCTCCAGACCTCACCTCACGCTGACGCCCTTGCCTTCCGCTAACGGTTGGTGCAATCCGCCTTCGGCGTCCGTAAGAGTCTTTCACCCTCTAGCCAACGCCCATGCTGGGCGCACAAGAGAAACGCCCGGCTCACCGCCGGGCGTTTTCCATCTGTGGTCGCATTCTGAGACGGGCCTAATGGTGCCCATGCCCCTCCATCGGCACGTAACCCTTTCGGTTCGGGCCGGCGAAATCCTCCGGGCGCTCGTTGAACGTATACCTGCAGCCCGGCGAGCAGAAGTAGTACGTCTCGCCCTTGTACTCCGCCTTGAACTTCGCCGTCTTCTCGTCGACCTCCATGCCGCATACCGGATCGATTGCCATGCTTTCCTCCTGGGAAGATGTGTCGTGTTGTGGGGTAAAGCGTGAAACGTAAAACGTGAAACGTGATCACGTTTTACGCTTCACGTTTTACGCTTTAACCTTCATTCCCCGCAGTCTCAGCGAATTGCTCACGACGAACACGCTGGAGAATGCCATCGCCGCCGCGGCCAGCATCGGTATTAACGCGCCGAGCGCCGCGACGGGGATCAGGATCACGTTGTAGAAGAACGCCCAGAAGAGGTTCTGCTTGATCGTGCGCAGCGTGCCGCGGCTGAGGGTGATCGCCTTGGGCACGCCGCGCAGGTCGCCGGACATCAGTGTCACGCCGGCGGCTTCGATCGCGATGTCGGTGCCGGTACCGATGGCGATGCCCACGTCGGCCTGCGCCAGGGCGGGCGCGTCGTTGATGCCGTCTCCGACCATGGCTACAACCTTGCGAAGGTTCGGAACCTTCGCAAGGTTCCCTTCCTGCAATTGCTTCACCGTCGCCGCCTTGTCGCCGGGCAGCACCTCGGCCAGGGCACGATCGATGCCGACCTCCCGCGCGATGGCTTCGGCGGTGCGCCGGTTGTCGCCGGTGATCATCACGACTTCGATGCCCTGCACGTGCAGCGAGGCGATCGCTTCTTTCGAGCCGGGCTTGACCGTGTCGGCCACGGCGATCACACCGGCCGCCTCGCCGTCGATCGCGAGCAGCATCGCCGTCTTGGCTTCGGCCTGCAGCCGCTCGACTTCCGGCGCAAGCCCGTTGAGATGCACCTGCTGCTCCTGCATCAGCGCCAGGTTGCCCAGCAGCACGCGCCGGCCGTCGACCGTCGCCGAGACGCCGCGCCCGGAGATCGCCCTGAACCCCTGCGGCTCGGAGAGCGCCACGCTTCGCGCGCTCGCAGCCTCGACGATGGCGGCTGCCAGCGGATGCTCGCTGCCGCGCTCGACGCTCGCCGCCAAGTGCAGCAAGTGATCAGTGGTCAGTAGCCAGTGATCAGTCGTCAGTGACCAGTGATCAGTAGACAGTGTCCCGTCATCAGTGGGCACTGCTAACTGATCACCGATCACTGATAACTGATTACTGATTACCACATCCGTCACCTTCGGCTTGCCTTCCGTAATCGTCCCCGTCTTATCCAGCGCGATCACCTGCACCTTGCCGAGCCGCTCCAGCGCTTCGCTGTTCTTGAACAGGACGCCGTTCTCCGCGCCCTTGCCAGTTCCGACCATGACCGCCGTCGGCGTCGCCAGGCCCATCGCGCACGGGCAGGCGATGACGAGCACCGCGACGGCGGCCTTCATCGCAAACTCGAACCCGGCTACAGGATTCAGCAGCATGTGGCCGGCGAAAGTCACCGCAGCGATGGCAATCACCGCCGGGACGAACACCGCCGAGATTTGATCGGCAAGCTTCTGGATCGGCGCTTTCGATCCCTGCGCCTGCTCGACCATCTTGACGATCTGCGCGAGCACGGTGTTCTTGCCGACCTGCGTCGCTTCGAACTTGAGCAGGCCCTGCTTGTTGACCGTCGCGCCGACGATCTTGTCGCCCGGCCCCTTGTCGACCGGCATCGATTCGCCGGTGATCATCGACTCGTCGACGCTCGACCGGCCCTCGATCACGACGCCGTCGACTGGGATCTTCTCGCCGGGACGGACGATGACCGTATCCCCGACGCGCACGTCGTCGATCGACACTTCCATCTCCGCGCCGTCGCGCACGATTCGCGCCGTCTTCGCGCGCAGCCCTATGAGCTTCTTGATCGCTTCGCTGGTGCGGCCTTTGGCCTTAGCTTCGAGGTACTTGCCCAGCACGATGAGCGTGATGATGACCGCCGCCGTCTCGAAGTAAATGTGGCCTTCGACCAGCCCCAGCAGCACGGCCAGGCTGTAGAAGTAGGCGACGCTCGAGCCCATCGCCACCAGCACGTCCATGTTGGCGGCGCGGTTCTTCAGCGCCTTCCACGCGCCGACGTAAAAATCGCGTCCTACGTAGAACTGCACGGGCGTCGCCAGCGCCAGGAACAGCCAGCCCAGCCCGCTCCAGTGGAAGAGGGGTAGCAGGAACTGAGGGATCTCAAGGAAGCCGGCGTGCCACGCGTCGTTCACCATCGACAGGGCGAACAATGGAATCGTGAAGATTAAACCGACTGTCAGCCGCCGCCGCTGATGAGCGAACTCGGCTTCGCGCGCTTTGCGCTCGGCATCCTCGCCCGACGCGCCTTCGGCGACGATCGCCTTGAAGCCCGCCGCCTCGATCGCCCGCCGCAGGTCGCCCTGGCCGACCATCGTCGGCAGGTACTCGACCAGCGCCTTCTCCGTCGCGAACGACACGCTCGCCTGGAGCACGCCGTCGATCTGGCTCAAGGCTTCCTGGACGACCACCGCATCCCGATCGTCGTGCAGCCCCTGAATGGGGATGTCCGCCTCGGCGCGCGCGACGCCGTAACCGATGTCTTCGATCCGGGCGATGACCTCTTGCTCGCTAAGCGCGCCTGGATCGAACTCGAACACGCCGCGCTCGCTGCTCAGGTTCACGTTGGCGGCGACGACGCCGGGCATCTTCTTCGTCGCCCGCTCGATCGTCGCCACGCAGTTCGCGCAGGTCATGCCGGTGATGGGGAGAGTCACTTGTTTCGTTGCCATAATACTTCGTCCAGTGCGTGTGCTCAGTAACCAGTGATCAGTAATCAGTGATCAGTGGTCAGTGATTACTGATCACTAGATTTTCTGCGCCATCTCGAACACGTCGACGATCTCGTCGAGCACCTGCTCGCGGCGCTTCTTATCGTCGCCGCGCACGGCGTCGATGACGCACGAGTTGAGATGCCCCTTCAGGATGAGGTCGTTGACCTTGTTGAGCGCGGCCTGCACCGCCTGTACCTGCTTGATCACGTCGATGCAGTAGGCGTCCTGGTCGACCATGCGCTCGATGCCGGCGACGTGGCCGGAGATGCTCCTCAGCCGCCGCTTGAGCGTGTCTTTGCTTTGCACATCCATCTCCGCCCCCTGGCCTATCCCCTCCCCAGGGGGAGGGGGTGTAGGCCCATTGTATCATGCGCGCGGAGCGGCGTCAAGATGACGAATGTCACGAGTTTCCTACTGCCTGGGATGGCTGCTTAGCGGAGGCGGTCACTCCGACTCACTCGTTTCGGGCGATCTGCGCAGCCAGGAACTGCGCCACGGCGCCCGTCTCGAACGGCCAGGCGTAACGAACCGCCAGGCGCGGATTCCGTTCCCGCGCGCGCTCGATCGCCGCCGGAATGTCTACTTCCGAGTGCTCGCCGCCGCGCGTCATCATCGGCGTGACGACGACGACGCTATCGGCGCGCCCGGCGGCCTGGTCGAGCGCCTCGTCCAGGCTGGGCGCGCAGAACTCGTTGAACCCGGCGATCACCTCCAACCCGGTTGCCCGGCGAAGATGCTCGGCCAGCTCTTGCGTCCCGGCGTGGAAGGGGTCGTTGTATGGCGTGCGCGGCCACGCGCGCATCCGGGCGTCCAGCTCCGCGTAGCGCCGCTCGAGTCCGGCGCGCTCCGGCCCGCCTGCGTGTTCGAGCCGGGCGTGCACCTTCGGCCATGAATTCGGCCATCTCCCGTTCGGGAAAATCCCTGGGCGGGGCGCCGTGCATGGCAAGGATGATCATCTGGCTCATTGTCTCCTCCGTCGAGCTATCGCCGAGATTTCTTCGCGCGCTTTCCGCCGCGCGTCGCCGGTCGCCTCTGCGCCGGATACGCCTTTTGCAGGAACTCCAGCACGACCGGGTCGATTCGCTCATCCGGCTGCCAGCGCTCCTCGAGATTTTCCACGCCGACGAGCCTCTCGACCGCCTTGCGCGTGGCCTCGTCGTAGTCGCCGCTGAGGCGGCCGGTGTAATGTCCGCTCTGCCGGGCGATGCGCTGTAACTCGCGCGCCACCTTTTTGTCGATCGAGAGCAGCGACTCGGGATCGGGCCGCTTGAAATACAAGTGGTGCAGATCGAGCAGCTCGCGCAGGCGAGCGATCGGCCGGGGGTGATCGTCCACGCGCAGATCGACGTATCGGTCGTTGAACCCGGCGTAGCCGCCTTTCTCGCGCACGACGAGCAGCGCCGCGCTTTGCTGGCCGCGCCGGTCGCCGCCGGCTTTTTGCCCGGCCGCCAGCGCCGCGACCAATCGATCGGCCAGCTCGCCGCGCGCCTGCTCGAATGCCTGGGCCATCGCCGAGACCGTCTCTTTGCTGACGAGGATGTTGCCCTGCAGCGCGTAGTGCCGGCCGGTCATACCGCCTGCCCATTCGATGCATTCCCTGCCCGTGAACGTCGTCACATCGCCCTGCGCATCCACCAGGCCCACCTGCCGGTGCTCGCGGCCTTCGTCCTCGGTCAGGAGCCGGTCGAGCGCCTCTTGCGCGCTCAGGCCGGACGCCATGAGCGCCAATCCCTTCGGCCCGAACGACGTGTTGGCATACGACTGCGTCGCCACTGCGCCCGCGCCGGCCTGCGCCCAGGGCACCGCCGAGCCGACGGCCAGGAACTTGCTTTGCGTCGCCACGCCCCACTCTTGCGCATCGGGATCGTAGGCGACAATCGAAAACGTCGAAGGTTGGATGAGTGTGCGCATATCATCTCCTGCGAATAGCTGATGGCGGATGGCAGAACGCCATTTCTTCATTCTACACTCTACATTCTACATTCTACATTCTTCATTTTTCATTCCACATTCGTTCAAGCCCACTCACAGCGTCTCGTAGCGATTCCTCAAGTTCGGGGCCCGACGCGAACTCCCACCAGCCCAGATCGTCGGCCAGCGTCTCGACGGCCTGTTCGCGCAGCCAGACGCCGAGCCGGGTCTTGTCGTTCGGCCGATCGGATCGCCACACTTTCACCTCGAAGCGGCTCGGCCCACCGCCCGAATAGAACAACAATTGCACGTCGACGAACGCCAATACGCCGCCCTCCACGGGCCGGGCGAACCGGTACAATCCGCTGCGGACCTGGATGGCATCATCCTGGAGTGTGTACCCGCGTCGCGCGATGGCATCGCCCGCCGCTTGTAGCAGCATGTCCTTGAAGATGTCAAAAGGAGTGGACACGATCCTCAGGATGCTTGCGTAGGGTGTGTTACTTCAGCTCTGGCAGAGGCACCGGCTGCTCGCGCGGGCGGCATTTGCCGCAATACACGGCATCGGATACGACGATCGCTTTCTGCGTCCCGTCCTCGCCGGCGTACAGGCCCACAATGAAGGGTGATACGGTGATGTGATCCTGGCAGACGGCTCTGCCGCAAAAGCGACAGACGGCGTGTGCCGTGCGATTGCAGTGGATACAGTTCATCGTTAGGCTCCGCTCATCGACAGGCGGCGCGAGCTGGCGCGCGACAGGGCCTGGCCCAGTTGCATGAAATCCATGATGAACTCGTGGAAATACTGGGCTTGCAGACTCAACAGAGTCGAATCGACGCTGGCGGTAATCGTCGCGGTTCGGGGACTGTTTTGCAGCAGGGCGATCTCCCCAACGTATTCCCCCGGCCCGAGACGAGAAAGCTCGACCGGCTGGCCGCCTGCGGCCAGGCGCGTCACACTCACCTGTCCGGATTCAATGATGTAGAACTTGTCGCCTCGCTCGCCTTCACGGAACACGACTTCGCCAGCCCTGAACGTCTCGCGCTGCAATCGCGCGGCCAGCAGATCGAGGTCCAGGCTTTCCAACTCGTCGAAAATGGGCATGGCCCGCAGCAGCCAGTTGCGCCGGATGCCGGCCTGGATGTGCTGCGCCACCGCGAGTTGCTCCCGCACCAGGCGGTCAAAGTTCACGCGGTCGAGTGACAGCACGACGACCGGCGTGTCGGCGCGCACCGTCGCGTTGCGCGGCGCGTGTGATATCAGGGCCATTTCGCCAAAATACTGGCCGGGTCCCAGCTCGCCGACCTTGCCGACCAGGTCCATCCCGTCGGCGTCCGCTTGCCACACGGAGACTTTCCCGCGCTCGACGACGTAGAACTTGTCCCCGGCTTCGCCCTGGCGGATGATGACTTCTCCGGCCGCGAATCGCTCGGCCTGCACCTGGTCGGCCAAATCGGCCAGCTCTTCGTACGTGCAGGCGACGAAGAGCGGGACCCGCCCTAGCGCTTTCTGGCGCTCGGCGCGCTCGTCGGATACGGCCTGCCTCACGCTCAGACCCCACGCCCGGCGGCTGAGGATCAGCTCTGCAACCACCTCCCTGTTCTGCCAGGGCAGACTGTCGATCCCGTAGCCGAAGGTCAGCCTCGCCATCTCGCGCCCCAGCTCGCGGCGGATGAGCCGGTATAACTCGTCGAACGCCACACCATACACTTCGCTCAGCTCGGCCGTCGTGCGGCGGGACAGCTCCGGGTCCGCGAATCGATTGCCGGTGATCGAAAGCGGGACGCCGTGGCGGCGCATGGCCTCGGTGAACTCCTGCCCGAAGCGGCGCACGCCGGGCCAGCCCGTCTCGAAAAAGACCTGGGCGATCACGCGGCGGATGAGAATGGGAACCGAGGCCGCCATCACTTGCTGCGTCTGGCTAGTCATCGTCCCGAATTCGTAAGCGGACAACTGGGGCAGGCGAGCGTGAACCAGGAGTAGCGCGCCGGCCGCGAGCAGCAGCGCGCCGAGCAGCCCGAGGTCGCCAAGTGGAAGAGTGATAACCCAGGACAGCCCGGTGGCAGTCACTCCCGCGCCCAGGAGCGTCACGGCCGGCGCGCGGGCGCTGCCCTGTACGCTGAGCAACGCCCAGGCCCCGGCGGTTCCCAGCGCAGTCATCAGGATCAGGCGCGGATCGGCGAGTGGCAGGCCGGCCAATCGGTTCAGGCCCACCAGCCAGGCGCTGCCCACCAGGAGACCCGCCAGCAGCACGGCACGGATCTTGGTCACCCCCGCCCACGGCAGGCGAGGGTAGGCGGATTGCACGGACCGCGATACGGTGCGCGACGTGACGATCAGGCTCCCGGCCAGCAGCGCCAGCAGCGCCGCCCATTGCAGAGGGTAGGGCACGGCACGGATTTTGGTCACGGATTGCACGGATTCGGGCAGCAGGCGAGCGAGCTGCGCCAAGCCGGTCAGGAACAGGGCGACGGCCAGCGTGATATGAGCCAGGCCGCGCGGCGACCCCTGATAGGGCCGGTTGAAGGCCAACAATTGGATCATCGCCAGCAGCGACGCCAGGAATCCCAATATTGCAGCTGCGTAGGAGGCATCTCCAGATGCCGAAGTGATCAAGGGCAAGCCGAATCCAATAGCCAGAGCGACGCCGGCAAGCGCGAGCGCCAGGCGTTCGTGTCGCGCCCGGATGCCTGATCGACTGAATCGGGCGACGATGATGCGCCCCGCCTGCAGGAGCTGCAGGAAGATCAGGAAGACGAAGGAGATGACGGCGCCGACCAACAGAAGGTTGAGCAGTCGGGCGAGCAGCGGGAAGTCTCCGCTCAACACCACCTGGACGCCGGAACGGACGCGCGTTTCCCAGAAGAAGAAGATCATGTACAGCGCATAGGCCGTCCAGGCCACCGAGAGCAGGCCGAACACGGTGAAGATCCATTCTTCGCGGGTGAGCCTGTTTCTGTGCAGCAAAGCGGCCGGCAGCTTGCGCCGGATGAAGGCCAGCGACTTCTCGCGCAGCGACGGAATGTCCAGCGCGTCGGAGAGCAGGTAATAGCCGTCCAGCTTGAGGAGCGGGTTGACGTTGAAGAACACGGTCAGATAGGCGAAGCCGGCCAGTTTGAACAGGAGCGAGTTGACGGCAAGGTCGGGCAGCAGAAACATGACGAGCGACGCCGCGCCGCCCAGGATCAGGCCCGTATAAGGGCCGTTCCAGGTGACGGCCAGGCGCGCCCGGCGCGGCTCGAGCCAGATGTCGGTCGTCTCCACGAAGGCGGCCGGCATGCCGAAGTACAGCATCAGGCCGCCGCGCGGCACTTCGCGCCCGTAGTGCTTCACGGTCAAGGCGTGCCCCAGCTCGTGGATCACCACCGGCGCGATCGACACCAGCCACAGCACGGCCAGCCCGATCACCACGTCGTCGCCGAGGATGGCGTAGCGCGGATCGCTCACGATGGAGAAGAACGCGAGGAGGCCCAGGACGCTGATCAACAAGAAAACGACCCGCGCCGGGCGAGTGAAGCACAGCCAGCCGCCCGCCCGGTACAACACGCTCACCACGCGATCCATGCCCTCGATGTTGAGACGCCGCGTGAGCAGGGCCTGGGCGGGCGTGCTGATGCGATGAAGCCGGGAACGCCGGTGCAGTTTCTCGCGCAGCTCGCTCCACACCGCGAGCGGCCGATCGGCCAGCATGTGATGCTGCAGCAGCAGGTCGACCAGCCGGACGATCGTGTTGTGCGCGAAAGCGCCGGTGACCATGAAATGCTCGACCACCAGCTCCTGGACGCTGGTCTTGCCGTCCATCCGGCTCCACAAGTCATATTCGGCGGCGGACAATCGCAGGTAGGTTTTCTCGCGTGTATTCTTGAGGACGAAGTACGGAGCGCGCCGGTCTTTCAGCTCCCGCGCGACGACTGCCGGGTCCGGCTGCGGCCGGTAGTCGGCCACCTGAAGACGCCGCTGGAGAGATTCCCAGACGCCGGGTGACGAAGCCGCGCCTCCTGAGTGGAGCCCAGCGGAGTCGAAGGACGGCGCGCCGGCGCGCTCGACCAGCGCGGAGTACCAGTTATCAGTCATCAGTTATCAGTCATCAGTTATCAGTCATCAGTTATCAGTCATCAGTCATCAGTCATCAGTACCAGTCTGCATTCATGTCAGCAGGTTGAACTGTGACCCTTTGAAGTTTGGCTTTTGACTTTTGAAGTTTGGATTTTGAACATATCAACGTCCCCGCTCCTGCACCATCTGCTGCAGGCCGGCCGGATCGACGACGATCAGGCGCGTGCCGTCCACCCGGATCAGGTTCTGCGCGCGCAGCGCGGTCATCGCCTTGTTGACGCTTTCGCGCGTGGCGCCCACCATGCTGGCCAGGTCCACCTGGGTCAACGGGATGCCGATTTCGACCTCGCCCGCCCTGAGCGAAGCGGAAGGGTCGCCGCTCGGCTGGCCGTGCCGTACCGCCAGGCGCAGGATTTCGTGGGCCAGGCGGCCCTGCACGTCCTGGAAGATCATGCCCTCGGCGTGAGAGGTCATCAACCGCACGCGCGCCGCGAGCATCTGGATCATCGCCCGCATCACGGGGGGATGCCGCTCCAGAACTTCTTCCACGTCGGCGCGCGGCAGAATCCACACGACCGTCGGGAGCAGGGTGATGGCCGTGCCCGAGTGGTGCTTGTCGTCCAAGATCGACAGCTCGCCGAAAACCTCGCCTGGTCCGAAGATGTTCTGGGTGAATTCGTGGCCGGTGAGGCCGGCGCTGAACAGGCGCACCTTGCCGCTTTCGATCATGTAGAGCATGATGCCCGGCATGCCCTGGTGATAGAGCGTGATGCCGGCCGCGAACCCGCGCCGCTGAACGTGCCGGGCGATCCCGGCCAGTTGCTCGTCGTCCAGCCCGGCGAAGAGCGAGAGGCTGCGCAGAAAAGCCTGTGCGCCGGGCGGCGGGTTATGGGGATCGGAATAGTAGCTCATAGTCCAGGTCGAGCGTGCTGATCGGCGCGACGGGCGTAACGACCAGCGCCGCGAAGGGGAATCCTTCGCCTTCGCTCAGGACAGGCTCTTCGCCGAAGCCCTGGATGACGAATTCGGCGGTCCGGTCGGGCTGCACCTCGATCCACTCAATTCGAGTGGGCGTGCCCAGCTTGAGCAGCCAGATGATCCAGCGCGCCGGCACAAGATTGCTGCTGCGCACGAATCCCTGCGCGTCCCAGCCGCCGCCGTCGTCCTCCGCGCCGTCGAAATAACCCAGCTCCGGAATCTCGATGTCGTCCAGCAGCAGGCCGTCACGATTGACCGTATAGTCGGTCAGCACTTCGAAGCGAAGCTGGATGACTTGCCCGGCATACTGGCTCAGATCGACCGACTCCGAAAGCCATTTGTTGCTGAACCCGGTGTATCCCGGGCCGAACGCCTGGTCGTAGGGATCGTCCTCGCTGCCGTGCTCGGTCTTCAGGATCGTCCAATGCTCCGGCGCTTCGCGGCCATCGGTAGACACTTCGACGTAGCCGTAATCCCAGTATTGATCCAGCTCGTGCCACACTTTGTACCTGAGCGTGGCGGACCTCACCCCGGTCAGGTCGAAGGAGCGGGTCAGGCTGAACTGGCTTTCGTCGCCGCGATTCGAGTACCAGACGTACCGGCCGCCGGGCGGGTCGGTCGGCGCCAGGCGCGCCAGCGTCGAACCGGTGAAGGAGACCGTGACCGGCCGATCGGCGCGGATTTCGTAGTAGCGCGCGCCGTAGGGCGGCAACTGATCGGCGACCGGTTCCCCCCGAAAAGAGCTGATCATTTCACGGCGTGGCAGAATCGGCCGAATCTCCTTATATCCGAACTGGCCCTGGTCAAGATCGGGCTGGTTCAGCAGGTTCGCCAGCAGCCACGTGGCGTACACGTCGTCGAAGCGCGGCGCGCCGGGCGTCTTGTCCAGCTCCTGCTGGATGGCGACGACGCCGTCGGCCGGGTTCTCGACCAGATTCCTAATGAACTGTGGCCCAAACTGTTCGAGCAAATAGACGGTGAACAGCCGTCCGGCGGCGTAGTGAGCGAAAACGGACGGGTCGTCGCTCCCGTATGTCGTCTCCGGCCAACTGGTCAATTGAATGTCCGGGTTCTCGGCGAACAGTTCGGCGTTCGTCGGCCCCATCGCGCTCGTCGGCTCGGGCGCGCCCGAGAGAAAGGTGGCCAGCTCGCCCAGGGCCTCGTTCAGCCAGAGGTCTTCGTTCGGATCCTGGCTCCAGTGAATCAGGTGCTGATACTCGTGCGCCAATTCGCCGCCAAAGGCCGCCGAGTCCAGCGCGGCGCCTCCCAGGTTGAGGACGAACATCTCGCGCTCGTTAGAGGCCGGATGCACGGCGGTCGGGTATTCGTTGAGAATGCTGAAATAGCCGAAGACGCCGCCCCACTTCGGCTCCTCGACGAGCAGGACGTGAATGCGAGGGTCGTCGTCGATGCCGGGCAGCCACTCCTTGCCGAAGATCAACCGGTTCGTCGGCAGGATCTCCTGTTCGAAGCGCTCGGCGGCGGCGGCGATCTCGTCGTCGTCGACCTGCGCCGAAACGGCGGCCCACCACGCCGCATGATCGCTCAGGTGACGCAGGCGCGCCGGCACGGGCGTGAAGTTGGCGATCAAGTCGGCGTTAATGGTGAACTCCGCGCGGTCGTTCACCTTGAGGTCCGGCGCGCGCGCTGCCGGGGTGAGCGCGTCGGGTGAGACGCCTTGAAGCTGCTGCGCCAGGCGGTAGTGATCGCGAACCGGATGATCGGCCACAAGCAGGGCGGCGGCCGTCTCTTCGGCGGAGGATGGAACAGGATTGCGAACGAGGCCCGCTGGAATAGGTTCGACGGTCGAAGATTGAGACAGGGCGACGGGCGAAGCTGCCGGTGGCAGCGTGGCCGTGACGGGGGTTGAAGCGGGCGTGGATGCAGGCGCACAAGCCGCGGCGAATACGATCAGAATGCCGGACAGGGCCATGTTGGCAAGCAGAACGAAACCGTCGTTCTCAAATTTCATGCAGCGCCTTTCTGACCGGAGATACAGTGTCGCTGATCGTATTCCGCTGCGAAAACACTGCCACCGCGAAGATTATTCACTACGGACGCTTCGCGCACGGATGTCACGGATGGTAGCCCCCCAATATATCTCCGTGTAATCCGTGTCATCCGTGGTTCGTCTGTTGATTATGGCTGGAAGTCATGCCACGGGATCGAAGGCGCAATCGGTGAAACGAGAGCCCTGGCTGATTTGGCGGGGATAATATACACTGGAAATCCTACGCGTGCAATAGTCGGAGCGCTTCTGGCTCAACCTTCAGGCACGGTATGACCTTTCGCCCCACGGCGCTGGGCGTCGCTTAATTTCCATGACCAGGCCATCAGCTGCTGTTCTGCCAGCAGTCTCCTACCAGCACGTGCGTCACTGGTGACGGTGAAGTGCGAAGCTGCTGGGACAATGTGGCCTCATCCGAGTGGATGGTCACTGAAGCGTGAGCGGATGCGACGACGGCCAGCTTCCAGGCCGTCGGGAGCCAGGAGGGCGTGGTATGGTCAACTCGGGTGAATCGCCGATAAACGTCGTGAGCTTGAGCAAGCGCAAGAGGCTGGATGCTTGAACCCAAAGGTACGGGGTCAGGAACAGGTGATGCACAGTCACAAGAGTGAGTTATGAACGCACATCAGCCATCACGTCTCAAACGACCTCGTCACAAAATGCCTGTGTTTGTCCGGCAGGCGCTTCTTCAGCGGGGATTGATGGAAGCCTATCGCCGCCGCCCGCCCTATCAGCAAAACGATTACATCGGTTGGATCATTCGCGCCAAGCAAAGAGAAACTCAAGAGAAACGACTGGCTCAAATGCTTGATGAGCTTGCGCGCGGCGATCGCTACATGAATATGGCTTATCGCCCAAGTGGTGGAGGGCCGTTTCGTGATTGACTTGGAAGGCCGGACGGTCGAGATCGCACCGCGACAGAGGTTTACCGTCCCAAGGGGTGTGATGCATCGGCCGCGGGCCCCAGAGAGAACCGTGATTCTCATGATCGAGGGGGCAGGAGTCGTGCCGACCGGCGACAAGTGAGCGCTGACCGAATAGGCGCGATGAGGGGGGATTGCCATGTCCGATCAGGTTGTCTACACGTCGAAAGTCAGAATCGAAAGAGTGAAAGGCCCGCTGCGCCGCGCGTATCTGCCTGTGGAGCCTGAGCCGATCCGCTTCGGCGTCCACTCCGAAATTGCCCAACACTACGGCGTCAGCCCCGACGTATCGGAGCCACATGCCGCAACGCTGGATTACGTCGTAGCCGCCGCCGCCGGCTGACTGACGGGGACGTTCGGTGGCGCGCTGGAGGCGCGCGACATCCCCGCCGGTGAAGGCCGGCTGACGTCCGAGGCAACGGGCGAAATCGAGCTGGATGGCAAAGTGCTGGTCATCCGGCGCATTCATGTGCGCTATCACCTCAAGATCGACCCGGCCAGGCGCGACACCGCCGAGCGGGTGCTCGGCTTTCACGCCGAGCGCTGCCCGGTGGCGCGCACCATCGGCGGCTGCGTGGCGATCACGACTTCGCTGGAGATGACGGATGCCTGAGGTGGCAGGCTGATAAGAATCTTGAGTGGATGGACGTGTTGAGGTAGAATAGACAGGGTGGTCCACGGGCCTCGCGTGCGGCGAGGTATGATTCGCGTCTCATCGTCGCGCTCCACGGAGTATTTTCGAGATGACGACGCCACTCCTGACGACCAAGCTCTACATTCCACCGCTGCTCCCAGACCGGGTGCCCCGTCTGCGGCTGATCCATCGACTGGACGAGGGGCTGCGTTCAGGGAACAAGCTGACGCTCGTCTCAGCCCCGGCTGGCTATGGCAAGACGACCCTAGTCGCAGAGTGGCTGAGACACCTGCAGGATGCAGACGACGCGGCGCTGGCCGTCGCCTGGCTCTCGCTTGACGAAGGGGACAGAGACCCGGCTCGCTTCTTGGCCTATCTTATTGCGGCATTGCAGATGGTCGATCCGGCCATAGGCAGGATTACTCAGGCGATGCTGCATAGTCCTCAGCCTCCTCCCGCCGAGACGCTTCTCACGGCCTTGATCAACGAGATCGCGGCTATCCCCCGATCGTTCGCCCTCGTCCTTGATGACTACCACCTTGTCGAAGCATTGCCCATTCACCAGCAGTTGACCTTCCTCGTCGAGCACCAGCCTGTCCAGATGCACCTGGTCGTCGCGACCCGCGGGGACCCGCCGCTGCCCCTCTCGCGCCTGCGCGCGCGCGGGCAGACGGTGGAGATTCGGCAGGACGATTTGCGCTTTTCGCGCGAAGAGTGCGCTGATTTCCTCAAATCGGTGATGGCGCTCGACCTTTCTCAAGAGGACATCGCCGCCCTGGAGCGTCGCACGGAAGGATGGATCGCCGGCCTGCAGATGGCAGCCCTCTCCATGCATGGGCGTGACGACCTTCGGGATTTCGTCCTGGCCTTTTCCGGCAGTAGTCGCTACATTCTCGACTACCTGATCGAAGAAGTGCTGCGGAGACAGCCTGCCGAGACGCAGGAATTCCTGCTCAAGACCTCTATCCTCGACCGGTTTTCCGCGCCTTTGTGTGACGCGATCACCGGATGCACCAATAGCCGCGACGTGCTGCAGGCGCTCGAACGAGCTAACCTGTTCATCGTGCCGCTTGACGAATTGCGGGAATGGTACCGGTATCACCACCTCTTTCAGGATTTGCTGCGCCACCAGCTTCGCGCCCAGGGGACTCACGTCGAGGATCGGCTCCACGCGAGCGCCAGCCACTGGTACGAGGAGCACGGCTTTCAAGCCGAAGCCGTGCGTCACGCGCTGGCCGGTACGGATTGGGAACGCGCGGCCGCGCTTATCGAGAATCTCGGCGGTGTTATGCTGTCACGCGGCGAGATCGCCACGCTGATGGGCTGGCTAAAGCAACTGCCCGACGGCGTCATCTGCGCTCACCCGCGCGTGTGTCACGCTTACGCCTGGGCGCTGCTACTGTCAGGCCATTTCGACGCTGTCGATCCGCTCTTAAGCTATGCGGAGCAAAACGCCCAGGATGATCCGCACTTTCTGGGCGAATTGGCTTCCGCCCAGGCGTTCCTGGCGCGAGCCAGAGGAGATGGCCCGCGCGTCATCGAAGCCTCGCGGCGGGCGCTGTCTTTGCTGCCGGAGAGCGACCTGGTGTCGCGCGGCAATGTGGCGCTCAACCTGGGATTGACCTACTGGCATGCCGGCCACCTGGCGGAAGCGGAGCCGGCGCTGATTGAGGCTCAACAAGCTGCCCGGAAATCCGGGAACGCCTACGCCGCGTTGACGGCACAGGTTTTTCTCAGCCGAAGCCAGGCCGTACGGGGCGCGCTGCGCCTGGCCGCGGAGCAGTGCCGAGAGGTGATCGAGGCAGGCGGGCAGATCCCCGCCGTCGCGCTGGCGCACCTCGACCTGTGCACGCTGCATTACGAGTGGAACGAACTGGAGTCCGCCGCGCAGCATCTGGCGCGCAGCGTGGAATTGAGCCAGCGCAGTGGGACGGCGGAGTTTCAAATCTCAGGGGAGATGATGCGCGCCCGCCTTCAGATGGCTCAGGGGAATCTCGCGGCTGCGCTCGAGACCGCTCGGCGCGCGAACGAAATGGCGCGAGACTTCCCCCCGTTCACGCGCGCGCGTAGCGCCGCCTGCCTGGTGCTGATCGCGCTGGCGTGCGGCGACCTGGAGGCAGCGCGGTATTGGGGCGAACAGGCGACCCCGGAAGCTGACGCCCACACCTTTCACATGTTCCTGGGTCTCAGCCGGGCGCGCCTGCTGATCACACAGAACCAGAAAGAGGCCGCCGTGGCCGAGCTGCAAGCCTGCGCCGAAAGGGCTTCACGCGCCGGCTGGGGGTACGGCCTGATCGTCGTGCGCGTATTACAGTCCCTCGCCTCGCAAACGACAGAGGGGGCGCTCGAATTCTTGACGGATGCGCTGAAACGGGCGCAACCCGAAGGGTTCATCCGTGCCTTCGCCGACGCGGGCGCAGCCCTCGTGCCTTTGCTGCACGAGACGGCGCGGCGTGGAGTTGCGCCGGATTACGTGGGAGCGATCCTGGCGGCCATCTGGGACAAGCCCAGACCGAGAGCGCCGGATTCATCGCCGCTGGTTGAGCCGCTGAGCGAGCGCGAGATCGAAGTGCTACGGCTGGTGGCAGCCGGTCTGTCAAACTCGGAAATTGCCAGGAAACTGATCGTCAGCCCGGGCACGGTCAAGAGCCACGTGCACAACATCTACGGCAAGCTGGAAGCCCGCAACCGGGCACAGGCGGTCGCCCGCGCCAGAGAACTCCACCTCATCTGACGATCCACCTCCTTACGCTCTTCCACAGCCATCCGTCGTCATCCTTCATCAGCGACGGCGGATGGCTGTCTGCATTGTTGACCATAAACCCCCGAATCAACCCCCTCAATCCATCATTCGGTAGATGCCACGCCAGTCCCAAACTGGTAAAGTTGAGCAAGTGAGACTTCGCGACAAGCGCATAACAAGGAGGCAAAAATGAACAGGACTCGATTGATCTGGGGCGTCATCTGCCTGGTGCTGGCGGGAATGCTCGCGGTGCTGAACCTCACCCTGCCTCCCGAAAGCCTCATGTTCCAGGTCGGCGATCAAAATATGCCGTGGATTCCGGCGGTCGTTCTGGGCATCGTGGGCATCGTGCTGCTGGCCACCGCCGGAAGCGGCGGGCAGGCAACTGCGGAGGCGAAGCAGCCGGCGGCCGTTCAAAACCCCGAAAAGGTCGCCTTGAACAAACGCCTGGAGAACATCGGCTGGGGGCTGTTCCTGATCATGCTGGGCGGGTTCGCTCTCGTCCCCGACGAATCGGTTCCCAAAGGACTGTGGTCGATCGGCGTCGGCGTGATCATGCTCGGGCTGAACGTGACGCGCTACTTCTACAAGATCAAGATGAGCGGCTTCACCACCGTGGTGGGGATTCTTGCCCTGCTAGGCGGGATCGCCGAATTGATCGGAATGACTTCGCTGGAAGGAGGGCTCCTGCTCATCATCCTCGGCGCCTACCTGCTGCTCAAGCCGTGGTTCGAGAAACGGCAGCTCTTTGGCAAGGCTGAGGAAAGCTGATGTGTGGCCGGTGGTTCAGGCGGGCTCGTTCAGGGGGCCTGCCTGAACAGCCACAACAATGCACGTGGGGAGAACCATTCTGAAGGAGGCCAAAAATGAAAACCGCTTTGGGAAAGATTAGCATCGTAGCGCTGGCTATCGTTCTGGCCTGCGCCGCCTCGCCAGCCATAGCACAGCCTGTCGTCACCTTCAAGCTGCTCACCCGGCTGCCAACGCAACTGGCCGTGGGCGAATCCTACACGATTCAGGTCCGGGTCATCAGCGATGAGCCTTTCCTTATGGCCGTGGCCATGCCGGATGAGTACTACCCCGGACGGGGCATCTTCTTCGACGGCATCGACATGGCAACTCAAGCCACCGAAACCATTCTGAGCCTGGAGGTGACAGGCAAGAATTCCACCGCTGACCTGCCGGCAGTCCAGGACTGGCCCACAACCGAAGACTGGCCCGCTGGGGTGGCGCCAGCCTCTGTTGTGGTGGGCGTGCGCTACGAGGGCGGGCAGGTGGTCAGCCAGCGATTCAACTTCGCCGTGGAAGTGCCCTAGTGCATGCCGATCTATGAAGAAAGGAGTCGTTCCCATGCCTGCAATCCTGGAAGTAGACGGACTGGTCAAGAAGTACGGTGACTTTGAAGCCGTCAAAGGCATCAGTTTTTCGGTCGAAGAAGGCGAAGTCTTCGGCCTGCTCGGTCCCAACGGTGCGGGCAAGACCCAGACGATCTCGATGCTGACCGGCGTGATCGAGCCGACGTCAGGCACCGCCCGCATTGGCGGCTACGATATTCGCTCACGGCGCGACGAAGTCAAGAAGATCAACGGCCTGGTGCCCCAAGACCTGGCGCTTTACCCCACGCTGAGCGCGCGGGCCAACCTGAACTTCTTCGGGCGCATCTACGGCCTGAGAGGCAAACGGCTCAAGGAACGCGTCGACGACGTGCTGCGCATCGTGGCGTTGACCGACAGGGCCGATCAGGCCGTGGAGAAATACTCCGGCGGCATGAAGCGCCGGGTCAACATCGGCGCCGGCCTGCTCCACTACCCCCGATTGTTCTTCCTCGACGAGCCGACCGTCGGCGTGGACCCGCAGAGCCGCAACCAGATCTTCGAGAGTGTGCAGCAGCTCAACCGCGAGCGCGGCATGACCATCATCTACACCAGTCACTACATGGAAGAAGTCGAGCTGTTGTGCAACCGCGTGGCGATCATCGACCGGGGCCAAATCATCGCCATGGACACGATCAAGAACCTGATCGCCATGCTGGGCGGCGGCGTGATCCACATGGGCCTGAGTCACTTAGACGACGCCCTGCTGAATGATCTGTCCGCGCTGCCGGGCGTGAAGTGCGCCAGCCTGATGCCGCAAGTGATGAGGGCTGAAAACGGTGAGGGAGCGGCGGAAGTGAAGGGGCAGATCGTGAAGATCGAGTGCGAGAACAGCCAGCAGGCGCTGGTCAGCGTGGTCTCGTACCTCGGCGAGCATGGGCTGGGCGTCACGTCGCTGGAGACGCTGGAGCCTAACCTGGAAAGCGTGTTCTTGCACCTCACCGGCAAGAGCCTGCGGGAGTGAGCGCCATGAAACTGCTCAGCGTCACGCTAAAGGACCTCCAGGTCTTCGTGAGAGACCGCGGGGCCGTGTTCCTGCTCTTCCTGCTGCCCTTCGCCTTCATCGCCGTGCTCTCACTGGCCACGCAGGGAGTCACACTTGGCCAGAACGGCGCTGACAGCGACCAGGCCCGCCTCCCGTTGACCGTGGTGAACAACGATGCGCAGGGCCAGGCCGCCCAGGAATTTCTAGCCGCGCTGAACGACACGGGCAAGGTAGAAATCGTTCTGGAAGATCAGCAAGCGAAGGTCGAACGGCAGCTCAACGACGCGGTGCTGCGCTATGCGCTGTTCATCCCGTCCGATTTCAGCGCCAAGCTGACCGCGGGTGATCAAGTCAGCGTGCGCCTGGCGCTGCACCCCTTCGCGAACCAGGCCGACCTGCTGACCGTGGAACGAGCGATCGTCCGCGCGGCTCGGGAATATCTCACGATGGGATATCTGAACGATGGCCTGGAGCAGATGGCGGCCATGCAGGCCGCCAATCCTCAGGCGGCGTCGACCTTCTCAAAGGAGCGTATCCAGCAGCAGATTGAAGCGCAGCAGGCTCAGGCGGAGCAGCGGCCCCTGATCACGGTGGCGACAACCACTCCGGCCGTGAAAGGCGAAGGACAGGCAGCGGCAGAAGAGAATCTTCCCACCTACGGCCAATTCCTCGTGGTGGGCATGGCTGTCCTGTTCGTCTTCCTGGCCGCGCAGAACACGGCCCGGTCGATCTACGAGGAGAAGCGCGAGGGAACCTTCCGCCGCCTGATGGCCGCGCCGATCGGCAAGGCTTCTCTGCTGGACGGCAAGCTCCTGCTCAATTTCCTGCTAGTCCTGGTGCAGGTCGCGGTCATCCTCGTCACCGGCGGTTTTGTGATCCAACTATTCGGTCTGCCGCCGCTGAACCTCGGCACGGACTTGCTGGGGCTGGTCGTGGTATGCGTGGCCACGGCTCTCTGCTCGACCTGTCTGGGCATCTTCATCGCCGCGATCGCCCGGACGGAAAGCCAGATCAGCGGATTCTCCACGCTGGTCTTGTTCCTGGCCGGTATGCTGGGCGGCGCTTTCGTGCCGCTGTTCCTGTTTCCGGGTGGCCTGGCAAACCTGTCCAGGATAGTGCCGCACTACTGGGCCGTCCAGGGTCTCTACGGGCTGTTCTTCCGCGGCCAAACGCTGGCGGACGTCTGGCCCAACGCCGTGGCTTTGCTGGCCTTCGCCGCAGCATTCCTCGTCATCGGCGTGCGGCGATTCAAGTTTGAGTAGAGGAGCAGAATCATGGACACGATCCGCAAAGCACTGGCCGTGGCCGTCAAAGAGATTCAGGTCTTCTCCAAAGATCGCGTCTGGATGATCACAATGTTGGCCGTCCCACTGGCGGTAGGGGCCATGAATTCCGCGATGCAGGGCGGTGGCAGCGACGACATCCACCTGCCGGTCATCGCAGTCAATCAGGACGCGGGCGCCTACGGCGAGTCGATCGCCAAGGTTATGGCGAACATCGACCAAATCGATCTGCAGACATCGAACGCACCGGCGGCAGCCGAGGAACAGGTGCGCACGGGACAGGTGCTGGCGGCGGTACTCATCCCGGCGGACTTCACGCAGCGTATTGACGACTACCAGCCGGCCGTGATCACGGTGGTACTGGACCCGGCCCAGGCAGAATTCGGGCGGATAGTCACCACGATCGTGGATGAGATTGCCGGGGCGCTGGCCATTCAAGGCGAGATTCGATACGGAATCAAAGAGGTGCTGGCCGACACAAGCCCTGACGCTATGGCCAACCCGGCTGTGGCGCGCGCCGCTCAGGCTCAGGCCGAAGGCGTTCTATTCACCCAACTGCAGCGCATGGAGACGGAAGCTCCGATCGCGGTGCAGAAGGAAACGCTGGAAGGCAAGCAGGTGCTCGTCTGGGACAATATCTTCAGTATCATACTGCCCGCCTGGACGGTCATGTTTGCCTTCTTCATCGTGCCGGCCCTGTCCACTCAACTGCTGACGGAAAAAGAGGCCGGCACACTGCGCCGCCTGGTGGCCGCTCCCCTACCGCGCAGCGCGCTGATCGGCGGCAAGGTGCTGGCCTTCCTATTGGTAGTTCTCCTTCAGGTGGTCGTGCTCTTCAGCATTGGCGCGATCTTCATGGACATGCCGCTGGGCGAATCGCCCCTGGCTTTGATCCTGACCACGCTCGCCCTGGGGCTGACGGCCACGACGCTGGGTATGATGATCGCCGCCCTGGCCCGCTCGGTCAGCCAGGCCGACTCGATCGGTCTGCTGATCGTCTTCGTGCTGGGCTTCCTGAGCGGCGCGCTGTCGCCGCAGAATCCGCCGTATCGCGGCGAAGGCTTGATGGCGACTGTCTCCAGCCTGATCCCGCAGGCGCAGGCGCAATGGGCCTATCTGACCGTGATGTTTCAGAACGGCGGCGTGGCCGACATCCTGCCGCAACTGGCTTACCTGTTCGGCCTGTCGCTGGTCTTCTTCCTGATCGCCGTGTGGCGCTTCCGCTACGAGTGAGGCCGCCTCAGGTGGAGCCCATGCAACACGTCGAGATTCGGGTGAAAGGGCGAATTGACGAGCGCTGGTCGGAGTGGTTCGCCGACCTGACCCTCACTCATGCCGAAGGTAACGAAACCGTTTTGACCGGTCAGGTCGTAGACCAGGCTACGTTGTATGGCCTTCTGACCAGACTGAGAGATTTGGGGTTACAGCTCATCTCCGTGAGTTGCGATGAACAAGAGCGCCGCGAATGACGGCGCTCGGCCGTATTCCATATAACCGATGCCTGAGTCGGCGGACAGACTGCTCCGGCCCCAAGCGTAAGAGACGCTTGGGGCTTCGTCATGCATGACACCCGATCTTGACCTTTCAGCGACTGGAAGGTGTACAATGCACCCACACTCAGCATTCGACGAGGCTCGCCATGCAGATTCACGAGTTGGCCCAGCGCACGGGCGTCTCTGCGAAGACCATTCGCTACTACGAGTCAATCAGCCTCTTGCCCTCCCCAAGGCGGAGGACAAACAGTTACCGCGAGTACGACGAAGTCGACGTCGATCGGGTGAGGCTCGTCGCCGGCGCGCGCCACCTCGATTTCTCGCTGGACGACATCCAGGAAATCCTCGCACTGCGCGATCGGCGCGAGGCCCCTTGCCGTGTCGTCCTGGACATGCTCGAACGCAAGGCGACTGAGATTCGGCAGCGCATCGCGCAGTTGCGGCAGTTGGAGCAGGAATTGCGTCACCTGCATGCACTCGGTCTGACTTTCCCCACCGACGATGTGGACGGCAAGAACTGCGTGTGCCACCTGGTCAGTCAACGGGCCGACCCATCTGAGTGGTAACCTCTTGGGGCCGTTACACTGCATGGAGTAACTATGATCAGACAAGGGAAAGAGGATGCCATCCATTAATCCCGACCGATTCAGAAATGACTTCGACGCCCTGGCTCAAATCGGCTCGACCGGCGACGGCGGCGTGAATCGTCCGGCGCTGAGCGAGGCGCACCTCGAAGCGCGCCGCTGGTGGATCGCGCGCGCCGCCGAAGCCGGGTTGGAGACGCGCATCGACGGAGCGGGCAACCACTCGGCGATCCTGCGCTCGCCCGATCCGGACGCACGCACGCTGCTGCTCGGCTCGCACACTGACTCGGTGCCGAGTGGCGGGCGCTTCGACGGCGCACTGGGCGTGATCGCCGCGCTAGAAGCGCTGCGCACGATCCAGGATGCGGGCATCACATTGCCGGTGCACCTCGAAGCGATCGACTTCACCGACGAAGAAGGCGCGCTCGTCGGACTGACCGGCAGCGGTGCGCTGGCCGAGCAGCTCACCGTCCGATCGTTCGAGAATCCGCGCAGCGGCCGCACGCGATGGGAAGCGAGCCTCGCTCGCGCAGGTTTGACCGAGGCAGGTATCCTCTCGGCGCGGCGCGATCCGAAGTCGCTGGCGGGGTATCTCGAACTGCACATCGAGCAGGGACCACGGCTCTTTGCCACCGGCGTCGACATCGGCGTGGTATCGGGAATTGTCGGCATCCAGTCGTACCGGGTGACGTATCGCGGCGAAGCAAATCACGCAGGGACGACGCCGATGGAGACACGCCGCGATGCATCGCTCGGCGCGAGCGCGTTCGTCCTGACCGCGCGTGATCTCGTGATGAAGAACTTCCCTGGCTGCGTCGTGAACGTGGGTCAGATGGCGCTCCGGCCGGGCGCGTTCAACATCGTTCCCGGCGTCGCCGAGCTGTCGCTTGAGTTCCGCGCGCCGGAACCGGAGCGACTGGCACAACTGGGGACGGCGCTGCTTCAGCTTGCCGAGCTTGTCGCCTCGCAGTACGGTCTCACGCTGACGGCCGAACCGGCGGGGATGTGCGTTCCCGCGCCGATGAGCACGCGCGCGCAGCAGGCGATCATCGCCGCCGCCGAGTCGCTCGGCCTCTCGCACGCGACGATGCCTTCAGGCGCCGGACACGACGCGATGATGCTCGCGCCATTGACCGACGTGGGCATGATCTTCGTCCCGTCGCGCGGCGGGATCAGCCACTCGCCGCTCGAGATCACCGAGTGGCGCGACTGTGTCAACGGCGCGAATGTGCTGCTGCGCGCCGCGCTGAACATGGCGATCGGGCAGTAGTGATTGATCTCACCACCTGCACCCGCAGCTCGCCCCGGCGCTGCACGCGCTCGGCGATGCGATGCACCCGCTCGGGCAGCCGGAAGCTGGGGTTGATGTAACACGAGACGAAATCGACTTCCTTGACGAAGCCCAACGCTTCGAGCAGCGCCGGATAATACGCATGGTTGTAGTTCATCATCGTCATCGCCGGCCGATGCTCGAAGCCCTCGACCAGAATGCCGTAACCGTCGAGCGGGCCGAAGCCTTTAGGGCCGATCACCTTGTTCAGCCCGCGCGCTCGCGCCCACTCGTAGATGCGCTCGAACAACGCAGACGCCACTTCGCGATCGTCAGTGCACTCGAACAGGTAGAACTGTGCTGCCCGTGCTTGATGGTAAGCGTTATAGGGTCGATTTTCCAGCGCCGCGATCCGACCCACAACCTTGCCGTCGCGCTCGGCGACGAAGAAGTCGGCGCCGGAGTGCTCGTAGAAGAGGTGCCCGTCGCGGTTGAGCTGCAATTCGGCGTCGGGGCGAATCGGCGGCACCCACAGCGGGTGATTGCGGTACAGCGTGAACGGGAAGCGCAGGAAGCGATGGCGGTCGGTGCGACAACGCGGATCGATCTGGCGAACGGCGAGCATAATCGTGGTCTTATTCCTCGCCGGTGCGGATCGGGCGCGCGGGGTCGGCGATCCACTCGCTCCACGATCCGGCGTACAGGCGTGCCTCGCCCAGCCCGGCGTGCTTCATGGCGAGGACGTTGTGAGCGGCGGTGACGCCTGACCCGCAATAAAAAACCGCGCGCTCGGCAGGCGCATCACCTAGCAGCGCCTGGAAGCGCGCGCGAAGCTCGGCCTGTGACTTGAAGGTTCCGTCGGCGTCGAGATTATCGGGGTACGGCGCGGAAATCGCGCCGGGGATGTGACCGGCGACCGGATCGATCGTCTCGTTCTCGCCGCGATAGCGGTCGGCGGTGCGCGAGTCGAGCAACCGCAGGCGGGCGTCTTCCAGCGCGGCGAGCACGTCGGGCGTGTGGACGGCCATAGCAGCCCGGACATTCGGAACGAACGTGCGCGGCGAGCGGGACTCGACGCCGCCGCGCGCTGCGCGCCCCTCGCGCTGCCACTTCGGAAAGCCGCCGTCGAGCACGGCGACCGCGTCGTGGCCGAGCCAGCGCAGCAGCCACCACAGCCGCGCAGCCATCGACCCGCCCGTGTCGTCGTAGGCGACGACCTGCACGCTCGAATGGATACCCCACCTGGACAAACGCCCCGCCATCACGTCGACGTCCGGCAGAGGGTGTCGTCCCGTTTTACCACGCACGACCGTCCCGGCCAGGTCTTCGTCGACGTGCGCGTACAGCGCGCCGGAAATGTGCGCCTGCCGGTAATCGCGCCGCCCGCGCTCGGTCTCGGTCAGCGTAAAGCGGCAGTCGACGATCGCCCAATCGGGATCGCTCAGGTGCAGCGAGAGGTCGGCTGTGGAGACGAGAGTTGTGGAAGGCACAGGGTATTTTACAACTCAACCTTGCGACCACTGGTGCTGGTCTGCTTCGTCTGCTTTATATGAGCCATCATATACGCCCTGAGCAAAGCATTGATGCGCGTCTGGTAGCCACGTCCCTGTGCTTTGAACCATGCCAAGACATCGCTATCCAGCCGAAGCGTCAGTTGCGCCTTGTTTGGCGCAGGCTTCAGGCCTTGACGCACGACGGCTCTAGCGAACATCTCCGGCGTGAGCTCGGGATTGTCGGACAGGTCAATGTCCTCATCTTGCATGGCATCCAGCCGTGCCCAGTCAGTCCGCGATTTGCTTGAAGTAGTTCGCTTCTTCATTTTTCTCCCAACAAAGACCGCCGGGTGGCACATTCGGCAGGAAGGCTCAGTCGTCGAAGCAGCAGCCTCAACCTCTTCGACTGCCTCAGCCAGCCTTTTGCGGCGCAGCGCGTCTGCTTTTGCCTGCATACTGTGAGGCTGTCAGCTCCTCCCGCACCACGCGACGCAAGATTTCTTCCAGCGGCTGTTTGCGACTCTGCACATACTCCCGGAGCGCCTGGTTGATCAGAGTTTGATAGTTGCCGCCGCCGGCAGCATGCGCCTCATCCCGAAACCAGTTCAGGATGTCATCATCGATGCGGATTGTAATCCGCGTCTTGCCTCGTGGCATCGGATCGATCGCTCCCCGCTTACCCTTGCTAAAGTCGTATCTGTCTTTCATCGTCCACCCTCGTATTGTTTGCGTTCGTGGCTATCTGCTTTCCGCGCCGAAATGATGCGTATGTTCTCGCCACGCCAGGTGAAGGCCACAACCAGAATTCGACCAAGCGCATCGACGCCCATCGTGACGAATCGTTCTTCGTCCGGATCATCATCTGGGATGGTGAGCGCGGATCCATCCGTGAAGACGGTTGCTGCGTCCGCAAAATCGACGCCATGTTTTCGCAGATTCGACCTGGCTTTGTTGTTATCCCATTCGTAGTTCACAGGCATATTGTATGCACAAATGTACAGAAAGGCAAGGGGTCCGCTATCCGGGGCATAAGGACACTCGCATCCGCAGGAAGGCTCAAGCCGCCGAAGTCATCAGCCTGGCCTTCGGTCGTCCGACGACGCCCAAACATCCGACGTTTCACCACCCTGACATCAGTCTATGCCACACCAAACGCAAAGTCGAGCACCAGAAGTTGGCCGCCCGCTATCCAGCCACTCAATCCACCTGGCGTGGCCGTCGACATAGGCCAGCAGCTTCGCAGTCTTCTCCCCCCGTTTGTAAGCGACCAGCTCCAACTGCGTTTGCGGCGTGCCGATCCACTCGGCTGAGACGCGATACATGTCACGCCATCTGCCGTGCTCTTCGGTGAGGGGGTCAGCCGTTCGCGCGCTTCGCGCGGGAACTGATTGACGGCTTGCGTGTGAAAGACGCAGACAGGCGTGTCGCCTGGAATCGTTGCGATTACCTGCGGCAGCAGCTCGAGCGCATCGCCGGCGATCAATTCCGGTGGGTCTTGCCGGGCGAGCTGAATCGCGCGCATGAGCAGCTCGAGGCGCTCGTGATGCTCCGGCCAGATCAGCGCGCGGAACCACAGCACGGTATCCGGGTCGCGCACGTCGACCGGGTTGAGGTCGATGCCAACGCGCGACGCGACGGCGGGCAGCCTCTTCGGGATCGGCGGGCGCACCTCGTTCGTCTGAACCAGCCGAGTCTGGATGAGATTCAGAATCTCGTCACGATGTTCGATGGCGACGACCCGCCGGTCTCCAGCGTCGCAAATCGACGGAAGCGGCGGGAGAGCGCCTTGAGGTCCGCAGGTTGAGGGAGAGCCGCCATGCCCGAACCTCCCTTTATCCGATGTCGATTCGTTGCGGTGGTTTGCCTTGGTCGTTACGTATGTGCTATAGTTCGAGCGTTTCCTCTAAGATGACGAGACTTCGGAAGTCTCAAAGCGTATCCTCGCAGGCGATGGTGGCCGGAAATCCGAGTCGTTTCGCTGGCGCGATGCCACTTAAAGACTTCCGAAGTCTTAGCCAATGAACTATGTCCACACCCATCGACGCCGGCTACGCGCATGAATTGGATCGACGAGACGAGCTTGCCCGCTTCCGCGATGAGTTCGTCATCGACGATCCCGATCTGATCTACCTCGACGGCAACTCGCTGGGGCGCTTGCCAAAGCGCAGCGCCGCGCGCATTCGCGACGTCGTCGAGCGCGAATGGGGAGGTCGTCTCATTCGAGGCTGGGGCGAGGGATGGTTCACCGCGCCGCAGCGGATCGGATCCAAAGTGGCGCAGCTCGTCGGCGCGAAGCCCGACGAGGTGATCGTCAGCGATTCGACGACTATCAACTTCTTCAAGCTGGTCATGGCCGCATTGCGCGCGCGCCCTGGCCGCGTGAAGATCGTGACCGACGTTCTCAACTTTCCGTCGGACGTGTACGTCCTCCAGAGTGCGCTGAACCTGGCCGGGCCGGGGTATCGACTGGAGATTGTCCGCTCCGGCGACGGCATCAGCGTCTCGAATGACGCGCTGGCCGAAGCGATCGACGACCGGACCGCGCTCGTCACGCTCTCGCACACGTTGTTCAAAAGCGGCTATGTATACGACATGCCGCTCATCACGGAAATGGCGCATCGCGCGGGCGCGTTGATGCTGTGGGACCTGAGCCACTCGGTGGGCGCGATGCCGATCAGGCTTGACGAGGCCGGCGTCGACCTGGCCGTGGGCTGCACGTACAAGTACATCAACGGCGGGCCGGGCGCGCCCGCGTTTCTCTACGTCCGCCGTGACTTGCAGGAAAGCCTGCTCAACCCTATCTGGGGCTGGTTCGGCCAAAAGGGGCAGTTCGATTTGAAGCTGGACTACGAGCCAAACGCGGGCGTCGCGCGCTTCCTCGTCGGCACGCCGGCGATGCTCTCGCTCGCGGCGATCGAGCCGGGCATCGACCTGCTGCTCGAAGCGGGGCTAGATCGATTGCGCGCGAAGTCGGTGCGGCAAACGGAGTATTTGATCGAACTGTGGGAGGCATTGCTGCAGCCGCTCGGCTTCTCGCTCAACTCGCCGCGCGATCCGAACCGGCGCGGCTCGCACGTATCGATCGGCCATCCCGACGCGCTGCGCATCGATCAGGCGCTGATCGAGGAGATGAACGTGCTGCCCGATTTTCGCTATCCCGACAACATCCGCCTCGGCATCGCGCCCATCTACACCTCGTTCGCGGAGATTCACGAAGCGGTCACGCGCATCTGCCGGGTGATGAGCGAGCGGCTATATGAGAAGTATTCAGCCGAGAGACCCGAGGTCACCTGAGGGATGAAAAATCAAAATCCCAAATTTCAAACTCCAAACTTCAAACTTCCAATCTCTAATCTCCAATCTCCAATCTCCAATCTCTAATTACTCTGCTAACAGCCACTCCACGGCATTCAGCACGAGCATGCGCTGCATGTCTTCCGGCAACTGGTACAGCGCAAACGCCGCTACGATGGCCCGCTCGATCGCATCGTCGCCCCCGCCGGTGCCCGCCACGAGCGCCCGCGCGCCGGCCTCTTCGCTCTGGGGGCCGCGCTCGAAGATCACGGCGACCTCTGCGCCCGCCGAATCAAGCGCTTCCGGCTGGATGACCAGCGCCGGCACGCCGCTTTCAGAGGGGTTCAGCGGGATGACCTGATCCTGCTCGAACCCCTTCGCGATCGGATGGCCGGCATCGACCACGACCAGATCGTTGATCAGCGCCGTGTCGCCTTCGGGCACCGGAACCGGCTGTGCGCCGATGAACAACACCCGGCCTCGCAGACTCGTGAGCGTGACCAGCGACTCGATGTCTCCGCTGTCGAAAGCGTAGTCGCCGGAGTCCACGATGATGGCGTCGTAGCCGGTCGTGTCGCTGCTGGACGGCGTGCCGTCGCGCCGCATCGACCACACCTTCACAGAGTACACCGCCTCGGTCAGGATGCCCTCCAGCTCTTGCTCGTTGGTTCGCGCTCCTGTCCTCCCGATGTCGCGGACGAGGATCAGGATGCGAGGCCCCTGCCGTTCGCCAGGCTTCTCAGCATCGCCTGGCGCCTGGGCGCCGGCCGATCCAAGCCCCGATCCCTCCTCGGCTTCGCCCGTCGAGCACACGGTCACGGCGCCACCGTGCACACAGTTGTCGAAGTCGTTAGATTCCAGGCGATCGAGCGCTTTGATCGCACTGTCTGCGTCTTCGGCCAGCGTGATGACAACGGCTCGGCCGCCGCTGTGGTCGCTGACGTACAGTGTCGTTCCAGCGGCGGGAACCACGCCGATGCTTTCGACGGTGATCGTGCCGGAAACCGGCCGGGTGGCAGGCGGTCCGGCCTGTGAAGCAGCCTCTTCCTCTTCGGCAACCGGTGTTGGAGTTGGCGAGCCTGTGTCGATTGCTTCAGGCGTCGATGAGGCAGGTTCGGTCTCATCCTCCGCCGGGAGCGTCACCGTGACGCCGGCAGTGACCAGGAATTCCTGGACTGCCTCCAGATTGTCGAACGTGCCGACGAAGAGCGTGTCGCGATCGGGCGCAGCCTCGGGGCGCAGGCTGAGGGGAAGCCCAGCCTTCTGGAAAGCGACACGCTCTACGGCGCTGCGCGCAATCAGGCGCGGATCGAGATTACCCCCGGCGGCCTGCACCAGATCGACCGGGCCTTTGTACAGATACGGAAACTCGGCAATGCTCCAATCGCGCACGTCCTCCGCCAGCCAGTAGGCGATGTTGCTCAGGAACCGATCGTTGTCTGAGATGGTGTGATATGGCTCGCTGAACAACGAGAGATCACCCAGGGCCAGCACATGCTCGTCGGCGCTCAACACGACAGCCGCGAGATCGGACGCGCCGCTGCGCAGCGGCGAGCGGGTATCCGCATCGCCGACGACGAGCGCGCGCCCGTTGCCACGCAGCGAGTGCGTCGCGAAGAGGGTGACCGTCTTCAAGTCCTCCGTGAGTGCGTGGTTGCCAAACTCGTTGAATTTGACGTTGCGATAGTTGCCCTCGTTCTCGACCAGGTTGTACAGGTAGTCGTCGAAGTAGACGATACCGAACGCGCTGGCCAGGCTGTTGACGGCGGGAACGGCGCTGATGCGCGAGAAAAGCCCGAACGGATCGAAAGAGTCTTCCTCGATCGGCGGCACCGAGCGAGTCGGGTCGGCGGCGATGAGCAGGCGGCCGCCGTCGGCGACGAATGCAGCGATCGCGTCGCGCTGTTCCGGCGAATACGCCGTCGTCGGCGCGATCGTAATCCAGGCGCTGGCGCGGCGCAGCTCGGCGGCGAGCGCATCGCTTGGCTCCTGGAATGTGACCGCCGTCGCGCCGAGCGCCGCCAGCCGATCACGCAGTGGGCTGAGATCGTCGACTTCCAGATTGTTCGCGTGCGAAAGATCGATCACGACGCGCGCCGTGCTCTCCTTCGGCTCGCCGGGGACGAAGCGGTATTCGGGAGTCGCCAGCGCAATCTGAACCTCGTCGATGCCGGACACGCTCGGCGAGGTGTAGCGACCGCGATAGAACCACAGCGACTGCAGCGCGACCGGCAGCGCGATCAAGAGCACGACGAGCAGGATCTGACGTCGGCGCGTCACGGCGCGCCTCCCAGTTGAGCGTCGTACAGCAGATACACTCCGGGGGGCAACGGGCGACGTCCGGCCTGCGGATCGGCCGCGCCGGGCCGGGCGGCCTGTGGAGCCGGCGTGGCGGCCAGCAGCCTGGCGACCACGCGCGCTTCAAGATCGACGACGTCGTAGTTGACGATGCTCGCTTGCGCTGCGGCCGCCGCGATCGCATCGGCCTGTGTGCCGAGGTGGTCGATCAGCCCCAGGCGTTGGGCCTCCCGACCAGCATAAGCCAGCCCTTGCGAGAGATCGACCGGCGAGATCTTCAGGCGCTCGCCGCGCTGGTTCACAACCGTGGCGATGAACTCCTGCCTGATGCCTTCGATTCTGCGGATGAACTCTTCCTCGTTGCTGGCCGTCAGTTTGAACGGCCCGCTCGCGAGGACGGCGTCGTTGACGCCGATTTCGGGCGGAGTGATTCCCCATACGCCGATGTTGCCGACGGTGGACGAAGGTTTCGCGTAAAGCGAGTCTGCCGCCACGGCGACGTAGTACGCGCCGCTCGCCGCCGTGCTGTCGATCGAGGCGACGACAGGCATCTGACTGCGCAGTTTCTGTATCTCCAGGTACAGACTCTGTGTGGCGACGACCTCGCCGCCTGGCGAGTCCACCTGGATCACGACAGCTTTGACGCGGGGATCGCGCCGCGCCTCTTCGATTTCCTGCATGAAAAAGTTCAGGCTCAGCGGCCAGATCTCGGCGTTGATCTTGACGATGCCGACTGCCGGCTGCGGGGCGACAAGCTGGGCCAGCCCGATGCCAACGGCCAGCGGAATGATCCCCAGCACGATCACACGACCAAGCCCCCGAAGCATGGGCGAAAATCGCGTCATGGCTTGCTGTAGAGACGACATGGATACCCTCCGCCCCATCCATTCCGTGTCACACATCAAGAGTGTATCACGGTTTCCTGATGGCGGCACACATCTGAGTATTTCAGACTTCGGAAGTCTTCAATGACAACCTCGGCCGCGAGACGGCTTGGACTGCTGGGCCGCAATGCCTGCGAGGGTAAGCCTTAAGACTTCCGAAGTCTAAAGTCTACTTCTCCTGCCACCATTTCTGAATCGCTTCCTCCCACGAGCCGGAGTAGTAGCGCCGCGTGTAGCCGGCGTAATCGGCGATGCGCCGCTCGTACCAGGCGAAGAGCGGCCGCTGATCGCGCTCCTTCAACAGCCGGTCGATCCACCCCGCCCACGCGTCCAGCGCCCTGAGCGTGACCGCTTCGCCGTCTTCATGGGTGGCGGCGCGCGGATCCGCTCCGAGCACGGCGACTTGCTTCGCGCCGAGCATGCCGGGGAACTTCTCCAGATGCACGAGATCGGGACGGACGGTCATCAGTTGCGCGGTTTCCCACTGCCCGGCATGATCCAGGTAGTCGTCGTCGCCAAGAATCTCGAGCGGCGTGGCAGACAGGACGAGCAGGTCGGGTTGAGCGCGCATGGCCGCCATCGACGCGTGGTACAGCTCGATCTCGTGCCCTTGCGCATAGTGGCCGGTGATGAGGCACACGACGCGCGCCCCGGCGCGGTGCAGCTCGCTTAACAGATCGCGCCAGATGCCTTTGACGACTTCGGTATGAGTTGATAAAGAGAACGTATGCGGCAGCGTCGTGATCGGGAGCCAGGCGGTCGGGAGCAATACGCCGCCGGCGCGGTCGACCAACCGCTCGGCGAACCGCTCGGCCACCAGCCCGTCGAGGCCGAGCGGTAGATGCGGGCCGTGCCATTCGAGTGCGCCCCAGGCGCAGCAGGCCACCGGCCGATCCCGCCAGATGTCTTCGAGTTCGTCGGGAAGCAGTTCGGCGTAGCGGTGAGGCATCGTCGCTCCTCATACGGATTTGGTGGCTACTCAGGCGTCATTGCGAGATAGCCATCACCTCAAGCGTGATGCATGAGGGCAGAAACTTGAGCGCGCGGATGGGCTATAATCGCAGGACGGATTCAGACAAGCTAAGACCACGCGCTCAGTGGTGTGTGAGAG
>Ga0209342_10000948_pt1 | contig 33082 bp, 51 predicted proteins | sample RifCSP16_2_FD_184023 | JGI IMG/M metagenome (GOLD analysis project Ga0209342, IMG submission 184023) | Soil microbial communities from Rifle, Colorado - Rifle CSP2_sed 16_2 (SPAdes) (version 2) | ecosystem: Environmental > Terrestrial > Deep subsurface > Rock core/Sediment | place: Rifle...
GCAGAAGGCCACCTGGAACGAACCCAAAGCTCACGGCTCCTCGTAGCCCTCATGCGAGACGCGCCGGTAGTACCAGACGCCGCCCAGCGTTTTATCGAGCGCCTCAGCCGCCTCCTGCGGATCGAAAGGCTTGCAGGACCAGACGTTCGCCTCCGCCGCGCGCCCGTGACCGTGGATGCCGATGTGGGATTCGGCGATCATCTGGATGGCATTGAACTCCTCTACATCGATCGAGACCGTCTCAGCGCCCAAGGGCGTCATCTCCGTGGCTACTACCAGCGCCCGGAGCGCGCTGCGTAGCCGCTCTTCCTGCGGCTGTGCCGGCAGGTGCGCGGCGAAGCGGTACTGAAACGGCCTTGGTGCCAGCTACCCGAGCACCGCTGCGCCATTGATCAGCACGGCCGCCGCGAAGTTCGTATTGTCTGTCGACCCTTCGAGCGCCATGCGGATCACCCGCTGGCCGTCCTGGAGGTCGTCGGGGAAGACGCTGCCCGCCGTGTGCTTGAACAGCCCCTGCAGCTTGAGCGAGTCCGCGCCCACCACGGCGCGGATCTCGACCGCGCGCAACGCGGCGGCTTCCGCCTTCGTCTTCTCCGTCGCCCACTGGCCGCCCGCCGTGGCCAGGATGACCAGCTCGAGGCCCAGCTTGACCTCGTTCCAGTCCAGCACGTCGAGGGTGAAGTCCAGATCGGCGCGGGCGTCGGCGGTCATCAGCGGCTTCACGCCGCTCTCGATGGTGTGGCGCCAGCCGAGCACCTGGCCTGTGATGGCGGTCGTCCCGCGCGTCGCCCACGTGTCGTCGATGTAGACCTGCGACAGTGCCATCGGCGGGATGACGACCGAGGGCAGCGCTTGGGCGGCGGTCAGCGTCGACGACTGGATGCGCCGGCCGAAGCCGCGCGCGGCGAAGCGCAGCGCCTCGTTCTCGGCGCCGCTGATTTCGAGCGACTGGCACATGCCGTAGGCGAACTCGATGTCGTTCGGCGTGGCGCCGTCCGTCTGCCGCACCTCGAAGGTCCGCGAATCGAGCGTTGGGTCGGCGGTCGGGTCGCGGGTGTAGGTCCAGGTGTAGGGGCCGGCCCCGGTCGGCGAGACCGCGCCCTTGTAGACCATCGCGAGGAACTGCTGGAGCTGGTTGTAGATCACCGGGCTGTTCGCGATCTCCCACTCCATGCCACGGTGCACCGCCAGCTCGTCGCCCGGGTTGGCCAGGAGCAGGCCCTTGATGATCTTCGGGCGGATGATGGCGTCGATCGGTCGCGTGGTGAAGCCCTCGACCGCGAACTTAGAGGTCGCGGCGACAGCCGTGCCCTTCGTGCTCTCTCGGCCACTCTGGATGATCGTCAGGCCCTGGCTGTAACTGGGCATGGCCTATTCCTCCTCGCTCGCTGGCCCGCGCTTCGCTCTCGGTGAACTCTCGCCTACATGCTCGTAGAGGAGACAGGCATGGCTCGGCTCCGCGGCCGGGTGTTGACAGGTGCGGAGCGAGCCCGTCACGCCGAATTGGGCATCAAGCCGCGCCTCCGCCGCCTCGAGCTCCTCATCCGTCAGGTCGTGCGCCGGAACGCCCGTAATGCTCCTGCCCTCGCCGATGTACTTCCATGTCATGGTCAACTCCTCCTACGCGCCGAAGGTAAACGCCTCGGCGAGCCACGCCTTCAAGCGGAATGTGGCGGCGATGTACTCCTGATCGCTGCCGCTGCCCGGCAGCACCACGTTCTCGAACGACACGGACTCAATGGGCGCGTATTGTACTGGCGGCTGCGCCAGGTCCAACACCAGCGCGTCGTCGAAGGCGTCGATCACCGGCTTGATCCATGCGCGGCGGGACCGCACGCTGTACTTCTGGTCGGCGCGCGCGAATAACAGGTGCATGTGGATGAAGAAGGTAATCGTACGAAGGCTGCTCGCGCGCACGACCCCGGCGAGGTCATCTTCGACGTTGACGAAGCTCGGAAACGTCAGGACACCCGTCGGCGGTTCGTCGTAGCACTTTAGATCGTTCTCACCTGTCGGCGGCGTGATCGCGTTCTGGATGATCACCAGTTGGTCAATGATGCCCTGTAGGTCGCCAGCCATCGCTCTATCCTGCCGGCCTCCGCTACGCCACCATCGTGCTCCAGCGCACGAACGGCGCCAGGAGCTTCTCCACCACCGGATCGCTGCCACCGGCCAGCGGCGTCCCGGCAACGACCTGTCCCATGCCGGTCCCCCGCCGCGTCCAGTGCTTGCCCGCCAGCATCATCGTCGCGTCGCGCACCTGCGCCGGGTACTTGTAGCGGCTCACGGCGACCGCGCTGTGTGCCGCACCCGTCGTCCCATTTACTGCGCGCACGACTGTCCAGAGCAGGGCTCCGGCATCCCCGGAAACGTAGACCTGCTCGTTCTCCAGCTTGAGCGTCTGGCCCACGGCGAGATCCGCGTCGGCGCTCACCGCGAGCGTGAGGTCCGCTCCCGTGTCGGCCAGCGTGCCGGTGATCGCCGTTCCCGAGGCCTCCACGGCCTCGGTGTCCTCGCTGTACCCCCAGCGTCCCGCGATCTCGACCAACCGGTCCCGGCTGGTAAACGAGCTGCGCTTCCCGTTCACGCCGTCCAGCATCAGCCGGGTCCAGGGCGGCGCGTCTTCATCGACGTGCCCGAAACGCTTCAGGTAATAGTCCGTCGCCGCAGCCAGCGTCAGCTCGAACGTCCGGTTCCCGTCCTCGTCCAGCTTGATCGTCGTCACCGCAAGCAGGTCTGGAATCGTGATGTACTCGTGGCCATCGCCAGCGAAATAGCGCGTATCCGTCGTGCCGTAGAATCCGTCCGGCCGCCGCACGAGCTGGTCGACGTGGCGGGAAGCCGCCTCGATTGCGCGCTCGATCTCCGTCGCGTCTGATGCATCGAGCGCAAGGTTGTTCACGAACTGGCGCCGGAAGGCATCGAGGTCGACGTAGAGGTTGCGCCCGACACCCATCTAGGTGCTCCTGCTTTCCACGGCCTGCTTGAGCGAGTCGCTGAAGTCGCGCGCGCCGTCGTCCTTCCAGCCGGAGGTGGCAGCTTCGAAGAATGGGCGCGCTGGCTGGCGCCTGGTCCCGCGCTCGCGCATTCCCAGGTATGCGGCCGGGCGGCCCTTGTAACCGATCTTGGCGAAGGCCTGGGTATTCGTCGAACGCACGGTGATCACCTTCGCCGCGCGCTGACCGCCTCGCGTCTCGCCGACCGGTGTCCCCGCCTTCAGTCGCCGGGCGATCTTATTCGCTGTCGCGCGCAATTGTTTGCGCAATACGGCGCGCTGGATCTTCGGGGGCAGGCCCGACAGCAGCCGCTCTACCTCACGGCTGTCGACCTGAATGCTGACGGCGGGCTGGGCCATCCACGTTACCGCCGCCGGCGAGGCTTCTCTTCAGATACTTCCTCGCCGGTCTCGTTCGCGCCGGCGGTTTCCTCAGCGGGAGCTTCGCTGGCGGCGGGTGCCTCTTCTGGCTGTGGCATGGGCTGTTCCGCTCCCGCGATCAGGCCGTACTTGGCCGCCTCCGCCGCCGGGATCTGCCCGCCCTCCGCGACCAGCAGCCGCACCGCGTTCGAGTCCGTCTCCTCGCATAGCTCCCCGTCTGCCGTTACGCAGATGCGCGCCGGCGACGTGTACATAGCGCCGTCCGGCTCCCTGCGCAGCTCGGTGATCTTCAAGCCCATCACATGGCGTCCTCTCTCCGCCGTTCGCCTTAGTCGGCGCCGGTCGCGATCTCCTCCCAACTGACGCCGAAGGCCACGAGGGGCGAGGCGCCGGCGGCAGCGGTCGCGTGCAGCGAGTAGGTGCAGCCGGGCGGCAGGATGATGGCGCCGCCCACGTCCTCCACCACCTGCCACGGAGCGGCGGCAGTCGACGCGAGGGACGCCCCCAGCGAGCAGAAGGGGCGGATGATCGCTGGCGCGACGGCGAGCGTGGCCGTGGTCAGCGCGACGCCCTGGCCCGATCCCCCGGTTACTCTGCCGGGCCGCTCGGTGATGGCCGTGCCCGTCGGTGCAGCCGCAGAGGGGTCAAGGTTGACCAGATGCCAGACCACGCCTGCGCCGAGGGTGCCCGAGATGTAGGCCATCGAGGCGATGAGGATCGCGATGTCGACGCCCGAGCCGAGCGGGTTGTGCAGCGAGAACGCCGCGGTCGTGCCGATGGCGGTCCCCGGTGCCACGCCGGTCGCGGCCGTCGAGGCATGGAAGAGGCGACCATCGATCGCGGCATCGTAATACCGGCCGTGCTTGAGAGCTACGTCTTGTGCTGCCATTGCCTTCTCCTCCTTCAGCCGCGTCCTACGCCATCGGTACGATGACGTAGTAGGTGGTCACCTTCAGCGTGTTCAGGTTGGTGGCGTCTCCGGTGAATTCCGCGCCATCGTTGTCCAGCACGATTGCGGTGTTCGCCTCCGGTATGAAGTCCGCTACCGCCGGTCGTTCCACTGCTGCGATGTCAGCGGCGGCATCGATCACGCCGTCGGCCTGGGTTGTGATCAGCGCCGTCTGCGTGGTCTTGTATGCCAGCACCAGGTCGCCGTCGGCCGCCGCATCGTCATAGGCGGCGTTCCGGTCGAGCGAGTAGACGACCATCGTCGGCACGAGCGCCAGGCCCGCGCCGGGCGCTGGCACCAGGTCGATGTTCGTAGCCGCCAGCGCCTTCACCTCCTGCGATGTGAGCCGCACGACCGTGAACAGCTCCGGCGTCGGTACGCCGATCGCGAGCGGTGCAACTGCCGGCTTTAGGATCGTGGCCATTGGGTTGCCTCCTTACGACCGTCCAGGCTTAGATCCCGGTGATCTGCGTGAACGCGGACGGCCGGTAGTGCACCACCGCGACCCGCAGGCCCGCGCGGATCGTCTGTCGGCCGTCCAGGAAGTCGTCGTTCACGAACCCGGTCAGCACCTCCAGGCCCTGGCGCACGTGCAGGCCGGAGAACCGCGCATAGTCGCCCGTGATCCCCGTGCCCTCGGTGACTGCGGTCGTCTCGATCACCGGCAGGCCCCAGATGCGCAGCGGCCCCGACTCCGACGGCGATCCCCAGATGTAGATGCCATCGGTCGTCTTGAGCAACCGGATCGGCTCCCAGTCGTTTGGGTGGATGATCACCACGTTCGGCTGCGATCGGCCAGTCACCCGCGACGCCCTGATGCCCTTGTAGATGGCATCCGGCCGGCTGTCGGCACCGAGCGCCTGCGTGTTGATGCCCGAGACATTGAGCGTGCCGAGCAGGTTGGGCGCGATGCCGTCCCCAACGAGGATCTGCGAGTCGAGCCGCTGGCGCACCATGAAGCCCAGCCGCCCGTCCAGGTATGCTCGCACGCCCACGACATCGGCCAACTGTTCGTCCGAGACAGGGATGCTCGTGCCGACCGAGCGCACCGTCTGCGAGCGCTCCGTGAAGGCCAGCGCCGATTCGGCGTAGGCGGCGGACTCAGCGCGCTCGGCTCCGGCGTTCGTGAAGGTGGTCTCCTCCATGTAGACGATGGCCGCCTGCGTGGTGGGGAAGACTGGCAGCACGTCAGTGACCTCGATCTCGCGCTGCTCGTCCAGGACGACGCGGCCCGTCCGCAAGGACTCCGGCGCCCAGCCGGCCGTCGTGAGAAACTCCGCGTTGATCGGGCGCGGCAGGAGCTGCGAGACGTGGGCGGGCATGTCGGCGCGGGCGTTCTGGTGCGCCTTGGCCGCCGCGTAGAGCTCCGATTCCACGAACAGCTCGCCCAGCGACTTGTGCCGCTGCGCAGGCTGGCCGCCACCTTGCGGCGCCCAGTCCTTCGGGTCCGCGCCCGCCGGCCCCCGGCGCCGCTCATCGTTCGAGTGCTTGATCGCGTCCAAACGGTCGAAGTGCTGCTGGCGCTCGCCCAGCCAGTTCAGCTCCTCGTTGCGAGCGTTGATGTGCTGCGCGAGCTCGCCGCCATCCTTGACCTCGACGCTCGTCACCTTTGACGGATCGAGGTCTGCGCCGGCCTCCTCGAAGATGTTGTGCAGCACCTCCGAGCGTTCGTCGAGCGCGATCCGGAGATTCTCCCGGCTCAGGGCGTCGATGTCTTCCTTGCGGTCGATGGTGATCTTGAGTGGCATCTCCTTGCCCTCCCTTACACTCCCACGCCGATGCGGCGTGACTGATCGCGCTGATAGCCGAGCACGGCTCGGACCAGCTCCTCCGGCCGGTCTGCCGCCGGCCCCGGCGTGGGCGTCCCCTCGCCCCGGTCCTTGTTGCCCCCTACTAGGTGGGGTGGGGTGTTCTTGAAGATCGCCAGAATCCCTGGGTCGTAGCGGTTCTCCGCCGGCGTCTCCTGGGCAGCAATCTCATCCGCCAGTCCGCCGTCGACCGCCTCCTGGTCCGAATACCAGGTCTCCTCGCGCATTGCCGCGCGCCAATCGTTGAGCTCGCCGCCGGCCTTCTCCTGGTACATCTTCGAGATATCCCCGGCGAACTTGTCGAGGATATCCGCCTGCTTGTGGAGGTATTCGGCGTCGCCGCCGACGATGAACCACGGCTCGTGAATCATCATCATCGCGTGGGGCGACATGATCACCTTCTCGGACGCCAGTCCGACCCACGACGCGCTCGACGCGGCCAGGCCGTCGACGTGCGTCTCGATCTGCGCCGGGTGCTCGATCAGGGCGTTGCGGATCGTCACCGCCTCGGAGATGTCGCCACCCGGGCTGTTAATGCGCAGCAGGATCTTCCGGGCATTCAGCGCGCGCAGCTCGCGGACGAAATCGGCGGCGCTGATGCCGCCGAAGAAGGGATCGAACCCGATCAGATCGTAGATGAAGACTTCGGCCTCGCCGTCCGCGAGGTTGCGCATGCTGTACCACGGTCGCTGTGGGGCCGCGCCATTGCGGGCGCTGGCGAGAAGTCCGAGGTATCCGTTTGGCTTCAAAGAGAAACGCCCCTTGCAGCAGTAGGGGCGCTCGATGCTGCGGGGCGCTCGATGAACTATTCGGTTATGCCGTTGCTCCGAGGATAGAGGGTTGGCGTGACTTTGTCAAGCGGCACCCGGTTCATGGCCTTACAGTTCTCGCATTTCCGCCTGACCGCAACGCCCGGAGGGATGCGCCGCTCCGGCTCGAACTCGATGTCGAATATCCTGTGGTCGCAGCGCCAGCAGCGAATGATGATCGGAGCCACGCTCTCGGCCAGATCGTTCCCCTTCAAACGTCGGGATGCCTGCGCAGCTGTCGATTCGGCAGGGCGATGCCATTTCGCGGCTGCGGCTGCACGATCATCACCGGCTTGGGGGCGTCGGGAGGGATGAGCTTCTGGAACTTGCATTGATTCAGCGGATACCAGACAAGCTCGCCGTCCGCAGTTGCCGTCAGCAGCTCATCCTTCGTCACAGCGAGCACCCATTGCCCCTGGCCTTCTTTCGTTACACCCTCAATCGTCACAGCGAACGGGATCATGACGAGCCTCCTTCATCATCCTCCGACTGCACTGTCACCGGCGGTAGCCCCGTGTGCGTCAGCTTGGCCGGGTCGAAGCCCGTCTCCTCCGCCGCCGCGGACGGGTCCACGCCGGCCCTGATGAGCGCACCGTAGGTTTCGGCCTGCCGCGCCAGCCGCGCCAGGCGCCGGTCTTCGTCCGTCGCCAGGGCGAGCTGTGAGAAGACGGTCTCGTCCTCCCCGAACGGCGGCTCATCCTCCTGCGCCAGCACGCGCTCGATCGAGGTGGCGCCCATTATCAGGCGGTTCTTTTGAATCTCCGCCCGGTCCTTCGGCGACGCCGACAGCAGCGAGTCGAAGATGAACTTCACCTGCAAAGCCGGCTCGACCCACTTCGTGATGTACTTCTGGTAGGCAGCCTGGCGGCGTTGCACGATCGGCCGCAGCGTGAAGCGCTCTAGCCCCCGTGAAAACTCCGCGATGCCGGTGCCCCAGGTCGATGGTTTGTCCACCATGCCTGCCACCGTCGGCGGCACGCGCCAGATTGCCAGTAGGACCCTAAACACGAGATCGTTTTGCGCGACGAACTCGGCATCCGCCATGCTCATCGACAGCCGCTCCAGCTTCAGATCCTTGCCGCCCAGCACGGCCACCCGCCCGGCGTTGCCAGGTCCGCCGTGCAAACGTTCTAGCCGCTGGGACAGTTCGACAGCCTCCGGCTCCGGGATAGCCTCGCTGGCGGTGAGCACAGCCGACGGGTTCAGGCCGCGCCCCATGAGCCGCGCGGCCGTCTCCTGGTATGCCAGCGATAGGCCCGCCAGCTCCGCTGCCATGCGCACGGGCGAGACGGGTTCCAGTTGGCCGGGCAGCGTGTAGAGCGGACAGTAGGCGAACTCCGGCCGTTCGCCGGGACGATTCACGAGCTCGCCCTGACCGAGCGACGTCAGCTTGAGGGCCACGCCCTCCGTGCGTTCCAGCTTCACGCCCGCCGGGTTGAGAGGCCAGCGCACATCGAGCCCACCGGCGCGGGTCCAGCCGAGCATCGTATAGCTGGCGCCCCAGAGCGCCATGCTCATCGTCTCCGTCGCCTCGATCCCGAAGCGCGTCTGGTCGGGGTTGGGCTCGTCGCTCCAAAGCGCGCGCAGCCGTTCCGGCTCCTGCGGCATCCGCGTCTGGTCGCCCTTCAGCACGAGGCGCATCACCAGCGACGCCACTTCATCGGCGAGCACGCTCGTCGCGATCCAGATCGCCGCCACGCGCAGTGCCGATGCCTCTTCGACGCGCTGGCCGGAGAGCGTGGCGAGGCCGCCTACATGGCCGATCTGGCCTGTCACCCCGGAGAACGCGGGGAGGGGGTTGCCCTGCTTCACGATCGAGAAGGCGTTGCGGGCTGCTTGTCTGAGTGCCGGCATCACTCACCTCCGATGTTCAGGTTGGCTACCAGTATCAAGTATACACCTGCCACCGCGATGCCGAGAGGCAGCGACCACAACGACGCGGCCGCAGCCAGCGCCGCGACGCCTGCGATCTCGGCGAGCCAGCGTAGGCGGGTGGGCGTCATTCCTCTCGTCTTAGGAAGCGGCTGACGCGGGCTACTTGATCTGCGAGACATTTAGGTCCGCCGCGATCATCAACGCGAAAGACAAGCCAGCCCAGCCCGCGTAAGTACGAATCTCGAGAGGCGTCCCGGGCAGCACCCTCCGGCGATCGGTGCCACCAGCCATCCGCTTCAATTGCAACCTGCACATGGGGCCAAGCGAAGTCGAGTCGATATCGATCGACCTTATACTGCTGCATCACCTCGGTCGGACTCCAACTAAAGCGGCTTAGGAGCAGTGCCACCTGATCTTCAAGGTCTGTGCCGCGACGCCAACCGCGTTCATCAAGCACCCTAGACCGCGCCCGCTGGAACATGATCCCCTGGGCCATGAGGCTCAAGCCCTCTCCTCCTCGCCCGCAACGTACAACGAGATGCCCGTCCGTTGCGGCTTCGCCCCCAGCGCGATCGCGTCCTGGCGCGCCTGCCAGGACAGCGCGGCCGCGACGGCGGCGTCAATCTTCAGCGGGGAGTCCGAGCGTTCCTTCTGGATCACGAACATCAACTCGTCATCATCGTCCCGGAGGCTGAGCATGTGCTTCACGGCATTGGCGATCGCCGCGACGAAGCGCGGGTCGCCATCATGGGAAAGGTCTCCCGCCTCAATCGCCGTGCGGTACTGCGCGATCGCGTGCGCCATCTTCCGGTACTGCGTCGTCGACCAGGAGATGACGCGCTCGCCGCCGAACTGGCCCGCCCACTTCGAGAGATGCGTACCCCACTTGTATGGGTCGGCGTACATCCGCCAGACCTGCCAGTGCGCGAACGCTTCTTCAACGATCTGGTCTACCTCGGTCGTCGGGATCCAGAGCTCGCCCGTCGCAGCGTCCGGCACAGGCTCCCAATAGCCGGCTACCCACTGGTAGCCCGTTGCCACCTCTGTCCCGATCAGCGCCGTGTGGTCGCGCGAGAGTGAGCCATCGAAGCCGAGCGTGATCAGCGCGCCCGGCGGCACGGTGTAGCCGGCCTTGGTCAGCGCGGCGAACTTGTCGGCGTCGAACGGCTTGTCCTCCTCCGCGATGATCTGGTTGAGGTAGAAGCGCCGTGCCATCGCCGCCGTCGTGCGGGGGTCCCGGATCTCCCCGAGCAGCCGCTCCGGCGATACCCAGGCCGAGTCACCCCGCGCGGCGATGATCCCGCGCGTCACGGCAGCGTCGTCTTCGAGGTCGGTCTCCGGCGCTTCCAGGGAGTCGTAGAGGATGCCCGCTGCGCTCACCGGCACAAGCCCCTGCGCGACTTTCCTCCAGGCTTCGTAGTCATGCTCGGCATCCGAGTTCTCGCCGGGCGCGTGCGCATTCGAGATCGCCAGCACACGCGAGGAGCCATCCCGTGACTTCGCCGCGTTCCGCGCAATCACCTTCGCCATCTCGTGCCCTTCGTTCGGCCCGAGCCAGTGCATCGTCTCGTTCTTGAGGATAAACGTCGCCCGCCCACCCTCCAATGCCCGCGGCGAGCTGGTGACTGCCTCGATGCGCTTGCGGCCGGATTCGGCGTAGATGATCTCCTTGCCCAGGTCGATGCTGAACTCCTCAATGGCGCGCGGGCTGAGCATCCCCGGAAAGAGCGTCATGGTGTTCCGCGTCTGGTCGCGCGAGACGGCGGCCGTCTGTACCCAGGCAGCGGTGTGTGCCTCAGCGACGGGCAGGCCGCGCTCCCAGCGTGCGAAGCGACACGGCCCTACGGCCTCGATGCAGCAGAGCGCCGCGCCGAGCGGATCCTTCCCGTGACCCTTCATCCGCCGGAACATCCCGTACCGCCAGACGAACCGGCCCTCCGCGTCGACCGCGTACCACCAGAGCAGGAAGCGGGCTTGCTCGTCCGTGAACTTCCAGGGGCGCCCGGCATCCGGGCCGTCCGGCTGCAAGAGGTAGTCCGCCGTCCAGCCGAGAATCTGCCAGCCCAGCGTGTGCTTGGGCAGAACGAAGCCCGCACGGTTGCGCTTCCACGTCGGGCCGATCGAGATGGGCCGCGCGACGCGAGACTGGCGGGTGCGGGGCACGGTGGTGGTGGTCACTTCGGGGCCAGCGCCTCCTGCGCGATGACATAGATTGACGCCATATCGTTGAGCGCCGCCGTCCCTGGATCGCGTTCATCTGATGTCTGCACTGCCGCCATTTGGGCTATGCGCTTCAGCGCCTCCAGGGCAGACTCCAACTTCGGCAACATCGATCGGAGTCTGGGGACCGGACAATCCTCCTGGTGGGGCAGGCCCGGGACCGCATCTACGTACCGATCTCCCTCGAACTGTCCTCCGACGTCGCCGCCGCAATATGTGCAGAGGCCATCGCCATCGGGAGCACCTTGCGCGAAGCGTCGGAGTAGGGTGAGGAGTTCATCGGTCATCGCGCCTTCCTCCCTCGCAGCCGAGCGCGATAGTCGTCGATGGCCGCTGGCGCGCTACTGTCGCCAACCTCCTGGCTCTCGTGCTCAACGCCCTGCCGTAGACGAGCGGACGGCGTGAGCCCAAGCTGCTTTCCTAAGTCGCTCAGCGTCGCCTCGACTTCGCTACGCATCAGGAACAGGGGATTGCGAACCAGCCCATCGAGCCGGCCTTTGACCAGTAGCCCCGTCGCTCGCAGCTTCTCGTCGATCTCGCACCAGTCCGACCACGCTCGGCAGTAGCGTATAAGCACAGCGCGGTCAACGACGGCAAGGAGGCCCATCGCTTCGATCTCAGGGACGATGCGGTCCCACTCGGCGACTGATTCGGCAGGCAGGTTATCAGGCATCTCGGGGCGCGAAACGCCGATGCGCTTGCCGCGGTTGGGGCGACGGTTGCGCCGCCTAGCGTATGGGATTGGCAGAGGGCCGCGCTCACCCATGATATATTTGGAGCGCCGGGGTCGGTGCTGCCCCGCCCTCTCCTGCATGGATAGCAGGCGCATCGCTGGATGCTTCCGGCGCACGTTTTGGGTATGGCTTGGCGAGCGGCGCGAGGCGGGCACGTATCTCAGAGTCGAGCGGATAGATGTATTTGTGTTTCGCCGCTGTCACGATTCGGACAATTGAACCGTCAGCTAACCCACGGCGGAGCGCGGCGCTGTAAGCTTTTTGTCCCTCCGGCATAGACTTGCCGAAGCCAGTCGGCCCTTGTAGATTGCGGTTGTGCGTTCGACGTCCGTTTATTTCGTACCACAGCCCAGGCGTAGAGGTGCCGACATATTCCCAGCCTGCGGCCTGATAGATCGTCCCGACGTGCTGCTGATCGGGGTCAGCGAAGGAGATAATAAGCCTAAGTCCCGATGAGTGCTGCCGTAGCAGACGAATCGAAATAGCAACAATACGAGACACCGCCGCAACGTGCCGATCCAGGGCGACGCGGACTAATTCACAGACCTCGAAGCGCCCGATCCTAAACGCCTTGTGCATCTGAGCACTCGCTCCCGTCGAATAAATCACCGCTCCGATATATCGCCCACCTTCCCATACACCAAACTTTACAAGCTTCCCGATAGGCATCGTATGGCTGTAGTGCCAGTGCTCAACGGCGTACTTCGCCGCTTCGTACGAACACCAATCGAGCCGGAGATCAGGCCGTGAACTCATGGCCGCACTCCGGACATTGTATCGGCGTCTTCTGGTCTAGCCGAGGTTGTTCCTCCACGCCGACTGGCTGAAAGTTAGGCATTGTTATGCTGGCGAAGAACTGCTCTAGCACCTCGTCCGTCACCGTAATGTCAGCCAGCAATTCCGCGAGCTTCGCCTCATCTGTTACCGCCATGCCCGCCAGCGGGTCGAGCGCGGCGAGGATGATGCCCTCTTCGTTCTCGTCCAGATCAACATACACGACCGGGACGGAAGGCTCGCCGCGAGAGATGGCGAGCGCGATCCTGGCATGACCGTCGATGACGTACCCGGTCCGCTGGTTGACGATGATATTCTGCACCCAGCCGACTTCTGAGAGGACGCCCGCGAGGGCGTCCAGTTGTGTCTTCGGGTGCATACGCCAGTTGCGCGGGTTGGCTAGGAGCTGGTCGGGCGCTTCCTGGCCCTGCCCTACGATGCGGGAACGCCATTTCGCATCAGACACGGACTACTCCTAACACGATTGCCGAAAACCCGTACACAACCGCGTCACAGTGCGCGCCGCTCCCTGAGCTGAGCGTTCCGAAGTTTTTGATCCGCCCCACCCCAACGACCCTCGCGCGCTGTCTTGCGATCATGGCAGCGCTTGCAGAGCGCAGCCCAATTCGAAATGTCCCAGAAGAGAAGCGGATCGCCCCGGTGGGGTCGGACATGGTCGACTACGCTTACCCGCTCGTTGCAGTCGACGCAGAACGGATTCGCTGCCAGGAATTGCGATCGTGCGCGGCGCCACCGCGCGCCATAACCCTGCTGCGTCGATGAACCGCGAGGATGCAGCTCATAGTACCGCCGCTTCAGGTCGTGCTCGGGGCATCTGCTCGCCCGCCCTGAGACCGTGCGCGGGCAGCGTGGTTGCGAGCAGGGCCGAGATGGCGCGCCGTGGCGACTCATCAGAGGGCAACGCCTCCCCGGCTGGGCCGGCGTCTTCGCTGGCGTGCGTGGCCGTCGACCTCTTCGGAGTAGGGGAGCGGAGCAACCGCGTACGAGCGATACCCGCACATCGCGCAGGCCAGGTCCGGCGCGGCGCCGGAGTCCTGCTGACTCTCGGAGAACATGCTCCCGCCGCAGCGCGGACAGGACTGGCCAGCGCCAACGAACGAACGGCGGTCGGAGCGGGGGATGAAGAAGCTCAGCTCGGCTGCTGTTCCGCCATCATCCGCGCCTTGTGCTCGCGGTGCTTCAGGCTGGTGAAGCCGGCCTTGCAGTCGGGGCACTTGCGCGCCGATGCCACCGGGCTCCGGCGCTCCGCTTTTGGGCGGTCTGGCTCGGACTCCGCGACGGGATCGGGTGCCGCGCCGCCCGGCGCGGGAAGAGCGAGCGACGCTTCGTCGGAACTGATCGTGCCGAGTCCGGCGAGCTGGCGCAGGATCTCTTGCAGCTCAGCGCCTTCGCCTTCGAGGTCAACGATACGGATGCGCGCCAAGGTGACTCCGCGCGACTCTCGCCACGGAACATAGCACGGCCGCTCGATGTAGGTCAAGCCTACCGCTGGTACGTGACCATGACCTTCGACTTCGGCTTCACGAAGAGGGCGAGGGGGCCGATCATCAGGAGACGCAGGCAACCAGCGCTCTGCTGCTTGTCGCTCGCGCTGATCACTGACCAACCCTGCTTCGCCATCCGCTCGGCGTCGCGCTCGAACGCCCCACGTGTGCGATAGACCTTGACTTTCGTCGCCATCACGGAAGCTCCTTTCCCAGCCCTGCGATTCTATCACTGAGCGAGTGCCGGCGCATCTGTTCCAGCGCCCGGCGCTGCTGGATCCACCCGGCGTAGCGCAGCGTCGTCTCCACCTTGGCGTGGCCCATCAGCACCTGCGCGCTGCCGACGTCGCCCGTCGCCTCCAGGAAGAGGCAGGCCCAGGTCGTGCGGAACCGGTGGGGGAAGACATGGATGCCCGTCCGCTGCGAAAGCCGGCGGCAGAGGCGATAGAAGCCGTCGGCCGTCATGGGCCCGCCTGTGCGCTGCGACCGCCAGGGATAGCCGCGGCCGTCCAGGCAGAGGCCGAGCGCCGCAAGCGACCGCTGGCCGAGGGCCACCACGCGCTGCTTTCCTCCCTTGCCCCGGATGCGCGCCACGCCGTTGCCGAGGTCTAGGTCCTGCCGCCTGAGCCCCGTCAGCTCCGAGCGCCGCAGACCGGTGTCCAGGACTAGGAGCACCATCGCGCGGTCCTGCGGCCGGCGGCAGGCGGCGAGGATGCGGCGCAGCTCGTCGACGGAGAATGGCTGCTTCGGCGGCAGCGCGGGATCGCGGATGCGCACTGCCGGCGCCGGACAGCCCAGCCAGCGGCAGTACCACTTGACCGCCGCCAGCCGGCGGATCATGGAGCTCGGCGCCCAATCCCGGCTGTGGAGCCAGAGGGCGACGGTACCCTCGTCGCTGACAGCACCGTCGCAGGTGCGGCGAAAGAGGGCCGCGTCCAGCACGTAGCCGCGAACGGTGCTCGGCGCCAGTCCTTGGCTGATGAGATAAAGCCGGAAGGCATCCCGCCAGGGCTCGCGAGAGCCGATGTCCGTCTAAGCAGTTACCTCTTGCGGGGTGTAGGCGGCGAGCGCCAGCTTCCGATAGGAGATGCCGAGGCCATCCGCGATCTTCTGAAGGTGTTCTGGTCGGGGTGGCGTCTTCAGGCGGTTGTTCAAAATGTCGTACAGGTTCCAGTACGTCAGCCCGCACTGCTGGGCCGCCTCAGCGATCGAGGTCCCGTTGAGGTGCTTGTCGATAAGCCGGGCGAGCTCTGTCATGCTGCTTACGATTCTAGGCCTACCGCGCATGGTTGTCAAGTAGAATCTGCAAAAATCCAGCCGCAACCCCTTGACAATTGTTGTACATCATGCAATAATCGACTCTATGCAGAGCACGGACGCCCCCACAGCGCAGGGACGCGCCACCGCCACAAGCAAGCGCGCCTCCTCGCACAATGGCCAGGAAAGCCCCCCTTCCTCGGTCTCTTTCTGTTCTGTCGATGGCTGCGGGGCGGGCGGGCGGCGGATCCGCGGCTACTGCCGGGCGCACTATAACCGCTGGCTGGTGAACGGAAGCCCCACGCCGTTCGAGCCGGTAGAGCCAATGGCTGGGGAGGAATGGCGGCCCGTTGCCGGCTACGATGGCCTGTACAGCGTCTCTAACCTAGGCCGCATCCGCCGAGAGCGGCCGGCCCCAGCCCGCCTGCTTACCCCGCGCTGGAACAGCAGGCGCCGGTACGCCGCGCTCCACCTGCCGGGCGGAGATCGCTATCTCCACGTCCTCGTCGCCGAAGCGTTCCTCGGCCCCTGCCCGAAAGGCAAAGAGGCCAACCACCGAGACGGCGACCGCAAGAACAACGCCGCCTCCAATCTAGAGTTCGTTACGCACAGCCAGAACGTCCGCCACGCGCTTCGGCTCGGCCTGCGCCGGCGCAAGTACGGCCAGCAGCATCTGGCGCTCGCCGTGGAGGTGGGGGCGTGAGTGACCGCGAGGACGAGTACCAGCGCGACCTCTACCGCTTCTGCGCCGAGACGGCGGCGCGACGTTGGACGCTCCGAACCGTGCGAAAGAGCGGCGCCCCGCGCTGGGACTGGATCTTGCCGAGAGCAAAACTCATCGCAGACCGCCTCCTCGCCGCCCTCGCCGACGTGCCCGACCTCGGCGTCCTCATCCGCAAGGCCGAGCCGGACATGATGGCATTCGCCCAATCGCGCGGCTCTCCCGACGCAGCCGACGAGGACAAGGATGGCGGGCTGGGGTCAGGCCGCTGGCTGGGAGCGGAGATGCCATGAAGATCGACCAATACGCAGTACTGTGATGGATGCCTACACGCTGGTCCTCATCGCGCTAGCCCTGTTCGCCGGCTTCTGCTTCGGCGCTTCTTACGGCGACTGGCGGCGCTGGAACAGATGGCCGAAGCGGCCGCGCCCGAGAGGCAGGTCACAATGAACGGTTGCCTCATCGTCTACGAGGACGCCAACTGGCGCATCGTCCAGCATCAGTGCGGCCGCAGCCAGTCCTACACACTCTGGGAACACGGCTACTACGGCTGGCGCGCCGTGCGCTTCTTCTTCGAAGAGCAGGGCGCCACCGACTACATCGCCAGGAGAACGCTCGCCTCCGGTTCAGCGCCGGGCGCACCGGCCCAGACGCCAATCCCACCCCGCCACCAGGACGTTTTGGATCTGGCCAATCGGTGCGCCCGGCCTTGGGCCGGAAGTGACTCTCACGGTCCAGGCGGCCAGCCGGAGGAATATCCCTGCGGGTCTTCTCTGAGCACACAGCCTCCGGCCGGCCGACTTCCGCCCCGCCAGCACGGCAGCAGCCCGGAGAGCACTCACCGGCTGGGGAAGGCCATGCAGGCCTTCGGGCTGCTGCCGTTGCTTCTCCTCGAAGAGACCTACCCGCGCCTCAACCCGCTCGAACAGTGGATCGCATCCTGGCCGCAGGCTATCACGCTCGCCATCGTCGCCGTCTGCGCGCTGGCGACGGTATTCGTCGTCCTGCTTGTGCTGTCCGATTCACCGCGAAGGCGATAGGTCCACCAATGCGACAGCGCTACCTCGACCTCGATGAACTGCCGCCGGCGAGTCACCTGATGACCGCCTGGCCGTGGCCCCTGTGGAAGACCATCCCGCCCGGCAAGGCGCTGCCGGTCTCGGACAGTCTTCGCAATGGCCGCGCCGTGCGGCGCATCTTGCGCACGCTCAACTCCAACAAGCGGGCCAAAGCGCTCGGACTGCGCTTTACGCTGAGGACCGGCGAGAAGCTGTTCGTCTATCGGCCTCGGAAAGGCGACGCCTGATGCGGCCCGCGAGCGCCACCGTCGATTGCTGCTACTGCGACCGGGGGATGGTCTTCTCAGACCGCGGGTGGCGACACCCGGAAGGCGGTCTCTACGCAATGGAGTGCCCTGCCTGTGGCTGGCAGGGCGCCCCGTATCCTTCGCCGACGACGTGCCCGAAGTGCGGCAGCTCCGCTGTGCGAGACAACCATTGCGGGACGCCGAAGCTGCGATAGCGACGGCTGGTGAGGAGAGCAGACATTGGACGATAAGCAGTTTCAGTGCATCGACTGCGGCGAAGAGTTCTACTGGACGGAGGGCGAGCAGGAGTTTTACCGCGAACACGGCTTGTCGCAGCCCAAGCGCTGCCGCTCATGCCGAGAGCAGCGCCGCGAAGAGAAGGCGAGTCATGCCGCCGGGGACTGACGGCGGGCTCGTCCGCCGCCGCCTCGACGGGCGGATGGTGCCCGCCTGCCCGGTGTGCGCCGGCCAGTTCGCCAACGTCGTCTGGTGTGTCCGCTGTGCTCTGCATCACACCGAGCTGCATCACATCGAGCTGCATCACATCGAGCGCTATATCGAAGGGCGCGGCTGCTCCGCGCTCGGGCTGCTTCAGGCCCGCCATGACGCGCGCCGCACAGCGAAGAGGAGCTAGACATGGAACGACTGCCGAACGTCGCCGAGTGGGAGCTGATCGACCTCTGGCGGATGCGCCAGGAGAACGCCGATAGTGAGCAGTACCACCAGGCCCACCGGCGCCATGCCGACGCCGAGATCCTGCGGCGGGCGCGAAAGGCCGACGCTGCAATACTCACCCTGCCGGGCATCGGCGACATTGTGGTCGCCTACCCCAGCGAGTACGCCTACGACGCCCGCGTTGTGGACAGCGAACTCTGGCCGCTGATCGAGCGCGATGGGTTGGCCGAGGAGTACCGCCAGAACGTGTCGCACACCTACAAGATTCGCAAGCCCTGGCTCAACCGTCTCGCTAAGCGCGGGCCGGAGTACCGTGCGGTGCTGGAGCGCCTCGTTATCGCCAGCACCGGCAACGCCCGGATCGCATCGGGCCCGCCGCTTGCGGCGCTAGGCGAGTACGCCACGCGGGAAGGAGTGAGCATCCAATGACAGACACGAAGGCCCTGGTCACAACGCAGGACGGGATAGGCAAAGCCTTGGCGTTCTCACAGGAGGGACTCGATCTGCTCCGCAGCCACCTGGCCAAGGATGCCTCGACCCAGGAGTTCAGCCTGTTCGTCATGGTGTGCGAGGCCACGGGGCTCAACCCGTTCGCCAAGCAAATCTACGCCATCAAGCGCGGCAACCGCATGACGATCCAGACGGGCATCGACGGCCTGCGCCTGATCGCGCAGCGCAGCGGCGATTACGCTGGCCAAGTCGGGCCGTTCTGGTGCGGCCCCGATGGCGAGTGGCTTGATGTCTGGACGGAGGATGAGCCGCCGTTCGCGGCCAAAGTGGGCGTGCTCCGCCGGAACTTCACCGAGCCCCTGTGGAGCGTGGCGCGGTGGAAGACCTACGCGCAGTATTTCAACGGCAAGCTCTCGGATACCTGGGCCTCCATGCCCGATCTCATGATCGCCAAGTGCGCCGAGGCGCTGGCGCTGCGGCGAGCCTTTCCACAGGAACTCTCCGGACTCTACGCCGAAGAGGAGATGCAGCACTTGGACACGCGCCGGACTGTGCGGCGTCCTGCTGCCATCGCGGCCGCTGCGCATGAGGAACGCGCGCCGGTCGAGGGCGAGGTTGTCGCAGAGACCGAACCGCCGCTGACCGCTGACGTGCCAGCAGCACCCGCCGCACCAGCCAGCAAGCCCGCGCCTATCCGCACGGTGGCCCAGGGGACGCCGCTGCCAGAGAAGGGCACGGTCGCGGTGCCGAGGGTCTCGCCAGCGGGTGCCACCGGCGGCGCATCATCGGCACCTGGAGCCGCTCCGTCGGGCCGCTTCCTGCTCAACGTCGCGCTGAGCGCGGCCTTCGGGGCCGAGGCGCAGCGCAGCGAATGGGTAGCGCAGCGCGTGCCGGAGGCCGTCGGCCCCCAGGGGCGCATCAACTACGCCGCCATTCCCGAAGAGCGGGCGAGCGAACTCTGCGAGGAGCTGGGAGGCTGACATGGGAAACGAACTGACCATCGGTGAAGAGACGCCGATACGAGCAATCATCACGCCGCCTGGTAATTTCCAGGAGTACATGCAGCGGTTGATACGAGCTTCTGATGAGGCTGTTGAAGAGGCTGAGCATAAACTGGCGAAGGCCGAAACATGGGAGAACTCCGAGGAAATAGCGGAGGCGCACGCAGCGCTCGAAGCGGCGCAGCGACTAGGCGGGCAGGAGGGACACGATCAGCAGGTTCATTGGCGCTGGGAATTGCAAAGCCGTTCGCGCAAGAAGAAGATCAGGTTAGCCAAGATGACCAGGGCGCTCTCGCAAGCGCTCAGTATGCGGGATGCGCTTCGCTCAGGATATGTTCCTCTTCCACGCCTGCCTGCGATCCGAATGGATCGCGTCCACCAAATCATGCCGCCTGATGTTCTCGACGCCTTTGCCGAGGCGAAGGATGCTGGGGTCTTTGAGGAGTTCCGCGTCATCAACGGCGGTAATGCGGATCGCTACGGCAACCCACGAGAAGGCCGGATAGCACCGAAGGTCGATCCGATCCTTGTCGGCATGATCGGTAGCGAGATGTTCGCTATTGCCTGGTGGCGCTAACATGCCCTGCTGGACGAAGAAGCCGAACCAGGAGCCGGAGCCGAACTGCCCCGACGTGAAGCCCGCGCCGCCGAAGCCCGCGCCGAAGCCCGTACCTGAGCGCGAGAAGGAGCTGGTCCCCGCCTGATGTCGGAGAAGAGTAGCATCGCTTGGACTGATGCGTCGTGGAATCCCGTCACGGGCTGCTCGCACGTCTCCGAGGGCTGTCGGAATTGTTATGCAGAGACACTCTCGCTTCGCTTCGGCTGGTCAAAGAAGCCGTGGACGGCGCAGAACGCCGCTGAGAACGTTGTGCTCCATCCAGACCGCCTCGAAGCGCCGCTCCACTGGCGGAAGCCCAGGCGCATCTTCGTCAACAGCATGAGCGACCTGTTCCACGAGGAGGTGCCTCAAGATTTCATTGCGAGCGTGTTCGTCGTCATGGAGCGGGCTCGGCACCACACCTTTCAAATCCTAACGAAACGCGCGGAGCGGATGCGGGAGGCGGTTTCATTGCCACACCGCGATTCACGGTGGCCCCTCCCTAACATCTGGCTCGGTCTGTCCTGCGAAGATCAGGCGACCGCAGACCAGCGCATCCCGCTGCTGCTGGACACGCCGGCAGCGGTGCGCTTCGTGAGCTGCGAGCCGCTGCTGGCCCCGATCGATCTGACGCGCATCGTGCTGCCGAATGACGGCTACGCGCATCGATTCCCGCCCGAAGTTGACGCTCTGAATCGGGCTCACGTCGATGGACTTGGCTTCGAGCGCGGTATCAAGCAGGGCCTCGACTGGGTGATCGTCGGTGGCGAGTCCGGCCCGGGCTTCCGCCCCATGTCCCTCGACTGGGCGCGCAGCATCCGCGAGCAGTGTCGCGCGGCGGGGGTGGCGTACTTTGGAAAGCAAAACAGCGGGCCGAGGCCGGGCATTCCGTTGCCCGGAGACCTGGGAGATCAGGAGTTTCCGGCATGAGTGGGCCGATCGAGATCGTCGTTGTCGGCGAGCCCGTGCCCAAGGGTTCGCTGGTGCCGTTCGCACCCGAGTACGGCGCGCCTTGCCCCACGTGCGGCCGCCGGGCGCGCCGGGCACCCTTCGTGACCGAGAAGCGGAGCAGCCCGTCGAAGGGCTGGCAGAGCCGCGTACACTGGGCGGCGCTGACGGCGCTCAATAGCTTGCCGCCGGCGCCAGCACAGATCCCGGTAGAGCTCGAGGTGAAGTTCTTGCTGTCGCGTGGCAAGTCCGTGCGACGTCCGCTGCCCAGCGTTCCACCGGACCTGGACAAGCTCGCCCGCGGTCTGCTCGATCCGCTGACCCGCGTGCTCTATCGCGACGACGCCCAAGTTGTCGACCTCATCCTTCGGAAGCGTTACGCCGATGCCGGCGCGCCGCCGGGCGCGCTGATCACCGCACAATGGGAGGAGATATAGATGGCAACGCAGCTCAACTCCAACCCGCAGATGGGCTTTCAAGAATCGGTCATCGCCGACGCTGCGCTGGAGCGCGCGCTGGACAATCGCCTGGAGGCCCAGGACGCGCAAACAGAGGCCCGAGTCGCGTTCGACAAGGCGGACGAGAAGGCGCGGAACAAGGTGGCCAGCCGCGAGCTGCCGCCGGGCGTGCATCGCTGCGGCCAGCACAAGATCACGGTGAGCGTGATCGAGCAGGAGGAGAAGGAGATCAGCTTTACGCGAAAGGCCAAGCATGAGACCAAGATCAAGTTCGGTCTGTTCCAGGAGTAGCGCATGACCTGGGTTCGTATCGACGACTCGTTCAGCGAACACACGAAGGTGGCCTCCGCTGGTCCGCTGGCACTGGCCTTGCAGGTCGCGGCGCTCTGCTACTGTAACCGCCAGCTCACCGATGGGTTCGTGCCGCGCGCCAAAGCCCGCACGTTACTCGACTGGGAGTGCGTGGATGCCAATGGCCAAGCCTTCACCATCGCCCTCAGCAGCGGTACCGACGCGGATCATCCCTTCGGTGTCGGCCTGGATGTCACGGCGCAGTTAGTCATCGACAAGCTCGTAGCGGTCGGCATGTGGGAGAAGGTTCCCGGCGGCTACTCCGTCCATGACTACCTTCACTACAACCCATCGCGTGCGCAAGTGTTGGCTGGCCGGGCGCACTTGCGGGCAGAACGACAAGCCGCTGGCCAGGCAGGCGGTCGAGCGTCCGCTGATGCCCGCGCTGAAGCAAACTCGCAGCAACCGCCAAGCAAAATCCAAGCAAACATCCAAGCAAACTTCAAGCAAACGGGCAAGCAAACTCGCAGCAACCGCCAAGCAAAATCCAAGCCCCGTACCCGTACCCGTACCCGTACCCGTAGACGGACGGACGGATCCCATGGTTGATCAGTCAGTCAGTCAGTCTACGCGCGCGCGGCGCAACGCGCAGGAGCTGGCGCGCGACTATGGCGCGGAGCAGGTCGAGGAGGCCTACCGAGTGGCGCGTGAGCAGGGAGCCAGGAGTCCGAACGCCTACGCCGAGGCGATGCTCAGGGATCGCTGGGGAGAGCGACGGGAGCATAGCGGCGCAGCGGTAACCGAGCCCAGGCGGCTCAAGGACATCTGCGACCGATGCGAACTGACCCACTACTACGACAACCTGACAGTCTGGGTTGGCTGGGCGCTGTGCAACGACTGCAAGCGAGCGGTGTTGACGGACTCAGATCGTCACTCGGAGGCGACGTGGGATCGCCGCGACAAGCCAACGCATGCGGCGCAACGGGTCACGGCCTACTGGCGCAGCGTCGAGGCCGGAGGAAGGAGTTAAGTCACATGAGCGACAGCCCGCAGAAGTTAGCGTACGAGGTCCGGCTGTTCGTGGTCGACATCTATCAGGCGTATTGGGCCTCGCTGCACAAGAAGCTCAGCAGGGCCGACCTCGTGACGCTCGGCGCGGCGTATATCCGCGCCCGTCCATTGTACGGATCGCCTGGCCAGGGAGCAGCCCTGGAGGGACTCAGGCGCGACGTAGCGGAAGTCCTAACGCTTCTCAAAGGGCACGTCGTCCGCAAGGAAGCAACCCATTTGTACCTAGGTGCGTTCGTGGAGGAACCACGGGGCACCCCAAGTCAAGGAGGAAGCAGACCAGTGCCACAACTACATTCGGGCAAGCAACTGCGCGCCACTCTCACCGGTACGGACATCGACGCCGCTCCGGCTGATGTGAGCGGCGCAACGGCAACGTCGAGCGATGAGGCGCAGGTCACTGCGGCCATCGAGCCGAACGGCGCCGGCGGCGTCGATCTCGTGGTCACCGACGTTGCGGGCGGCAACCTCGGCTCGGCCGATGTGACCATCTCGGCTGGCGCCGCGACCGTCACGGAGACGTTCGAGGTCATTGCGGGCGACGCCGTGGCCCTGAACCTCGGTGCGTTCGCGGAAGAGGACCGCCCCGCCTAGGGGGAACTCTCCTCCCCCGCTGCGTCGCCCCTCGGCGCAGTGGGGGAGGCCCCGCACCGGTGGCGAGGAGCTAGTCGAGAAATGAGTGAGCCCGATTACTGCGTCCGCTGTGGCGCATGGCGCAAGGACTTTGAGGAGACGGGCATCTTGGCGCTCTGCTGGGCGCCAGGGCGGAGCGATTACTACCGCCGCCACCGCTGGGCTAGCGCGGCGGCCAAGACCGAGGAGAAACGCCTGGCGCGAGACCGGGCCAAGCTCGCGGCGTGGGAACGCACACTGGCCAATGCGACGCGGAGAGCGACGGGATGAGATTCTACCTAGCCGCCGCCTTCTCCCGCCGCGCCGAGCTGTCGGCCTACGCCGCCGAGCTGCGGACGCTAGGCCATACCGTGACCTCCCGGTGGCACGAGGGCGAGCGCCACCAGGCGAGCGAGGAGGAGCTGCTGGGCGCAGACCAGACCGTCGCCATCCGGCTCGCCTCCGAGGACTGGGACGACCTGGAGCGGGCCGAGCTGCTGATCGCCTTCACAGATGGCCAGCAGCACCGCCACGGCGCGAGACACGCCGAGTTCGGGCTGGCGCTGGGCCTTCACATGGTCTGCTGGGTTTGCGGGCCCAGGGAGCACGTGTTTCACGCGCTCGCGGAGCGGGTGTTCGGGACGTGGGCCGAGACGAAGGCGGCGCTGTGAAGCCCTACTACCAGGACGAGGCGGCCACGATCTACCACGGGGATTGCCGCGACGTGCTGCCGACGGTGGGGCCGGTGGATTTGGTGCTAACCGACCCGCCGTATGGGATTGGCTATCAGCATAGTGGGCACGTTCGGGGTGACGCTGCAGCCATTGGCATGACGAAGGCGGCTAACCGACGTGGCTCCCCGCCGGTCATTGGCGACGACGTCGCGTTTGATCCGTATCCCTGGCTGGCGTTTCCGAACGTCATCCTTTGGGGTGCTGATCACTTCTATCATCGTCTTCCCGATCACGGACGATGGCTCGCATGGAACAAGCTCGGCGATCTTGAGCCGTGGGATACCTTTTGCGATGTGGAGTTCGCATGGCATTCGAAGGACGCCCCTGCGCGCATCTTCTCAATGCTTTGGAAGGGCCTCGCCTGCGACAAGCGCGGTGAGAACAATGGCCTCCGCGAACACCCGATGCAGAAACCAGTGCGCCTCATGCGGTGGTGCATCGAGCAATCAGGCGCAGCTGTCGACTCCCTCATCCTCGATCCCTTCATGGGCTCCGGCACGACGCTGCGCGCGGCCAAGGACTTGGGCCGGAAAGCCATCGGTATCGAGATCGAGGAAAAGTATTGCGAGATCGCAGCGAAGCGCATGGCCCAGGCCGTGCTCCCGCTGGAGGTGCCGTGAAGCCCTACTACCAGGACGAGGCGGTCACGATCTACCACGCCGATTGTCGGGAGGTCCTGCCGGGCCTAATAGGCGCAGCATCGTTGGTGTTCGCCGATCCGCCCTTCAATCTGGGCAAGGAGTTTGATCGTCCGATAGAAGAGGATGAGTACCTTGACTGGTGCGGCGGCTGGATCAGTGCTTGTGTAGACGTACTGCAATTCGATGGTGCCATGTTCCTAATGACGATCCAGGAGTTGACCGGCGAGATGATGAAATGGCTCGGCCAACGCCTGTGGTTCCGCAATCAGATCATCTGGCTAAACTCCTCAATGCCAGTGAAGAACCGTTTTTGCATCGGATATCAACCGATCCTCTATTACGTGAAGGACATTCGCAAGTATACGTTCAACTTCGGTATTGAGAAACGAGATAGCCAGGCTGCATTGCCGTGGGGACGGAAGAACAGAGCCGGGAGCATAAAGGACATCTGGGATGACATCCCGTTTGTAAGTGGCGGGTGCATGGCGTCAAAAGAGGCGATTCTGCGCGAAGGAAGCAAGGCTAAGGCACATCCAGCGCAAATGCCGATCAAACTTCCACGACGGGCAATAGCCTATTGCAGCTTGCCGAAGGAAATGATCCTCGACCCCTTCATGGGCAGCGGCACGACGCTCCGAGCCGCCAAGGAGTTAGGTCGCAAGGCCATCGGTATCGAGATCGAGGAAAAGTATTGCGAGATCGCAGCGAAGCGCATGGCCCAGGCCGTGCTCCCGCTGGAGGTGCCGTGAAGTTCCAGATCGGCCCAGGGCTGGACTGCGACCTGGACGTACTGCTGGAGACGCGGCTGCTCGTGACGGCCAGCTCGGGCGGCGGCAAGTCCTTCTTGCTCCGGCTCATCCTCGAACAGACCTTCGGCCATCTCCAACACTTTATCATCGACACCGAAGGTGAGTTCGGCACGATGCGGCCCACGTACGACTACGTGCTCGTGGCCCAAGAGGGCGGCGAGGCGGCGGCGGACCCGCGCATCGCGCCGCTGCTGACCCGCAGGATGCTCGAGCTGGGCGCGTCCGCCATCATGGACATCTCCGAGCTGAAGCCGGCCGAGCGCGTCCTGTTCGTCCGGCGCGTCGCCGAGACGCTGGTGGACGTGCCCCGCTCGCTGTGGCACCCGCTCCTGATCGTGCTGGACGAATCGCAAATCTTCTGCCCGCAGCACGGCAACGCCGAGAGCATGGGGCCGCTCAATGATCTCATGGGGCGCGCACGGAAGCGCGGCTTTTGCCCGGTGCTGGCGACGCTCCGCCCAGCCATGTTGCACAAAGATTCGGCGAACCTCTGCCACAACAAGCTCATCGGCGTGTCGATGGAGGCGGACGCGAAGCGGGCTGCCGACCAGCTCGGCCTCGCCGGCCGGGAGGGCTGGCGCCAGCTCCAGACGCTCACATCGGGAGAGTTCTACGCCTTCGGACCCGCACTGACCCAGGTGGTGACGAAGGTGAAGGCGTACCTGCCGGAGACGCGCCCGCCCGCCCGCGGCGCGCTGAAGTCCGCCCCGCCCCCGCCCAGCGCCAAGGTGCGCGGCTTGCTGCCCAAGCTCGCTGATCTCCCGGCCGAGGCCGAGCACGAGCGCAAGACGCTGGAAGACGTGAAGCGCGACAACGCGAACCTTCGGCGCGACCTGACCCTGGCGAAGAAGGCGCAGCCCGCCAGCGGCCCGCCCGACGAGTCCGTGATCGAGCGGCGCGTCACCGCCGCGATCACGGCGCGGGACCGCGAGCACACGGCTTCGCTGCGCGCCGCTTCCGGCTACACCGATAAGCTGGAGCGCGTGATCAAGGACACCGCCGGGACGCTGGGTGGCCTGGCCGATCGGTTGCAGAAGGCGGTGAACGGACGTGATATGATTGAGCCGAAGCCTAGCCAGCTTGGTGGCGAAGGGCGGGAGCGTCCAAGCAGTCCAACCCGTCCGCGGCTTCTCCCCACACCGCCGCCTGCTCCTGCCGCCGCCTCCATGCCGGCTGATCTCCGCGAGCTAGATGGCGGTGCAAGGGCGATGCTGCTTGAGCTTGCTGCGCGCCATCCGTTGAGCTGGACGCAGGTGCAGCTCGGCGTTCTCTGCGGCTATGCCCACACGAAGAGCACATATCGGACGTATCGATCACGTTTGACTTCGCGGGGCCTTATTGCGATTATCGGTGACGTCGTCTCAATCACCGACGCCGGACTGGCGCTCGTTGGCAACGCCATCCCCGACGCGCCGCTCGATCACGCATCTGCGATGGCGCTGTGGCGCTCCAAACTCGACAAGGGCGCGTACGCAATGCTCGCGGCTGTCGTGGAGGCCGGGTCTGAGGGCTTGACCGAAGACGAGATGGCCGAGCGCTCAGGGTACGACCGGGAGACGAGCACGTACCGCACGTACCGTTCGCGGCTCACCAGCAGAGGCCTCGTCACGATTGCGGGCGGTCGCGTTGTGGCGACGGACGTGCTCTTCCCGGAGGGCTAGCCCTGCGCCTTCGCCAACGCCAGCACGTACATGATCCGGTCGATGGTCGCCTTCGGCAATCGCTGTCCGCGTGCGTTCGCCTCGGCCAGGTCCGCGATCATCGCGGCGAAGACGTGCCGGTCCTTGAGCGTAGCGATCTCTTCGAGCAGTCCCATCTCGTCCTTCTCCTCCGACACGAGCCGGGCGAATACTGCCCACTCGTCCAGCGTTGCGTGGCCGACCGTGTAGAGATTGCAGCCGAGAAAGCCGCGCCGATCGCTCTCCTGGAACTGCGCCAGCACGTCCTCGGCGCCGATCTGGTCGTAGGCCTGGATCGTCGGCAGCACGGACTTGCCCTGGAAGTCCTGGCCGCTGTCGAGGCAGTCGCGGAAAGCAGCGGCGACGAAGCCGGGCGGCTGCGCCGGCCTGAACGCGGCTGGGTAGATCATCGGCATGACCGCCGTGCAGCGCCCGATCAGCTCCTGCTGGTACGGCAGGCTCGTGCGGTTGCCCCGCGTATCGACGGAGGCATAGACCTCCACGCCGGGCGCAAGGCGCACGAGTTCGTCCAGGAGTTGGCGCATCGGAGCGACTGGCTGGCTCTCCCACTCCACCTCAGCGTTCACGACGGCGAAGCGGGCGCCACGCTGGACGCCGTCGGCCAGGTAGCGCGCCTCCTGAAGCGGCTGTGACGGGTAGACGTAGCGCTCAACGGCAACCGGGATGCCGGCCGCCTTGAAGGCGTCGAACTGCGGCCAGTAGATGGCCTTCACGATCACGCCGTCGCACTTCTTGGTGCGGTCGACGCAGGCCGCGAAGGGCAAGGGCGAGAACTGGTTCCACCAGGTCCAGAAACCGGCAGCTTTCATGTCTCTCTCCTTCCGCATTGGTGTGCGACGCCCGCCCAGAAGGCGAGCAGCCAGCCCAGCGGCAGCAGCCAGGGCCAGCACACGAGCCAGAGCGCCGCGGCCGCGTCTGGCGGCATCCTGGCGCCCCAGGCGGCTTCCGCGACCGCCTCGGCCTCGGGTAGAACGCTCATAGCGCCTTCACTGCGTCCGAGAGCCGGCAGCCGTCCTCGGCCCACGCTGCACGCCGCGCCACGACGAGCGCCAGCAGTTGCAGCCCCTCGCTGCGCGAGAAGCCGATGAGCCGCTGGAGTGTGCCCAGCACCCGGAGCCCTCTCGCCAGCTCCTTAGCTTTCATCTGCCTCCACCGCCCCCGGCTCCGTTCCCGCCGTTCCCACTTCCGTTCGCGGCCACGTCGACCGCCGCCTGCTTCAGCACCTGCCAGCCGCCGAGCCCCAGGATGCCCGCCAGCGCGACGCCGACCAACTCCGGACTCTGGCTGAACGTCTCCGGCCGGATGGCGGCCAGCCCGAGCACGAGCCCGACGGCGTGGCTCATGGCGGCGACGGAGCCGATCAGCTTCCTCGATAGGAGTGCGTTCATGGCCTAGCCTCCTCCCAGCCTGTGCGCGTTCAGCAGCCGCCACCACAGCGGCGGCTCCTGTAAAACCTCTGCGGCTGGCGGCGGCACGTCCGCTGTGGCCTGCTGGCCGCGCCCACCGACGACGATGACCCTGATGCTCTGAGCACCCAAAGGGCAGTAGGTCAGGTCGATTGAGAACGAGCGCGGTTCAGCCCAGTCTTCCTCGTGGATGCGTATCGCCTCGCTGATGGCCTTGTAGATGGGCTGGTAGAACTTGCCCACCTTGGCCATTGCCTTGACTCGTAAGTAGGGCTCGTGGTTGTCCTGCCGCACCAGCAGCCGCACAGTGCCCGTGACGCCCCCAGGGGGGCTGGGGTCGGCGACCATCAACTCGAACAGTCTGCCTTTGGGGTTACTCATGTTCAACCTCCTCTAAGAACGTAGCCCAGAATCAGGCCCGCGATCCCGACGCCGACCGTCATCACCGAGAGCGTCGCCGCCAGCAGCCAGCGCCCAAAGGATACTGCGCCCTCGATCCGAGCCGTGTGGATGTTCTGTGTGCGTTGCTGCCCCTCGACCAGGGAGAGCCGCCCATTCTGCGCGGCCACGTGCCCGGCTAGCTCCTCCACTTTGACAACGACAACCTTGAGGTCGCCATGCATCTGCCGGATCAGGGTGTCTATCGGCTCTTCCAATCACGTTTCCTCCGCTTTACCCAGCCGCTCGCCACACTTGATGCAGCGCGGGTGGACGAAGATGCGGTAGTTCCCGCGCTTGTCCCTGAGCCAGTACCAGCGCCCTTCGTGCCGGCAACCGAAAAGGCGGCGCATCGGCAGGCTCCATTAGATCACCTGCGCCAGGAGCCGCCGCCGGTCAGCCGCCGCGCCCGGCGCGGGGCTCAGCGCATCACCGGCTGCTACCCCAACAGCCTCGCCGCGTATCGCCGTACAGCGGATCCGTACAGAGTCTGTCCCGAAGACACCCCGCACAACCAGCTCTAGCAGGTCAACATCGGCCTGCGCCCAAGCCGCACCGTCGGGCGCAAGGTTCCACGCCGCGCGGAACACAGCGAAGACACCGCTGGAGATGACGTTGCCAGGCGTCCGGTCATTCGTGCCGTCGCAGATGTAACAGTTGAAGGTGGCTGTCTTGGCGTCAACCGTCTTCCGCGCCCGCGCGAACTCACCAAAGGCCCGAAAGTTGCTGGGCACTGCTGTGTCAGGCAGCTTGTAGCTTTGCGAGTAGCTTCCGTTGATCGTGGTCGTCTCGTTCCACGTTGTTTCGTCGTCCCAGGTGGCGTCGTTGACAGTATCCCACTTGGCTGTGCCGCCAGGGTTCACGTCGGCCCACTGGTCATGGTGGACGCCGGTGGAGCTGTTGGGTAGGTACTCTACGAAGCTGGCGTCAATCGCAGGCCGGTCGCTTTCGCTGTCTCCTGACCAGGTGTGCACAGGGCCGGAGCGGATGTACTTCGTAGCGTCGAGGTTGCTCTGCGAACCCACCCCAGTGTAATCCACATTCAGTTGTAGGGCGCTGGCAACGTCAAGTTCGAGCCAGCCGCCGTACTCGACCTTGATGCGCGTCCCGTCCGTTTGTACGCGCAGGCCGTAACGGTTCGCGTCACCAAACGAGAAGACCGTTGTGCCGGTCCCCAAAACGGTGGTTGGCCCATTCTTCAGGCGGATACGGTACCCGCTGCCCGTGACGACCGCCCACAGCGTAGGGTGCCCGCTCACGCCAGCCCCACTCCTCCATATCCGAACTTCATCCCCCTCCGCACCACCCCAGCTATCCACAGCCCTTTGTTCAGCGCAGGCCCAGTGCACCGCTAGGATAGCCAGGTCAACATAGTCCATCCCGAAGTCGTGGTACGCTGCGCCGTCCATCGGGACCGCCAGCCGTCCGCCGGAGATGGTGACGCCTGTAGCGCCACCGTACTGACCCACATCGGTACTGAGAAAGCTGGCGAAAGCGTGGAGGCGCAGCGCCATGAACTACGTCCTCAGTGCCGCCGTCCGCTGGGCGGCGTCAGACAGCCTGGCCATGTGGATGACGCGCCCGTTCGTGACCTTCACCCTCCTTGCCGAAGGCAGGGCAGCCGTCAGCCCAGTGAAGAGGCCGCCATACTGAGCGAGAGCGGTAGCATCGAGCAGCGCCCAGACGGGGCGCGGGCCAGTGGCGGGAAAGCGTGTCAGCATCTCCTGCAATCCGTACGCGAGCAGGCGCGGGTGGGTGCCGTCGGTGAAAAGCCCAGTTTGTGCGGGCAGGAGCCACACTATCTGAGTGGCTTCCGCGCCCGCGAACGGGTAGGCATGGCTGGCGGGCACAAGCTGATGTACGAGCCGGCAGACGATGTTTTGGACGGGATCGCCCAAGGTGACACTCATGGGAGTCGCTAGTTCTGAAAGAATATCCTCCACGCGAGGCGGCGCGGGGTAAGCCGCCGCCAGGAGTGCTGCCACCCACGACGCGTCGGCGGCCGTGGCGAGCCGAATGGCCATTAGTACGTCACCGCCGCAACCACGTCTTGATCTCCATAGATGTAGGCGGAGCCGCCGATGTCTTCCGCGTTCCCTGCGGTCTGCCACACCTCCAATGAGTCGCCATCGGCAAGTGTTGTCTCCGTGAAGGCGTCGATGGCGGCGTCGCGGCTCCCAGAGTTCACGGTGATGCTAGAGCCGGTGATAGCTGTGCCGTTCTTTCGCAGTTCGAACGTGGCGTTGGCAGCCAGATTGCTCTCGAAGCGGATGTACCAGTTGTTGATTCGGACAACTTCATTCGTCCAAGGACTCTTGTAGACCCAATCGTCGTCAAGCGTCGCATTGTTGGTTGCGGCTGGCAGCGCCTTTTTGAGGACCATACGCAATGGCCCCCAAGGGACTTCGCCGACCTTGCCGGTGTGCACCGCATCGGTATGGTCGGGATGCCCATCAGCGGCAGCAGCGTGTGCGCTTACGTCTACGCCATCAACGGTCTTCCCCGCCGCCATGATGATATTGTTCGCGGGCTGCAAATCCCCATTCGCAAAGAGTGTAAGTTTCAGAGCTCCCGGTTTGAAGATTCGTAATTCATCATTGGCGGGGTGTATGTCTATTTCCCAGATCGTGCCGCCCCGTTCCAAGATAGCGCGAGGAGTGCCGCTGAACGTCCCTACCCGAACACCGTCCACCCCGACTGATTCCGTAGGCAGCGCATCAATAGAATGTAGATACCCATTCAGGCTTTGGAGAGCTAATTCGAGGCTTCCGCCTTCGTGGTGCTGGGCTGCCGTATGCGGCAGGCCCAGGTTCCCAATCTGGACGCGCTTCTTGGCATTGGCCGCTGCCGAGTCCTCGAGCAGCAGCAGGTCGGCGGATACCGGCGCTACCTTCTCCGTAACAGCGGCGATCTCACCCGCTACGTTGTCGTGGACGGCCTCAGCATCAGACTGCGCGCTGTGCTGCGCAGAGCCGTGGGCCTGGGCATGGTGCGGCGCGCTGTCGCCCACAGCCGTGTGCTCGGCTGGCGTCTGGTACTCTGGGTGTAAATCACCGCTCGCAAGAGCAGGGTGGGCGTGTACATGGTCGCCGCGGGGTACGGTCGGCGATGTACCGGCCGCCTCGGCGGCAGCCACATCCGCGATCTGCGCCGTTCCCGCGTAATCGATGCCCACATCCGTCTCATCGCCTGCGGCATCGTCGGTCGCCACGATGCCGTCTCCGAAGTTCAGCCCCGTGCGCTGCGTCAGCGGTGTCCCATTCTCCTTTATCGTGTGGCCTGAGCCGCCCGCGTGAGTGTGCAACGTCGTCGGGCCAGCATCTGTCAAATCCACCCATTCGGCAGAGGCCTCACGCACGTACTCGCTATGCAGATCACCGCTGGCGATGACTCCGTGCGCGTGGGCGTGGTCGCTGCGCGCCGGCGTCGTCGCCGTCCCGTCTGCCTCACTGGCGCCGACATCGACTGGATAGCCTGCGCCCGGTGCAGGGAAGGGGTGTTGGTGGTCCGCGTGCGATGCGCTGGCCGACACGCCGTCGCTGGCCGCGTCGCCGATGTCAATCTGCCCCGCCACCGGCCCCAGGCCCGGCGGGCTTGGGCTGCTGGCCGTCTGCACGCTGCTCGACTGCCGCCATGTCCCGCCGCCCTCGCTGGTGAAGCGGATGACATCGCTGGCGGCGGTCACGATGTTCGTCGCGTTGGCCAGGATGAGTGCCGCGCCGTGCGTGATCGTCAGCGCGCCGTCGAACTCAAGAATCAGCTCCGTACCGGCTGGACGTGATGCGATGGCGGTGATCGTCGTCACGCCCGTGACGTGGAAGTAGTGGCCGGCGACGCCGACGGCGAGCGTCGCCGCCGACGGCAGGTCCGCGCCCTTCGTCCAGAGATCGCCGCCCTGGGTAGCGCCGTCGTGCGTGTG
>Ga0209342_10000949_pt1 | contig 33043 bp, 61 predicted proteins | sample RifCSP16_2_FD_184023 | JGI IMG/M metagenome (GOLD analysis project Ga0209342, IMG submission 184023) | Soil microbial communities from Rifle, Colorado - Rifle CSP2_sed 16_2 (SPAdes) (version 2) | ecosystem: Environmental > Terrestrial > Deep subsurface > Rock core/Sediment | place: Rifle...
GTTAGGCAGGTACTTTAGCTGTATCCGCTTTACAGGGAGCGGTTCACCGGCCTTCTTGCAATCCTTGATGAACTTGCGCTCTGCAAAGTTCGGGCGGCCTATCTTTACTACGATGTCCAAGTTCTCGTTCTTTCTTGGCAATTTACCGCGGGTAAGCCTTATTGTGGCATTGATTACCAGCTTTTCTGATTGGTAGCTGGTTGCCTTGTATGCACCCTCTCGTAACAGGGCGGCAAACAATTTGGGCAGGACATTCAAGTCTGCCCCTTTCTCAAAGTCGTAACTCATGGTATTCCTTCCTTTCACTATTGGTGGGCGGATCGTTTTTTGCCAATTGCGCTTTTTGTCTTCTTCAAAGTTCGCATGAAACCATTTCCAAAATCTGCTAGTAAGCCTCTCGGCCAGTTCGGGGAGCGTTTCAGCGGTCATGCGCTTGGCGCGCCGTTCGCGTTCGTAGTTCATCAAGTGCTGTAACTCGTGCGCCCATAGCCCGAAGCTCAGATGATTTAGTGACAGGTGTATTTCAGCCGACTCCCCATTTGTTTTGTACGTGCAGAACCCAGAAGCAGGTCCACTTTTGCTGCTCTCGGTAGTTGCGTCAAACCTGTTCCAGGCTTTGGTAGTCTCAGCGTTCGTGGGCCACACAACAATCTTCAACCGTCTGTTGCGCCCAAGCGGGAAGCTGGTGTGCGCTAACGGTTTCCTAGCTGACATTGTAGCACATCCTTTCTATGAAACACTAACGCTTACACGCGTGGGGCTCACCACATAACAACACCACAACAAAAGGAACGTGCACCACCCTGCCCACCGCCCGCATTTCTGAACATATATTCTACGTCCGTACCGTTGCCGTGCAGGCGAAGCACCAACAGCACCCAGCACCACACATACATCACCAGCTACGCACAGGGCCACGCAGGCACAGCGCCACAGCCACCAATCCACGCGCGTCCACGTTTCACATAGCCACCAGGTACAGCGCGCGTGTTTGCTAGCCGTAAGGAATGGCGGGAATGGGCATTGCAGGACATCATCCCTCGACATCTTGCGCTTGGCTTATGGGCCGCCGCGCCTCTGGCAACGCCGGCACGTCCGCTGGCGCGTCCTGTGCCATGCCACCCGTTACGGCGGCTATCTTACCCCTCACCAACACTATAAGCTCGCGCAGCTCATCCACGCTGCCGGCTTGCAGGCTATTGCCCGCATTGTCCTCGACGCGAACACCGCGCTTGTCTGGCAACCAGCCGGGCAACTCCGCCGCAAGACGCTTGACATTGGCACTGCCGGGCGCGTACTTGTCGAGCGCGTGCTCCATGACGGCTTCGCTGTACGCCTGCTGTACGAAATCGCTGCCAATTTCGGACGCGTTTACCTTACGTTTGTTTGCAATGGCGCGTTTATACCCTTCGATGACATTTCGCTGCCGTGTCTCCAAGCCGGCCTCTTGCATAGCCTTGGCATTGTCTACCGTAATCAAGGCTGCCCGCGGGCTGGCTATGATACCCTTGCCCTCCTGGTACTTGGTACCGCTGGCATATATCCTCAGGCCGGGGGATTCGTAATAGTACCATTTGCCCGTGGGGGACAGTACCCAGTCGTGTGCTGTATCGGGCTTGGGATTATCACTCATAGAACATCTGCTTATTGCTTATTGACATTTGTTAGCAACCTGTTATAAAGAAACCCATCCTTACTATAGACCCGATGTCAAAATACTATAACGGGGCCACCTAGTGTACTATAATGGCCCCTGGCCTGAGAGAACCAGGCCGCGAAGAGACTGGCGAATTGCCAGTCTCTTCGTTTTTAGCCCATTACAGTATTATAATGGCCATCTTTCCGCATAGGCCGCAGTACACCTCTCCAGCGTCATCAAGAGAAGCAGTCACGTTCTCGTGTCCGCAGAACGAGCACGTCCACAGTATCTTAATTTTCACAGTCATCCTGGGCCCCGCGCTCACTCAGGCGGGCTTTTTGTTTGGCATCCGCAGGGGGATAGCAATGCCGCGAAGCCGTGGACTTGGCCGGTCCGCTACAAACGCCTGGTCGTCTAGAGGATCGTCTTGCCACAGCTCAAACTCCAAACCCAAGCCAGCTCCCGCTACAATCCTATACCTATATGGCATCTTACGCGCCTCTAGCTTGCGCATCGTCACAGGCAACAGCCATTTGTAAATCGCCCGAACTATCATCCCAAATACTGCGCCAGCGACATAACAAACTCGCCGTCGATCTTCACGGCCTGGGGATGCATCCGGCGCATGCTCTCCCTGGCCGCTTGCAAACTGTCTACCGCCCAAGTCGTCTCAATCATGCGCCCATCTGCGTATATTGCAGTCGCAGAGTATAACGGGGTCTCAGGATAGGCCGGGGACGTTTGCAAGTGCCAACATTATAGCACAAGTGTTTGTCACAATGCAAGCCCTTCTGGCCGTACTGATATATATCGGCGATTTTAGAACATATGTTTATTAGAGAATTGTCCCAAGCCGCTACTCCATATTGACATTTGTTAGGTTGGTTGTATTATGTAGCTATGAACAATAACATGAAATTCACAGATGGAAAGTTAGTATACCCCAAGGACTTCGACTTGTTACCCAGCACGAGCGGGTCAGTTTTAGTCTGCGCTCTTTGCGGGCGCACTCATGGCCGCTATTCTCACTCATGGCGCATGGTGCGCAAGGGCCGAGACGGCAGCTTAATGTCCAGCTATTACCGCCCGCGACTGGGAAGTGATGAGCTATTTGTCCTCCCAGAAGGCGAACAGATTGTTTGCACAAATCGCGGAGAGTGCCATCGCAAGATGTTTAGAATAGTGCGCCTTCACAAAAGAATCGGTGCGCGCGGATAATCGAATTTCACTATATAGCTATGAAGTTCACTAGCATGGAGGACAAAATGAAGCACACGAAAGGCCCGTACAGAATTTACGAAGATGCCAACCCTGAGTTGCCCATATTCATTACGGGATGGAGTGACGAGGCGGAAACCAGCTTTGACATAGCAACCGTTGAAACTGCCCCAACATCTGACGAACAGCGGGCTAACGCCAGGCTTATTGCTGCCGCACCCCAAATGTACGATTTGCTAAAGGAAATGGCAAACGTCCCTCAGTCTAAAGAAACGGACGAACAAAGACGGGCCAACGACCTTTTACACTACATAGACGGATACGGACTCAACCCTAAATACAATCCACTTATAGGCGCTCTTGACCAACAGCGCGACCTAAACAATTCTGGGTTCTGATGAAAGACACCCTGCGCCGTTGGAGGGCGGCGCAGACGTGAAGGCGTAAACTAACTAATTGGAGGACGAAATGAAAGACACTATGAAGGACGGAATAACACCCATCGAGGCAGAAGAGAGCGACCTGGAGGAGATCGCCCGCCTAATCACAGACGGATGCACTAGCGGAATACTTGACCGTGAGGACGGTGTGCGTATTTCATGGAAGCTCGAGATAGAAGCATTTGAGCACTAACCCCACCCTATAAGCACCACGAAAGGATACTAGGACACTTGGAGGATGCAATGAAGGAAATGTTACCAGGCTTGATGTTCGTAGGGATTGCCGTAGTGGTGGTGATTTATATCATCATCTTGCTTTTGCAACAATAAACTAGTTTGCGCATTCACAAAGGGGGAAGTGAGCGCACAAGCTCAGGAATGGAGAATATAAAACATGAGCAAGTGGAGCGCAGAAGGCCATATGGTAATTGATGAGAACCAAACAGTAATAGCACATTGTAACTGGCAACCTAGTGGGCTGAGCAATGCAGACCAAGCTAGGGAGGGAGTGCGCCGAGCCAAGCTAATCGCCGCCGCGCCTGACATGTATGAGGCACTAGAACACGCAAACAAACTGCTATCCGATACAACTCGGGATGATGGCTATTGGTACTTTTCAGACCTACACAAGAAAATTATGGGTCTACTAAAGAAAGCACGGAGCGAGGACGACTATAACGCATGCGTGACCGCGTTCAATAAACTAGTCCCGCTTGCCCCTACCGAGATAGCACTAGACGCAGAGGCTATATGGGAACACGAGTACGACTAGCTGCGCTAAATGTGGTACTGAAAGGACGATATGAAAACGATGCCCCAATTTGATACCTTGGACGATGCCTACGAATGGATGTACCAAGAGGTCGACGATCCGTGCATAGACAACGAACGGTCTTGCTGGCTTGACGTTCAAGAAGAAATCGAGAAGTTTGAATATCAAGCCGAGAACGGATGTTGCGGCAGCTTTGAAAAAGATGTGGTCATAGGTGGGCGACTGGCTAGAATTGGATGCAACTACGGACACTAAGACAATGACCCCCCACGAACTAGAAATCTTGCGCTTGGTAGCCGAAGGGCTGCGCGATAAGGACATTGCCGCCAAGCTGGGCGCGTCTCACGGATCAATCAGGACATACCTCTCAGCAATTTACGCGAAGCTAAGTGTTCATTCCCGCGTCCAAGCCGTCAACGCGGCGCGGGAGAATGGATTGCTATGAGCGAAGACAAAGCTACACCGAGGCCATGGAAGATTGACCAAGAAAGCAGGCGAGCTATGAACGAACATAAGGCCACTGGTCAGCGCGCCGCGCACGGGTACACCTTCGGGTACACCGAAAGCTTGTTTCGAATTATCGAAAACGCCAACCTTGACGGACAGCGACACGCATACTGGACGGCACTAATGAAACTAACCAGTTCAACGTTTGCCGAGACGGTAGACTGGCTAAAGCAGCAAATCAAAGACGATCAGCCCGTCAAGGATGCAACGGAGACAAAAATGAAGACACCATGCGGAACAGACGTTCACTACATTGACGATGGCGTTTATGCCGAGTTTGACGGGTACGGAGTTTGGCTACTCGCCAACAGCCATGATAAACCGACCGACAGGATATATCTAGAGCCATACGTACTAGAAACCATCCGGCGCATGCTAAAAACGGGCGGCTTAACAGCGGAGGAAGAATGACAGACTTCAAACTCCACGTCTCGGTTTCCATAACGGGAGAAATTTTGTCGCCCCCCCGTGGTATAATAAAAAACCGCTAGTCGCGGAAGGTAAATTCCCACCAGCCCTAAGCCAATCGAGGTGGCTCAGCAATGCCTAAAGATACCACAATTATATATACCCAAGTAGGGAAAACCAAAAGGCGGCGCAAACTGCACGTTGACACATGTCCAATATGCGGGAACGAGTTTACCGAAAGACCGCCGAAATGGAATAGAACGATGTTCTGCTCAAAAGAATGCCATATGAACTACGTTCATAGAAAGCGCGTATATTCCCATTGTGTTGTATGCGGAATCGAAATCTGGCAAACCCCGAGAACGGGTGGCCGAAAAAAGTATTGCTCTTATAAATGCCGAAATATAGGAATAACCACCTTCAAGCTTGTCCCATGTGCCAATTGCGGGAAAATGCACAAGAAGCATTTGTACAAAATCAATCGAGGCGGGAACATGTTTTGCGGTAAGAAATGCGTTGTGGAGTACAGGGCAAAAGATAGGTATTTCACGGTGCATGGCTATGCCCGCTTGGGCGGTCGTCACGGACACCCCTTGGCAGACAAGCGCGGAGGCGTACTCGAACACTGGAATGTCGTTTATGAGTCCTCGGACAACAAAGAAGCGATTATAAATCTATACAGAAAAGGATGGACTATACATCACGTCAACGGCAAAAGAGCGGACAATAGGCTGGAAAATCTAGAGTTGCGCACGCGCGCCAAGCATCCGATTGGAATTTCAATCGACGACATGACCAAAACACTGCGAAGCCTGGGATGGGAAGTTACTGCTCCCAAAAAGGAGGGGCGATGACGGATTATAGGATTGAAATATCAGTGGCAATAACAGGAACTCAACTAGTATCCGCCGACACCGAAGAACAAGCGCGCGAACTGGCGCTAGCGCAGTTCGTCCCCACCGGCGAGCCGCCCCAAACAATGCAAATGTGGGTCGAGAAGGTCGAGGAACTCGCGCCTAAGCCCAAGCTAATCAACGGCTACACGCCCGAAGAATGGTGCTTCGATCACCAAACGCCGCGCGTCATGGTTGGTGGCAAACTGAAATGCATGCGCTGCGAGGGCGCGTTTGCAGGGAATGATTGAAAGTGCAGATGCGCGGTTGTCAGACAATGTAAAATTTGTACGCGGGTTTACGATTACGACCATGATTTTGGAACACGACTTGCACAAGACTGATTGACGTTTTATACCACGAGCGGGTTGATATGCGCGATAATTGAGCATCGAAACGCACCAGGTCAGGAGAATGGCGTGAAGACGGAACTGCACTTCAACAGCGTAATAAGGATGGACAGGCCGCTAGAGCCACAAGTAGCTGCCGTGATGGCCGAGAAGAAGCGCGTAGACGCTTGCGCTCATAAGTGGGGAGATTGGCATTCTGTCAACGGCTACACGTGGCGCAACTGCAAAACATGCAGAGTAAAGGAACTACAGCGATGAAATACTACATCGAATACCTAGAACGGCACGACGACCCCCCCATAGTTCATAACGCAACTGTGGAAGCTGGCGACATCAAGGACGCCATTGCCAAGTTTGAGCAGGAAAGTGTCCAGCCCGTACGCATAATCAACGTAAGCCTAATCAGCAACGCCTAGCCGTACGGATATATATCGGTAAATTAAGAAAGGATGTTCTAGTGAGCGACAAAATCATCGTTTGGTCAGAGTTGACGGTCAAGCAACGCGAGGCGATCCTAAAGAAGCATCGTCTTTGGCTTGAGTCCGCCGAAGGCGGACAACGCGCAGACCTGCGAGGCGCATACCTGCGAGGCGCATACCTGCGAGGCGCAGACCTGCGAGGCGCAGACCTGCGAGGCGCATACCTGCGAGGCGCATACCTGCAAGGCGCAGACCTGCAAGGCGCAGACCTGCAAGGCGCATACCTGCAAGGCGCAGACCTGCAAGGCGCATACCTGCAAGGCGCAGATGGAAACAAACTCAAGGTGCTGGCAATCTACCAATGCGGCCCCCAAGGAAGCCGCGGTGACTACCTCGTATCCTTTCTGTGCAACGATAACAAGGTCTATTTCTCGACTGGTTGCGTTCACAACATGGAGCAAAAAGAATTCCTGAAACGCGCGGCCAGCACCCACGACGGCAACCAGCACGGCAAAGCCTATAAAGCCGCCATAGCCCACTGCGTCAAGATGCTGAAATTGCAGCAGGAGCCAAAATGACCGCAATCCTTGACCTCCCCGCCACCGAAGCCCTACGTGCACTGAATGAGGCTAAAGCCTACTACGCCCACCTGTGCCGCCTAGCGGACATGGAACACAGGCATCACATTGACCTGTGCGACTTGGTGGAGAATTATAGCCGCCGATTTTCTGAGTACGACGACTACGAAGACTTGCGCCAACAAGTCGTCCGCCAAGCCATCATCTGCGAAGGCATCGAAGAACACAAAGCCGAAGCCCACGAAGCCCTGAGCGCAGCCTACAAGGATTACTACGTGGCCATGGGCTGGAAAGCGGTCAATGGCGTAATGGTCGCGCCGCGATGAAACAGTCGCTAATGCCACCGCAGGCGCAGGGCGCTCCAGACAAATTCCAAACTCCGCCAAAAGCCCTTGATCCGCTATATCCCTATTTCCCTAAGCGATGGAAAATATGGGAATGTGCCTGTGGAGATAGCTCCTTGGCATACCGAATAGCAGAACACGGGTACGACGTATTTGCCTCAGACGTTGACAACGGATGGGATTTTCTTACTATCGAGCCTCCGCCATTCGACGCAATAATTACCAATCCGCCGTTTTCAATCAAGGACAAATTTATCGCCAGATGCTACGAATTAGGCAAGCCATGGGCGTTACTAATGCCCATCACGGCTCTAGGCGGGCAAAAAAGGCAGGCGATGTATCGCAAGTATGGCGTTCAGATAATCATGCTTGGTAAAAGATTGCAGTTTATAGCGCCGCCCGCAAAAGGCGCGTGGCAGGAACACGCATGGTTTACTTGGGGACTTGACCTGCCGAATGATATTGTGTTCGCTCGCCTAGATTAACCCACCCATACAACAACAGCGCCGCCTTGTATTCCGGGTCGCGCTGTTTGCTTTCCGGACACGCCTTCAACCACCCGCGCACATCATACCGCCCGACATATATTCGCATGACCTTCTCGCGGAATTCCTGCGTAAGCGCGCTGGCATAGAACGGATCGGACGCGTTCCCGCCCGGCAAGGCATGGCAGGTGAAGCAAGTATTAACCTTGTTCACCGGATTGTTCAGCCAGTCCTTGACCGCTTGTGGAGTTCTGCGCCCGCGCCGCGCCCCTAGCAGCCAGTGGTGGCGCGTGATTTGGGACGCAGAGTAGTCACGGTTGCAGGATAGGCACTTCACAACTCTATTTCAGGCCAATGCCAGCTATGGGGGGCTTTGGTATCTTCGTCGTGCAGGACAGATGTGGCCCACATAACCGGCGGCAACTCATCGTTGTATTTGCCCTCTGGATTGCTGTCAGTGAAGACCTGCAAATTCAATGTCGTTTCCGACCACGGCAGAACGACAATGGCAGGACGATGTTCCCCCTTGTGTGGCCCGTCATTTAAAACGTAATGTACAATCCTACCTATTGTTGGCTTCATTTCGCATATCTCCTTTTCTTTTGCATCTCGAACTGTTCGGTCTGTTTGCCGAGTGGTACGTACCCCAGCGACTTAGCGGATTTTAGTACCACGGCGTCCCGCCGTAATCTGGAGTACCGCAGCCCAGATAGCCTCCTATTCGTACTCATTGGCGTTGCGCTGATAAAGTAAAACCACATGCCGGTCATCATTATACTCCATACGGCGCGCCACAACTAGGACACCCGCCCACAAAGCTGCCCAGCGGGTACATCTGGCCGCAGCTTGGGCAGTTGCGATATGTGGCGGTAACATTGGGAACGGGAACAAAGTTACCAGGATTGCCGTAGTCAATTCCGTAGCAGTCATCGACGGCAATCAAAGAGATACCGGCCTTGTCCAGAATTCCAATGCCGCCATAAGACAGACGGGGCCCACTAAGCAGTCTCAACGCAAACTCGGCAACCCGCTCCTCGGTTGCATATTTGCCAAGTGCCCTTCTGGCAACATCGAACAGGCTTTCGCCCACCCCAAGGTACACGCTGTCACTACTCATCGCTCGTCCTCGGTGACACGAAATTTGCAATGAACTCGTCCCGGCGCAGCACGAACAGACTATCCTCGTCTCTGTCCCCGTTGCGCTTGACAACGGCCACGGCAATATCGTCCTGGTGTTCTTTAGCCGCCTCGGCCTGTTTCGCCGCGGCCAGCATTTCGCCAAAGGACGGTCGTTTTAATAGCTTGCACTCGATTGACCACCCATCTTTGATAACATCATTTTGCCCAAGCCCCATTCGTTGAAAGTCTGCGCCGCGCCTAGTACCACCGACCCAACGGGCTACGCGTAATTCAAACGCCTTCCAAGTCTTTGTTGGGGTCACTCCAACCCCGCCTGCAACAGCCGCTTAGCCACGCCATCCGGCAGCATCGCAATCACGCGCCGCACGTAATCGGCTAACCTATCATACCGCTGGGTGGGCGTGACGCGCTCGATAACGTTATCGCCAGCAAGCTCAAGGTTCAGTATCTTGACCGTCCATTGCCCGGCCTCGGCTTTTGCCAGCCATTCGTGACGATCTTCGCGGTTGCGCAGCGCGTAGTATAAACTCCAATCAACGTCATAGGTGCGTTCTTCTGGCTGGTACAAGGCGCTGAGGCGCGCATAGCGCATCCAGTTCTCGGCATCGCCCTCTGGCACGATTTGGTAAATGTCCTCGCCAAATCGTTGTTGCCCATATACGATTAAATCTCCGCGGCACCATTTAATATCCTCGCTGGCATCTTCAAGCTGTGACGCTAGACCCTCGGCTTCGTCAATCGTAATGTCGCCGTGGATGATTAACTGGCGCGGTCTTACGTCTACGACGCGCGGTAGGGCGAGGCTGTTTTGGACGCGGGTCATTCTACTCATACGTTACAACCGCCGCTGTCTCGTTTAGAGGCTCTACTGCTGCGGCCTTGCCTGCCCTAGGGAACGCCTCTACGGTCTGTGAATAGACGACACGGCTAGATATAGGCGACCCGAGCGCCCCGCCTCCGATAATCACGTGAACTTTGTGACCGCCCTTAGTCCAGTGTCCGTTGGCACAAAACGCCTTTACTTTCTCGGACAACTCGCGTGGACTATCTGCTTCTATAATTTCATATTCGTAACCACTCATGGACAACTCCTAAGTTCTGGCTTATATCTAAAATCGCCGAAGTGAGTAATCTCGGCTTGTTTCTTGGCCTCTATTGCCATTTCCTTATCATCAAAAAATCCGAGGTGCTTCTCTTTGCCGAACAGCTTTATCCTGGCGCGCCATTTCCCTTCGCGCTTTGCGAAGTCAACGCCAGAATATCCAGAGGTATTATTCTTTTGGGTGACGCGATTTAGTGTGTTCTCCCTGTTTGTGCAAACGCGAAGATTTGCTTTGCGGTTGTCTAGGGGATTGCCGTTAATGTGGTCAACCACCATGTCCGCTGGGGCACTCATAATCTCGCGATGCATAAATACGGTTTTGCCATCAACTTTCCTCTTTGCGCAAAACTTTCCGTCTTGCCTGTGCCCAACACACCAGTTAAGCATAGAAAATCGCCCATAATCCTCTGGGTCAACAATCGTCGCTACCCCATTGGTCAACTCTATTTGCCAGTAAGTCTCGACGGCTTCGGCTAGCTGTTCTGGGGTGCTGGCGGTAACTACGCGATAGTGTTGGCTCATGGTTGCACCACGAATATCTGTTTGTCTTTGGGGATTTTGTTTAGTACATCTGCGAATGTGGCTTTGTCAGTTCGCCCCTCAAATTCGGCAACCAGACTGTCGGAGAAAGCAAACTCATGCGTCCAAACGGGGCGACCCAACACCTTTCCTATCGCTTCGTGGAACCTGCTAAATGGAACGCACAACTTATCCTGACAAAGCTGGAGTGCCACAATTCCGTAATCGGACATATCCTTCCATTCGTCGCCATTGAAGAACGCTATGGCCTCATCTTTTGTCATCTGTCTGGGTTTGTTCATTTCCGTATCCTTTCCGTTAGTTCGGCACACAGTTTCTCGTCGTCGCGTAGCGATTGTAGCACAGTTTCCTTGCCGCGCCACTTGTGTTCGCCGTAGGCGAAGTTGCCACCGCCTTTATGCTCAATGGTGCCGGCCTCCACAGCAATATCTAAAATTTCGGAAATCGTATCAACTTTGCCACCATAGTCTATTGGAAACGTACACTTTGCCTTGAACTTTCCGCCGATTTTGTTCTTTATGGATTGCGTAGACACGTATATGGCGTCTTCTTCTTTCTTGGCAGATAGGCGCAATCTAAGCGATGCATAAAAACCTAGTGATTTGCCGCCAGAGGTCGTTTCTGGGGTTATGGACGGATTTGGAGTCCAGCCCCCCAGTTTGACCCTTAGTTGATTCACAAAAACCAAGGCGGTACCAGATATTTGCAAAACTGGGTTTATCTTGCGCAGCGACTGTGATATGACACGCGCTTGACTGCCGTACTGGCCACTCCCAATATCGCCCTCAACCTCGGCGCGTGGAACTAATGTCGCCACAGAATCAACAACGATTGCGATTACTTCTCCAGAGCGCACAACCGCCTCTACAATCTCCATTGCCATTTCAGCAGTATCGGGATTGGAAATTAATAAATCGTCCCATGCCACTCCGCATGCCTCTGCCCAGTCTCGCTCTAGGGTGCGCTCCATGTTTATCCACATGCACGTCCCCAGTTTCTGTGCTTGGGCAATAAACAACTGGCATAATGTAGTCTTTGCGCTATCTTCCCATCCAAAAACCTCAGTAACCCTTCCCTTAGGAAAGCCTCCGGTGCCGATGGCTCTGTCCAAGAGTAGCGATCCAGTCGAAATACAATCCACGGGCATATATACCAAATCCTTTCCATACGTGGGAGTTCCCTCGCCGTATCTCTTTTTTAGTTTATCGAGTGCGTCGTTCAGCTTGCTCATTCAGCCTTCTGTTCTAGGGCGGCTGCCAGCGCATAAATCGGGGAAATCAAAACGCCGTTGACATCCCGCCCAGATGGGTAATTTTCCCATCCCCTCACGACAGCATACGACGCGTCCCGCACCTTGCGCAGGTGTTGAAGCTCGGCCAGCAAATCCACCGTGGTAAACCGCACTTCGCCAAAGTAGTGAACACCTAGAAGCTCGGTGCTGCCAATTTCAACCTCGTACTCTGCTTGTTTTAGCCAAGCTGCAACCTGCTCGTCACTTAGCATCGGTATCTCCTTCCATTCCTGTTCTAGAATGGGCATAATCTTTTTACCTTTCCAAAGTAGGTCGGAACCACACACCTTGCACCACATAAGATAGCCGCGACCATGACACTCATTACAGGCTTCTTCCTCGCCCTCGTCGAACAATAACGGGTCATCGTATTCATGCATGTCAATAAAGCCATCGTCGCAACCTATCTGGGTACAATCGTGTCTCAAAACTTCCCCGCCGCACTTAGGACAAGAGCCTTCAACCAATTCCACATCATCATCCACTTAGCCCTCCCCTTCCAGCCGCTTTCTGGCGGCTTTGTAATCTATGAGGATTTGTTTTATGTCATCCCATTCCGAAAAGGTCAGGCACACGAGTTTTTCCTCTTCATCGCCAGGAGTATCGAAGTCTTCTATGTCTGAGATTTGCCGTTCAAGTTTCTCGTGCATAACATCCGCCGCCTGCACCGCCCCCAAGAGCGCCTCGGCGTTGTTCGCGAGGTTGAGTATCATGCCATCGTTGAGGTAGCTCTGCCACCAGTCGGGCTGATGGCGTTTGATTTCCTGTAACTCATCGTGCAAGCGGGTGATGGTGTCGGTCATGGCTAGTACTCGCCGGTAGCAAACCAGCCCTTTCCGTGTTCTGCGCACCATTCGGCCACAGTTTTGGTTATTGGGTTTGGCTGGTCATTCAGGTCTTCATGGAATGTAAAGTCCTGGTTGGCAGGCAGTTCTTCCCAGTTTTCTGGTTTTAAATCCATTTCAATATCCAATAGGTCTAAACCCTCAACCTCTATTGCGTATCTCTTATAAATCTCGGTTGCCTCTTTGGCGCTTTCTGCTATCACCCACTCGGGGCACCCGTTTTCGTACATGTGCAACATCTTTATACCGCTCATTTCTGTTGTCCTTTCTGGGCGCGGATGGCATTGGCAATTCGGTCGGTGTTCAGCGTGTTGAAATTGTGCGGCCCATCCGCAATCTTCGCGTCCGTCTCCATCTGCTCCTCGGCTACTTGACGGAGCAGGGAGGCGAGGCTTGGCGCATCTTCGCTTACTTCTCGATTTCCATACCCGTGCACCCACTCACGCGCCATCTTCGTGTATTTGTCCATAGGAATTAGACCTTTGCCAATAGTTTCACTAGTTCGTCTATGCCATCTAGGGCATCGTTGGTAGAACCGTCAAGTCTCTCCAGCCATTGCTCATCATTGAAGAATTCCATTATGTTGCGCCCTTTTCCAAAAATGCGCCCGTCGTCGAAGCCGCGCCAGTAAGAACGTTCGCGCAATTGAGAGATAAGGCGACGCGGAATAACGTCCTTCAACACCCAAAGCCAAGCCCTGTTTTTCTCCTCAACTCCCTTCCCGCACTGATATATATCGGCGAATTAGAACATATGTGCGGGGGCAGCTGTTCTCCACCCCAGACCACATACGGCAATAGCGCAAGTCCCACAAGGAACATTGCAGTCGGGTAATGCGCGCCATTTCCTAGCTCAAAAACAACTAGCCACATAAGACCCGCAAAGTAAGACCGCGTTAAATATCCCGTAAATTTGTTCATTTTCATCATTTCGCCACACAACAATTATACGCCCAAACGCCGAGTACATGTTGCGTCGCTAATGAAATGCTCATATTACGCCGAACAGGTGCAACCCGCCGCGCTCGTCTTCTGAAAGCAGTGTGTAGTTGTTCTCCACCGTCCGCAGGATGCTGTCTATGGTGCCGCCGTCAATGCCGAGGGCATGGCATAGGCTCAGAGGGGTGATGCCTGGATTTGCCGCGATGGTGTCACGAACCGCCTCCGCCCTTGCGCGGTCAAAGCGACGCGGGCCGGTAGAGCGTGGCACGATGAAATCGTCTTCGGGGACTGCTATGCGTCCTAGCACGTTCACTCAACAAGCCATTCGCTTAGAAACTCCGAAATGTTCTTGCCAATCTCGCGCGCCTCTGCGTCCCATTGGCGATACAGCTTCTTGCGCATGATGCGCCCGCGCTTCTCTGCTGCCTTCACGTCATCGCCTTTGGGCTTGGACAAGCTCCATGTGCGATTATATTCCAGCTCAGCCATGTCACTTCGGGTGCGGCGATATAGCTTGCGGCACTCTTGGCGTTGGCAGAAATGCCTTGCACCTTCCTTGCGGATCAACACGGGCGCGCCGCAGTTCTCGCAGGTTGTGGCAATCATAGAGGCGTCCTTATTTGCTCTGCAACTCCTTTTTGGCCTTGATAAATTCTAGGCGGTCATAAATGATTAGAACAAAGACGGGAGGGTTATCGGTGGACATACGCAGTATCGTTTCATTTGGCACGGCGAAAACGACTTCGCCATATCCATCTTTGCCGGTATTCGCTCTCTTCACATTACTGGGTGGCGCAAGAGCAAATGAGGTCGCCGGTAAATCCTGTTCCCCCATTCTTTTTAGGACATCGAAATTGTTTGGGCGCGTCATGGTTGCATGTCCCGTGGTGGTGTCCACGACTTTATTGGGTCTTCGATAATAATTATGGGGACTTTGCCAGATTCAATCTGACCATGCTCTTGAATTTTTGTTTCAAGCTGTCCAATGATGAGGCGCAATCGGTAGGCAAGATTGGCCGCGCCTTTGTTTTCTGCCTCCGCCACCCAATCGGACGGCTTGCCCGTGCGTACATACTTCCTTCGGCGCAGGTCAATGGAGCGTGCCGCGTATTCCAAAACCTCAACTAAGTCGTGGTTATCAAGAAAAGGCGTGCTCGAAAGTAATTTACCAGAACCATAACCATCAAACTTCGGGCCGCTCAAACGATAACCTGAACCATCCTCGCTCTCCATATTTATCTGATACATCCCGCGCGTCTTATAAACAGAAAATTTGACGGATGGAGTTGCCTTATTAGCCATGATTATCCTCACATTCCAGGCAGTCGCCCAAATGCAACTCAACGGTCACTTCGCCTCCAATCTCGCAAACACAATATCATTCGGCAAGGAAAGCCCCCAAGTAAACCACGCATGTTCTTGCCATGCTGGAAGGTATTGTTGCTTAATTGGCGTTTTGAACATCACGCGCTTGCCCAACATGAGGATTTGCAAGCCATACTTGCGATACATATTTTGTCTGCGTTGCCCACCCAAAGCGTTGATTGGCAATAGAATCGCCCACGGCTTGCCCAACTCATAGCAGCGCGCAATGAACTTGTCTTTTAGTGAGAACGGAGGATTGGCAACTATGGCGTTGAAGTGGGGAGGCTTGTCCGACAGGAAATCCGTCAGCATACCCCCAACGTATAAATCGGTGGCTATCACCAAATAATCATCCTGCAAGGCTCTTGCCAAGTTACCATCTCCCGCAGCACATTCCCAAATAGTCCACCCCTTTTTGAGGTACGGCAGAAGTGGTTGTAGCGCGACAGGATTGGTCTGAAACTCGTTTGGCCTTCCCTGCGCCATCTGCGGCATAAGGCTCACTTCGCCTCCTTGTCCTTCTTTGCCACAATGCGCCTCAGTTTCATGGCGCGCTTCTTGTATCCTTGCTGCTTCATAATGTCGGCCAGGTCAAGGTAAGCGTCGCGGTCATACGAGTTCAGGTACAGCTGGCGTTCCATTGCCAGCAGTTTGCTAAAGCGGATGGTGATGGTCAAATTGGTCGCCACTCAATTTCTATAGTCGTCCAAAACTCCCCCGTCCTCCACGTAATGCACACCAAGCCGAGCAACCAAAGACATGCATACGGTGCAGCGAAATCATATTCTATAAGTTTCATCTTCGTTTTCCTTTCTCTAGCCAACATCGCCGTTATCCTGCGTATACAAGTTTACCGTGAGCGTAAATCTCGAAGCCACCTACGTCTTCCCAGCTCCTGATGCCCTGTTCCTCAAACTCATACAGGTCGGTAACTCTCTCGCGTCCGTATTCGTTTACAAAGAATATCTGTAACGGGTAATCCTCGGAAATCCGGTCGTCGTTTTTCATACCTCGCCTACCTTTCGCTGTTTTCTGGTGAACGTGGACGCAATACGCCCTTCACTCAGAGCGTATGCGATACTGTTTTCTGGAGCCACGCGTATCGCTTACACGCGCGGGTAACATGCAGCTTACTTTGCCAGGTTCGCGCTATCCCAAAGACTAGCCTGCATCCGCCGGAACATGTTCTTAGAACTGTGCTGGTGGTACTTCGTCCGCAGCCAATCCATGTAGATTTCAACCTACGCAAGACCTGCTTGGCTATTTGGCGGTAAGCAAAGAGCCGTTCACAAAAGTAGCCCCATGCCCTCTAGCGCCACCGGGGAGATGGGTTTCGAGCATAGAGCCACTCTTCTAAACGGCTCGGTGTCCCCGGATTTTGCTAGATATGAGACAAGTATACCACAACCTGTCAAGTGCTCCACAAGAGAATCGAACTCTTATTCATCAGATTGAAAGTCTGAGGTGCTGACCTTTACACCAGTGGAGCAAGGTAGTCTGTACGAGATTTGCACTCGTGTCGGCTGGCTGAGAACCAACTATGCTGACTGCTACACCAACAGACCATAGAGGCGCGAGTCGGATTTGAACCGACGTTATACCGCTTTGCAGGCGATCTCCTAGCCACTCGGACACCGCGCCGTAGAGCACCTGGCGGGAATCGAACCCGCAGCCCTCTTCTTGCAAGGAAGTCGCTCTCCCGTTAAGAGCTACACGCCCAATAAAAAGCAGAGTATTATAGCACGCGGAAAATCTAGCTGTCAAGTCCCTGTTGAAGCCTGTCCCGCCAGATTAGAGTTCCATAAGTGACTGCCAGTTACCGATATATGTTGGCTAAAACTGTGCTATAGTGTGGTCGTGGCTGACGGACAAACTACAATAGCTTTGTGGATTGAGAGATGGCGCAGTTGGCGTCGGTCAAGACAGGCCACCGTAAAAAGCATCCCCTCGTCACGGAGATAAGCCTTTCCCTGCGTCATCTCTGAGTTCACAAGGTCAAACAGTTAGCAAACGAAAGGAAGTTGAGAGATGAAGAAAAACAATAAGGACATTGTAATCGGCGCTCTTGAAAACCCTACGTTATTCCAGGTGGGAAGACGCATTAGTGCTTCTCATAGCGGAATGATGTTGATGGCCGACGAATACTATTGCGCCAAGCAACTATTCTGGGACGAGGTCTTTAAAATACACCCAGAACTAACGGGCGCAGAATGTTCTGTGACCGTTGATTTTGGCAGCCTTACAATACACATAAAAGACAAGAGCGAATGACCCCTCCCGACACCGCCTACGATCTGATGGAGCGCATGGCCGCCACGCTGAACACCGGCGTCCACGACTTCGCCAAGCAGAACAAGCACGGTTCTCCGAAGTTCGGTATCGGCATGGCTAGACGCTTGGTGTGGGATTTGCATGTGTGGATGAACGACAGAAAAAAGGTGTCCGAGGAACAATTACAATCTCTGGAAGAAAGGTTCGGGCGAGGACAAATCGCTACATCGTCCACGAAATCCGCCCAGGCGTGTTCGTCATTTGGGACGCGGTTATAAGTGCTCCGTTCAGCAACTTTGAGCACAAGAGTAAGACGGTTGCCGAATTTATGTGCAAGACGCAAAATCTGAAACACGAACAACTCAAACGACAGGTCACTAGACGAAAGGACACAGTAACATGAGCGAAGAATTTGTACTCACTGACGAAGACGTGGATATTTTGTTGAAGGCGATTTCTCTATGGGAGGCGGAGGCCATGCAGACCGCCGTGGTTGGCTCGCTAATCGGGGCTATGTTGTCGAAAGACAAAGACGAGGCAAGGCAGCGTATGGAGGACGAGTTCGCCGAAGTTGAGGCGAAGAGCTCAGCACGCGTCGAACAAGCTATTTTGCTAAAGGCAAAACTTGTTCATATCCGCGACCAGCGTTCCGCAAGTGAAGTGGCGCGCGAGTTTTCGGGTGGAAAAGGAGAGAAATGAGCGAAGAATACGCATTTCAATGGTCAGTAAAGCTGGACACCGGCGAGATTTACCTGGTACGCGCCAACGAGGAAATTGAGCTAATATCCAAAGTTTCCTCGCTAAAGGATTACCTCAGCACCAAGCTTCCCGCACCGCGCGCGCAAGCGAACGATAACCCGCCCTACGATCCGCATAAGACAAAGTTTATAGCCGTAGACTCCATCGAGTTTGTGGGAAAAGACAGATGGCTTGTCAAGGGTGGTAACTTTGTCAAATATGGCATCACATGCTTTAAGGAAGTGCTGGAAGCGGCGGGCGTCCTCGGCAAACTAAAGATGGACGAAGTGAACAAGCCGCACGAATCCTGGCTGGCATTTTATATCGAGAAGCAGAATGACGCAGGCGAGTGGAAGCCTGATAAAATCGTCAGACTGGAACGCCAGCAGGTCGAGCCGACAGAAGACTATCCGTAACAGGTGGCCGTCTACAGGTAAGAGCGGGGGCCGATCGCGGTAGTGAAGCCCCGCCGCCACCTTCTAGCCGTACCGATAAATATCGGTACGAGTAAAAGAAAGGATAGAAATGAACAAAGAAATGGAAAACAAGTTGCGCATGGCTATCGGCAAGGCACTGGACAATATTTTCGACGACGAAGATATTGCCGATAGCCTGGACATGTACTTTGGGGAAAACACGATGGCACTTGCCGCCGAAGCCGCGCTTAACGTGATTGTGGCCGTTAGCCAGGTGCAGAAGCAGGGGATCGACGAGGGTTGGTGGCTTGAGCATGAAGAAGTAAAGACCACCACCAAAACTAAGTAAGTAACACTGGGCGGTTCCTCCCCGCTCGTTGCTACAAAGCATGACGCCACCCGAAAGAGTGGCGTCTTTGCTTATCTCCCGGTTTGGGAGTATTTCTAGCCCTCCAGAACATCCAACGAACGAAGGTCCAGCGGGCTTTTGAAGTCAAGCTCGTGGAGGTATTTGTCAACGGCGCGCAGGACTGCGATAACCGCCGCAATCAGGATCGCGCGCCAATCAACCGCGCCTGCTTCCAGCCCCGAAATCAACACGGGAATGGCGGCCAAAACGCCGGTGCGAAGGAACTCTTTGATGGCTTCTACAAGTTGAAAACTCATTTTATTTCTCCTTACACATGTGTATTGGTTTGGTTTGCGTGTTTGTGGGCGGATGCGTCCCCCGCCTGTTGCTGATCATACGGGTTTGGATATTGACCGTTCAGGGGGCATCACCTCCTATCTTACCACAACTAGTTCTTTGGTTGCTTATCGCCGCTCTTCTTGGGGACGTACGTGTTTACAGTTCTGCTGCCGGCCCCGCTTGGGGACAACTTGACTATCTTCTCCAACTTGCCCTCGCCCACCAGCTTGTTCAGGCGGTAATCTGCCGCGCTTTCCGAACACCCCCAAATCTCTGCGGCAGTGTAACGAGTTAGGTCTGTTGGTTCTATAATCGGTGGCGGGGTATTCTCTTTTAGAAACTTGACAACATCAGGAGGCAAATTGCTCATAGTGCCTCCTCCGTGCGAATGTATTTGGTCTTGGCAAACCATTTGGTGCGCGCCACTTCTCCGTCAATTATCTCGATAGCCAGCAAGCCGTTCGTGACCTTAGGCGTGCTGTTTGTGGCCTTCCGCGCGTACGGGGTGAGCAACTGCCACGACGGAACTGTGTACCCCCACGTTGTTGTATGCTCGTCCTCGAACCACGCCGAGTAGCATACCTGTATCCGTTCGTGCTTGTGAGCGCGAAGCACGATGTTTGGGACAGGTTGCCCGTCATCGTGCGACTGGTGAACAATGTCCTTGACATACAGATAAAGTTGGTTGCCCTTTAGCCATTGCCGTATACCACCCCCGGGGCCGTGATGGGCATAGTCTATTACCGCGCCGCCAACCCTTAGCAACCCGTGTTCAACTAAGGCAATGTCCTTATCGGGATACTTCTCGTTCAGCTTGTCTACGATTTGCGTATCTGCCGAGTTCTCGGCAAAGGCATGAACGCCCGTGCTGCTGGTAAGCCTGACAGATGCCACTTGTTTCCTTCGTACAATCTCGTCGAGAACATCTACCGCCATGATAACCTGATTGTTTGGGCTATTGGTGGTGTGTCCCTCAAAGAAGTTGCCGTCAGTCATATCCCCGTTTACGATTACATCTATCCTGTCCTTCTCGGCAAACTCAAACAGCCCATTCTTAGACCACATAAACACTTCCCAAAGATACTCCTGGGCGGGGTTGAGTGACACCTGTTGCCTACTGCGCCTCTTTCCATCCCATCGCCAAACCCGCGTTGACGGATTGCAAATCGCCAACTCATTGCCACACTGCAAATCGTTTACTATCGCGAGTATACGTCTCTCCATAATAGAGTGTATCCTTTCCTTTTTATGCAGTTGCGTAGATGTTGGGGGATTGTTCCACGACTCTAATATTGTACCACCACTTGCCCCGATGCGCAACCCGTGGGGGGCTGCAATCTGGGCTGGCTACAGGTTGGGTAGGTCGCGTGTTCGGCAGGAGCTCACAGCCCCCCCAACAGCGTCTTTAGGATGCTCTCCCCAGCCCACGACCGGGCTTCGGGCACGAACGCGAAGGTCATGACGAGCGCGACTAGGACAAAGAACGCCAGTGCCTTTAGCGGCATGTTCGCCCAGTACCATAGCGCCGAGGGATATTTGGTCACGCCCTCTATCTTGACTAGCCTTTCCAGGACTTCTTTGCGATGTGCCGCGGTGCTTTCGTGTTCGTCTGCCAATGCCGCCATGATGACGCGCAGACTCGTCTTTACGGGCATGTCCTTTTCGTCGGCCACTATTTCTCGTAGCTCCTTGAATGTTTGTCCGTTTGCCATGATGTTTTCCTTTAGTGCAATTCGGGATGAGCATCCCAAAGTCTTTGCAGCCTGACCGCGTCTGAAACAATGATGGGCGGCGCGCCGTCAAATATGCCAGCGTTCCCCTGAAACATGCTCAGGTACGCAATCATTTCCTCTTTGGTGCCTCTATAACAGTTGATGTCTACCGAGTGGCTTTGCAGGCCGTAGTCGCGCCCCGTGTCGTGCCCCAGCCAGTTCAATTCGCTGGCGTACTGCCAGAGCAGCCACGGGACTTGTTTTGAGAACTGGGGGACGTACTGAGGCTCACTTCCAGTCGTGTTTTTCCACCCCGTCTGGTTTAGCGGGTACTGAGCAAACCATAGCGCGAAGTCACGCGAGGCGGGCGCGTCCCGATATATCTCGAACGTGCGCTGGCGATCCGCGTACAGCCCCACGGGTTTGCCCGTCATCTGGCGCAGGTAGGACATCGCCATTACTGCGTCCGCGGCGGTCTTTGGCGTAAGCACATTCCACTTAGTCTCGTAATCCCAAAACAGCATGCACACTTTTCGCCCAGCGATTGCCCCCAGGAAGTTGTCTGCTTGCTGCTTCCACGGGACGGTAGTGCGCAGATAGTGGTAAGCCCCGAACGGGATATTGGCCGCCGCGCAGATGTCGTGGTTCGCGCCGAACAGCGGGTCGCGCGCCGTTCCCTCAGAGCATTTGCCGATTACGAAGTCAATGCGCTCGGTAGCCGCGGCGGGATTGAATGAGCCGTTGTGCCCAGAAATATCAATCCCGCGCGCGAGCCTTGGGTCTATCACTCAGCCTTCTCCGGTGTTTTCTGTATACCGTAAGTACTCATATTTCGTTACTTTCTGACCGTCAAACAGTTTGTCATAACTCAGCCTCTGCAATCCACTGAAATTGCGCGCCATCATGAGAGGCGTTGGTCGTAAAACCATAAGTGCCATTCAACCCATGACCAACTGAAGTCCATGTCCATGTATCTCCGTTAGTTGGAGTAGTGGTTGTCCAAAGTGTTGCTTTCCCCAATGTTCCCGCTCTGTCATAGCTTGTCATTGTCGGAGCCGATCTTTTCTGGGCTTTGAATGACACGGCAATTGTCTCATAAGATGCAGCTGCTACCCAACCCTGGAAGAACATCGACCCAATATCGGTTGCTGTGCCCGGAGCAATATCGGGATTATAAGACTTTTCATAGTAGCGCAGGCACCCGGCGATGTCTTCTTCTCTGGGTTTTGCAGCCCAATATCTAACCGCCGCGCCGACAAAGAAATCGGCTTCTGCAAGGGAAACTGTTGCGTTAGCGGCCAAGTCACCATCTGACCAAACCGCTAGTATGACGTTTTTGCTGTTAGCCGGGACTGTAACTGTAACGCTGAATGTTTGCCACGATGTAGCGAGAGCTTTTGTCTCGGCTCCCGTAATCACGGCTACATTTGCACCCAGCGTCGGGTCAGTTCCGTCGGCTCCAAAAGCAGTCACCAATGTGCCGGGAATGGCATCAATGGTTCCCGCGGTCTGTAATTCCAGGATGCCCATGCGCATATTTAAACTCGCGCTGGCTTTCATTTTGACTTGGAAAGTTACTTGTTTGCCGCGCAGCGGCACGGAATTCCCGCCCTCAACAATCTGGCAAATGTGTAATTTTCCCGCGTTAGTGATTTTCTTGAACTGGCCATAATACACAGAAGTCAATCCACTTTCGCCAAGTGCATTCTGGCGAATATATTGGACATCGGCGTTTTCGCGGGTAATGCGCCATCGGTCAGGGCCATAGCCATTATCCGCGATTGTAGTAAGCGTGCCCGGAGCCTGGCGCTGGGCGAAATCGAAACCCCCGTTTATGATAGCGTTGGATATCCAGCCTGTGCCAACAAATCCGCCGGCGGCCTCGATTGTGCCAGAGGACTTTATGTTTCCAACGACGTCCAGCTTTTCAGCGGGCGTAGCAGTCCCTATACCTACGCGGTCTGCGCCCGCGTCTACGAATAGCAGGTTCGCGTCGGTGTCGCCTTCAACGCGGAAGTCTTGGTTGGCTCCGCTATCATTGATGACTACCGCGCCATTGAGATATATGGAGACGCCACTTGTATTGTCGTAATTTAGGTGTGTCTCTGTCTGGTTTACTGCCAGCCTATTTAGCGGCGTCCCACCTGCTTGGAGGAATATCCACCCAGAACTCGCATAGTTCACCACATCGCCCACCCCGCTATACAACACAACGTCGTGGCCGGAACTACCAACCCAAAGCTCTCCGGCGTCACTGCTGCCTATAAACGCCGCGTTTGCGCCCAGCGAGTCTAGAAACGTTATTCGGGTATCTACTCCAGGCTCACCGGAGCTTACTACAATCCCACCCGCGTCCAGCTTCACTGCCCCCGCCCCCGCATACATTTTGCCGTCGTTCAGGCTAATCCCGGCTTGTGCTACGTCGTTGGCAACGCCTACGAGAAAGAAGTTTACGCCGCTGTAGGCGAAGCCCGTATTACTCGGCCCCATACCAAACCTGCCGCCCGTGAAGCCGTTGCCAGGTTGGTTGGCGTTCCCGCTGCGAAATTCCTCGGCTTCGACCAAGCCCAAGCTGGCGCTCTCGGCATAGAAGTCTTTGATGTGCGGCGTATGACCAGACACATCACGGATCATAGCCCTTACCTTGTCAAGTCCTGCGAAGAAGACGATCAGCTGACGCTCCGTCCGCTTGTCAAGCCCGAGTGCCTTTGCTAATAGTTGCGCTACCTGCATTCCGGTGCCCATTTATGCTCCTTCCGCGGCTTCTACAAGGATATGTATTGGCTGCTTGTTGTCTTGGCCGCCAATGGTGGCGATAGCCAATAGGCGATATTCCCTGCCGCCATGCCCAGCCGCGGGCGTGATAGTTACCGTGGTAGTGTTGCCTGAAACCGCCGCGGCGGTAGTGATGATGCCGGTCAATTCCTCGTCGTTGCCCAAAAAGTACACTTCGGCATCTGCCGCGCTGGGTGTGCCGCGTTCTGACCAGTCCACCGTGTAAGTGACTTTCTCTCCAACTACAATTGGGGCTGCTTGTATCGCCATTCTATTGTCCTTTGCGGCAAACATTGTGTCGCGCGCTCGAATTACAAATGTGGGCATTACGAAATCTCCGTTGCCGTTCTGTCGGCCTCGCGTTGGTTCGCCAGCCTCTCGTAAGGAATCCTGACTATCGGTCGGAACCCCTGCCTTTGCAATATGTCATTCAGCACCGCGTCACGGATTGCGTCTGCTTGTTGTGACGACTCGGTTCTGTGCCAGATGCCATCCACTTCCACGGGCTGTCGCGTGCTTAGTTTGATAAAGTCAATCTGCTTTCCCTGACCTGGCAACGAGTAGGGCGTTTGCACTTCATACTGGTACAGGTACCGCTCATTCAGTCTGTCCCACGCTCGCGCCAGACGTTCCTCTCCGTCCGAACCCACCGCCTTGCCCCGTACGAACCCCGTCAATCCCTCATCCTCTTTTGTATCTGCAACACGAGGCAACGGATTGGCCTCTGGCGGCTTGGGTTTGCGCCTGCGGTCAATCTTGTACTGGTAGGGCTTAGGAATCGCCATCTACGATTCCTTAAACAGTGCGTAGACAGTAGCCCCATATTCTCCCGATTCGCTTAGTACCCAATCTATACGCCGCGAGATGGGCTCAACGAACACATGCAGTCTGTCCATGTCGGGGACGGCAGTGCGCAACATCAGCGACTCGGCATTATCGGTCTTGTCACGCAGCCACGGGATAACGTCCTGCGGGGTGAAGTCCTCGCCACCCGTGTAGGTCACTTGGTCATTGGCTATCGTGAGACGCGCTGTCCAAGTCCGCTTGGTGATGGTTCGGGCGTTGCCGCGTATCACCAGTCCGTACACAATGGGTGGGGTATCTGCCTCGTCGGTCAAGCCGCGCAATCTGAATTTGATGCGGCGAACATTGCCAATTTCAAAACTGATAATATCTTCAGGACTGGACGTAAACGCCCCTGCTGTATTCCACGAACCCGAATCCACGCCATGCAATTCTACGTCAGAGGCGATACCCTGTATCAAATCAACCTGATAGTCGAGGTAAACGGCTTTTCGCTTGGTCTGCGAGTTCAGGTTCTTGGAGATGAGCTTTACGTCTTTGATGTATTTGGGCAAGGACGGTGTGCCAAAGTCGTGTGTGGCCGTTTCCACTGTGAACTCGTGTTGGTAGTTCATGGTGCTGTCTTGCAACGGGTCTAGTGTTCCTTCGGGCCATTCCTGATAAATCAGGTCTGCGCCTACGCTCATCCATAGCTTGGGCTTGATGCCTGGAACAGAGTCCCACCAGACGTTGCGTACGCGCTCGCCAACCCGCGGGGCACGGAAGACCTCGTGCCAGCCATATCTGGCATCGTCACGGAAGTTCACCGATGACGTCCCTAGCCTGCCGGCATCAATGCCAGCAAACAAGCCCGCGGGATGTGATAACAATTGCCCGTAATGACCTGAACGGCCAGGTGGCATCCGCTTACGAGAAGCGTCTATCAGCGACCCGCCATAGGCTTGTTGTATTGCAAACCCACCCACCGGGATAAACAACGACTCATCGTGCTGTACACTCCCTGCGCCGTTTGTGGTAGACGTAAACATGTCCATCTGCGGAAACAGCGCTTCGGCGCGGTCTTTGCGCACCGCGAACGGGCCTTTGTCGGTGAATATCCACAACTCGTTATCGTATACCGCCAAGTCACGGATAAGCGAGTCAGTCCCGCCTATCTTGATGTCCGCGGCGAACACATGATTGCTTCCCGAAGCTACGGCGGGGGCGCGTGACACGGCGTTATAGGTCGTCGCCGCAGCATTCAATGAACGCCACATCTGCGGCCCATCCACGGGATGTTGCATGGACTCCAGGTGGTTGGCTTTGTTGGTGCCGTCATCACCGAAGTCGGGTGTCTTAGTAGTGGTGTTGTACTCCATTTTGCGGATGTTTGTAGCGGTACCTTGCGCAAAATAGGCCACGTCGTTCTGCACGGCAACGTCGGTGGCATTTCCTAACCCAGTTGTGGAAACCTCTGTCCACTTCTTGGAACCCAGAATGACAAAGACGCTGGCCGTGGTCAAAGCAATGTCCCAGCCCTCGTCCACCGTCAGGGTGGTAGATGTGTTGGCTGTAATCGTGCGATACTGGCCTACCCCTGCGCCTTGCACAATGTAAACCACTGAGCCGACCCATTCGTCTGTAGTCCAGGAGCGCGCCGTGTCTACCAGACTGGTTGTGTCAACCGCGGCAGTAGAGGTTGCCTTGCCCCTGTCGCCCTGTATAAAAACCCTCGAGGCTGTGGCCGTGTCTATATAATCTAGAAGAACATACTTAGCCCCCAACAACCGGAACTCCGCGTAGCGCACGTTCTTGGGCAGGTCAGTGACGCGGTAGTAAAGACCCAATGACAAGGCCGACCACGCTGAGTTGTCGGCAGACGACTTGCCGTTGGTGGTGGCATTGTCGTTCATACCGATTTCCCAATGGTTGTCGGCGCTATCCGTGCTAGCCCCGTACAGTTTCAGGTGGTAACTTGTGCTGCCCGTCAAGGTTTCGTTGGCAGACCACGCAAAGCGGTTGAGGAAACTGGCGGGGTCAATGGTCGAACCCGCTGCAAGGGTTGCGGTTTGTAATATGGTGCTTGGACTACCCGCGCTGTTTGCGCACAGTTCGCAGGTCAGTGTGCCCGGCTTGCCCACCCTGCGCACCCATATCCACGCCAGCCGAGATGTGATGTTTGCCGAGGGCGTGAAGATTTGCGAGACGTATCGCTTGTTGCTGGTATGCAACGGGTACCACTGCACGTCGCCAGGCATGTCTGATGCGACGCTAAGTATCCCGCCAGTTGCATATTTCCACTGCGGGGCGGGGAATAGTACGCCGTCTTTCATGGTAAAGGCGTTCATGCTGTCGGCAAAGCCGGTTTCCAGACTGCTAAAGACCTCGAAGCCTGCCCCGTCTTGCCAACTAGTCTGTTCAATACTGGCGTAGTGCGGATCGAAGAAACTGAGCTTGCTATTGCCGCCAGGCGTTAGGATGGTAGAGTCGCTTGCCGCGCCTTCAAGGAACGACGTAATACCGTCGTCCAGCATGAAACCGACTGTTCGGTCTTTGCCGACGAGGGCTATATCGTGCGAGGGGTCGCGCTGGTCTGCGCCAACATTGACTGCTACTTTGCTTACCATTCGATAATGTTCAGCCTCGCCTCTCTGGGCGGTCTAAAGATGTAATTGCGCGCAAGAGCGCGGTCTGCATCCACCGCCGCCTTGTTGCGCTGTTCTTTGAGCGCGTTGCTGGCCGACTGACCCTGCTTGGCAATCAGGAAATCCAGCGCCTCTTGCAGAACCGTAGCGCGCACAATTTCTGGGCGCAGCATTTCGTTGATGTAATCCGAGTACAACGACACGCGCGGATGGTCAGCGTCGTACCAAATGCGCAAGTCCCTGCTGGCCGTTGGCTGGGAGTCAAAGACAAGCAGCCCTGTCGAGTTTGCCCCTGCTGGTACATAGTCCCAGCCGTGCAGGATTTCCCAGTCGTTATCGTTGCTATCTCCCGTGTTGGTCTGGATGTCTATACGGCGGGGTCTACTGTGTTTCCATGCCACGGCCGCGGCGTATTCCGTCTGCGTCTCTGCGGTGTCCAGCGTGGTTGTGTCTACCAAGACCACCATCGGCAAGGCGCGCAAAGCCCTGTTGACGATTTCGATGCCGTCATATAGTGGGATTTGGTTGCGGCACAGTTGCACATAGTCGCCAGCCGCGGTAGCCACAGTCAAGGTGTCGTGCGTCCACGTACTTGTGGTCGGGTTGAACGCGGTTACGCGCCCAAACTCGCCTTGCGGTGCCAAAGCATCCGTGGTTGCCCTGACGATAATCGAGCCGACCTCTAGCCCGCCCGTCTTTATAGCGGTGTCTATGGTCGTGGACGTGGTGCCAGTTCCCGTCACCTTGCGCACCTGACCGTGACCGAGGTCGGCATACATGTCTAAAAGCACTTGGTACAGTTGTAAGGTCATTCAGTTGCCTCGGCTACTCAGCCACGCACAGCGTCTTTCTCGTTGAGGGGTTTGTGCTTCGGGCAATACTCGCCCATCCATGCCACGCGGTTGCAGTCATAGTTCTTGCACTTGGGCGCATGCAGGTCGAGCGGCCCGAACCTGTCCTTGTACATCTTTTTTTCGTGCCCCACAGGCCCCACATAATTAGGGTCTTGGGACGAGTTGCGACTACTCATCAGCCTGCTTTCTCTTGAAGAAAAACCACATCTTGCGCTCTACAGGCGGGCTAGTGGGTTCGATAACCGCGCAGGTCAATTCCCAGCCATCATCACCCTTCTCGGTGAGAACGGTGTCGCTGTACCCATCTTCCACCACAACATGCGTGTACTCGTATTTGGGGGCCATACTAGTCATACCAGATGTAACATACAGCGTTGGTTCCAGTGATGTCAGCCCAAACCTTAGAGCTAAAGTCAATCCCGCCCACGTCCTCAAAGCTCACCGAGGTTGATTGAGCCGCGCTTGCGTCAGAGTCGGTGAACGGAGCGACCAACCCATAAACCTCTGTGCCGGTTGCGCTGGCTGCGTTGTAGAGCAGAACTGACGCGGCGTCCGTGGTCGCATAGAGGTCAATGCGCCAGACACGACCGGGGGCGGCTTTGATTGCCGCATCCGCGGTAATGCGTACCAAATTGTGTAGCGGTAAAGATGAAGTCATAGTTATCTCCTAGTAAACTCCAACTCCAACGTGAGCCAGGGCAATATCCCAGTCCACATGAAGGGGAATTCCAAGCTGCTTCAGTTTCCAGCAAATCTCCAAGTCCTCCCCGCCACGATTGAGCGAGTATGGACTTTCTCCAAGTGCTTCTGCAACTGCTCGTGTCATTAGCCAGTTGCCCGCACCCATCGCCTCTACGCGCTCAAGTCCGCTCCCTTTCTGGCGAGGCACAACATGAAGGTAATCGTCATCACCTGGAACAAAGTCAAACACAACAGGAGGATGGCTGTCCTTCTTTTTGTCCTTGTACCAACCGCCAACGATGGGCAGGTTGTGTGCCATGAGCCGATCTACCAAATCGGGAGGAAACACAATGTCGCTATCCACCATCAGCAGATAGGGCATCGTTGACTCAAGCAGGAACGCGTTGTGGATGAAGTTGCGCGCTTTAGGAAGATAGGTGTCTTCGGTAAAGCACCATCCGTCCCACGGCATGTAGTTGGCGTGCTTTATGAAGTACTGAAAGAACTTGGAGTACATTATCTCGTCGCAGGGGATACCCCATACAACGGGTGTTTTTCGTATGATGACGGGTCTTTGGATGGACTCAATTGCGCCACCCGTCATTACCCGTACAGTTCTTTCCCTCGGTGCCCCGCCCTTGAACGCGCGCTTCATAAAGGCGTCTATCGTCTTGCCGCGTCTTGCCACTTCTACCTGCTTTCTGCTACTGCAAGGGGAGTTCCCCGTACAGTGGCTTGTCGAAGATGTTGTCGGCGCAGCGGATGTTCAGGTCTATTCCCCTGCCGCCCGCAAAGCCGAGCCAGAAGGCGAAACAATCCTTCTGTTCTTCGTATTCCCTGTTGTAAAGTTCAATGCCGTAAACATAAATCCTCGGCCTTTCCTGGTGAACAGCCAAGGCTATCGCCCATGCTATAGACGACGTGAAGTACCTTAGCGGTTCGTCCGTGTGCCTCACGTTTGCGACCATCTCAAAAATGTCGTCAAACGGATAGGCTATCGAGGACGGTATGTCTGCGTGTCTCTCTCTCATGTAGACTGGGACGGTTGTAGTCTTCAACCATCTGCGGTAAAACCCCCCGCCCCAGTCTACTTCTTGGTGCATCTGAAACGCCGCGTCTACCTTTCGGGTACACGCCGCGCTGTTGAAAGCCCATACTTCGCCACCCAACACAAGGTCACGCGACGAGGTATGACTGCCCACTATGTTAAGTAGCGGCTTCTGGGACACCGATGGTCACGCCAGCAGCGTTTGTTCCCGAAACTCCGAAGCTGATAGAGATGGCTTGATTGCCAAACCAACTATCGCCAGTTGCGGACACGTAGTCGCTTGTGTCGTACGCGCCCATCAGGTAGTTTCCGGTAACGATGTTTCCGCTTCCGCCCGTCAAGTCGATGTACTTGTTGGTTGAGGTTACGGTTCCAAAGAAGTTTCTGGCGATAACAGACTCGTTCAGCGAGGCGTCGATGTGAGTCGCATTGCCCAGCGAACTTACGTTGGACGGGAACACGTTATCAAAAACCTTCCACGCGCGAGGATTAGCAACTGCCGTACTTGATCCGAAGATGGCGGCAGTGGTCATGCCCGCAAATTCGCAGTTGCGAATGGTTACGTTGTTGGCCCCGCCCGCGTCGTCAATGCCGTACTTCCCCGAAAGGAAACGACAGTTTTCAAAGACGGCGTGAGAAGCGTCGTACTCAGACGTGTCTGACAAGGCATTGCGTGACAGTTGAACTGCCGCGTAGCTCGCCGGAGCGTCAAAGGCGACGTTGATGAACTTCCAGCCGCGTCCGCGCACGACCAACAGGGGCGCGGCATCCGTGGCAGTTTTTCGCCACATGGACGCGCCATAGTTGTATGCCGTCGAAGGCTGGTCGGGGTGGTGTAATCCACCCATGCCGATGATCGAGATGTCGAATTTCAGGTTCGACCCAGTTGCCACTTCGTTCACATCCCCAACGAAGAAAATGCGTCCGCCAGTCTCTACGAGGCTAAGTGCCTGTCCCATAGTCTGAACAGCAGACTGCCACGACTTCCCATCATGCGCGTCATTACCCGCAAAGGTATTGAGGAAAATGTCGTCAACAGGCCCCATAACCCCGTCTGCCAAGTCAGCCAAACGGGATACGCCCTTGATTAGTCGGAAGGGTCGCCGATTGCCGCTTGCGGCTTTTGCTACTTGTGACATTGTGTTACTCCTTTGCCTGCGGGCGGGGCTTTTACACCCCACCCATCCAGCAATCTAAGGATTACAGCGTGCTTGAGAACTCCAAGACCGCGCCGTGTGACTTGTCATAGGCTGTCACAAAGCCATATTCGCCAACCACTTCGCCCTTGACGGCATCGCCCGTCTTGGACAGCCGCTCATAGAAGAACGGGTCAAACGGGTAGTATGCAATCTTGGGGCGAGTCACAGCCCACAGTTGCCCAGCAGGGCAATTGCGGTCAACCACCACGTCGAGGGGCTTGCCCGTGATGGGGTTCATCAGTTTCTTGATGAGCACTCCACCCATCTGTTCCGAACGTTCCGTAGAAACGAAGCCTTCGTACATGTCGTTGATTTTGCGCTGCGCGTGAGGCGTAGTCAAAAACAAGTCGGGGTCGCCGCCATCGTCAAAGATGTTCTTCAGCGTGTCGTCGATGTGGTCGCGGGTCAGAGCCAAAGCAGTTCCCGCCGTGGCTCCGGTAGAGGTAGCGTAGGTTAGGTTGTTGGTGATGAAGGTGTTAAAGCCGCCGGCGTAACGAGCGTTAGCGCCAGAAGTTCCAGCATAGCGCAGGCCGCGGTAAGGCAGCCGAGCTAAGTCCATCATCAGTTCTTTCATAGCCTTGTCAATGAAGTAGTCTTCCCAACTTGCCACGCCATATTCCGCAAGCTTTTCCTTTGTGCGGGCAACATTGATGGTGCGTTGCAGAATTTGGGTGAAGTTATAGTTAGACGTAACTTCGGTTGACGGGCTGTCGTCCGCATCGTCGCCGTCAGGGCGAGCGCGAGAAATGCGCGTCATCGCAGTTGAGTTGGCATGCGTTGCGGCAGTAGAGCCACCCCAGGCACGAACAATCGTGATGGTGGTGCTAGAAATAGCAGACACCCAGATTTGTTCGCTTTCAATCAGCCACACGTCGCCGGGTTGGAACAGGGCGGCGGTAGTGATTACTGCGGTGGTGGTAGTGGAGTCGGAGGCCAACCCAGAGGCCACACTGTCGGTGCGGTCAGTAAAGGTGTCTTCCAACCATTCGTAAATCTTTCCTTCACGGTTGGTGAAGTTGAACTTGCCCATGTCCGTTCCGAGATAAGCGTACGCAACAATGTCGTACGGCTCAATCATCAGGATACGGTCGGTAACCCAGCTCTGTTACAATTTATCGATTCAGAAAATCCTCCGTGGTTTTGTGAGGGCAGTAGCCATAAAAACCCAACGAGGAATTGCAATTGTGGCAAAGAACCCTGTAGGTGTCTTTGGGAGTCGCGAGCCTGTTGACTTTGAGGGCTGTTCCGTCGCCCGCATCGCCCCCATTCCTCTTGACTTTCCTACCCCTCAAGCCATGAATGTGGTCGATAGCCAGAAACTCTATTCTCGACTCTCCGCAGCACTCGCATTTTCCGCCAAGGTTCTCTATGGCTTTTATGCGCCTGCCACGCCTGCGCCGCTTGTTCCTTCCTTCTCGGTTGTATCTGCGGTTGCGCTCTAGTTCTTTGTCCCACTGCCTTGCCCTGATAGTTCTATGACACGGCTTGCATCTGTAGGAGTAACCGCGCTTCCACGTCTTGCACCGATAGTAGTCACTTGTCGGCTTCATCTGATTGCACTGCGAGCATTTCAGTAACTGTTCCATGCCCTACATTGTATCAGACTTTCGGTAAACGGGCAAACCATTTCTGTTTGCCTCTTACGGTTCATTTCCCGTAAGCTCGGACTATTGCATCGGACGATTATTGTTCTTCTCGCCGTCCCTTCGCTTAGTCTCTGTTGCTGCACGCTTTCGCTGCTTGCAAGGCGTAGGCTTCTCAGCTTTCGCCGTAGATCAGAAGGGATTTATGCAGGACTAGTTTAAATCCTGCGGTCTGGGACTGTATTCAGATAGGACTGTAACATCCCACTTCTTTCGGTCATTATGTTCCTTTAAGAGACGAGGACTTTAGTTGAAGCCGATCTGTTCGACTGGCACACCTAACTTCCTGAACTTCGACTGCACGTCACGAATT
>Ga0209342_10000951_pt1 | contig 33036 bp, 28 predicted proteins | sample RifCSP16_2_FD_184023 | JGI IMG/M metagenome (GOLD analysis project Ga0209342, IMG submission 184023) | Soil microbial communities from Rifle, Colorado - Rifle CSP2_sed 16_2 (SPAdes) (version 2) | ecosystem: Environmental > Terrestrial > Deep subsurface > Rock core/Sediment | place: Rifle...
CCCCCCCCATCCACAAGGACCTCTACCCGCGGGCACTCAGGAACATGCAGATCGCAATCGAGGCGGCCGGGACGCTCGGGATTCCGATCCTCCTCACGGAGCAATACCCGAAAGGTCTCGGCAGGACCGTACCGGAGGTCATGGGAGCGCTCGACGGGAAGGAGTACCGGCTGCTCGAGAAGATGACCTTCAGCTGCGCGCGGGACGAGGGGTTCCTTTCCGCGGTTTCCGAACTTCACCGGCGGCAGGTGATCCTCGTGGGGATGGAGACCCACGTGTGCGTCTACCAGACCTCGGTCGACCTTTGCCGCGCCGGCTACTCTCTCTTCATCCTCGACGACGCCGTCTCCTCGCGCTTCCTGCACAACTACCAAAGCGGCCTGCAGGCTCTCCGGGACGCCGGCTGCACGGTCATCAGCACGGAAACGGCGATTTTCGAGCTCCTCAAGGTGGCGGCGACGCCCGAGTTCAAAAAGGTCTCCTCGCTCATCAAATGAGGGCGCGCCCCCTCCTCATCGTAGCGATCGCGGCGTTCTCCTGCGGGATGCTCCTTGCCCAAGCCCGGGCCGGCCGGCAGAGCGTCGCCCTGGTTCCACCGCAGCCCGTCGGTATGGAAGAGGGGCAAGGGATCTCCGCGCTTCTTGCCCAATCCCTGGCGGAAAATCTGAAAGACCGGTTCGACGTACACCTCGTCGAGGGGGAGGCGGGGAACAATCCCGGGTGGTGGAAACGGAAGGCGCGCGCCCTCGGCGCCACGTATGTCCTGACGGGAACCGTATCCCGGATCGGCCGAACGGCCACGCTCGACCTGACCCTGGCCCCGACGGAGGACCCGGGGAAGGGAAGGACGGTATTTATCACGGCCGGGGAAGGGAGATTCCCTGCGGAAGGGACCGTTGCCGGGAGCCCGGGCGAACTGCCCCTCGCGTACAGACAGATGGCCGTCGAGGCGTCGGCGAAGCTCAAGCTCCTTTTTTTCGGTGACGGGCAGATCGGCGAAGGGGGCACAGGGAGAAAGATCCCGTCCCTCACCGGGAAAGTAAGCCGAAGCAAGAATATCCCCGGGGAGGTCATATCGCTCGCGTGGGGGGACACGGACCGGAACGGAAAACCCGAGGTCGTCGCAGCGCTTCCCGATTCCCTGGTGATCTACCAGGTGACGGGGGAAGACCTGGTCGAAAAATCCCGGATCCCGACGGCGGAAGGGGGGCTTTTCCACGTCGATGTCGCCGACCTGAACCGGAACGGGATCGCCGATATCGTCGCCGTGCGCTACCTCTCCGGCAGGGCGGTCTCCGACGTGTGGGAATTCGACGGGAAGCAGTACCGGCGCATTGCGGGCGACATCCCCTACTTCCTTCGCACGGTGGACCTGGGACCCGACGGGATGGTCCTCCTCGGCCAGGAATCCGATCCCGTGACGATTTTCAAGGGGCCCGTATTCCGGATCGCCCCGGGCCGATTCGGGGCGGAGGAGTTCTCCCGTCGGAACACTCCTCTTCCCTTGCCTGCGGGCACGTGGATTTATTCCTTCGTTCCCGTCCGGTATCGGGGAGACCTTCGGTTCGTGGCCCTGAAGGAGGGGGGCAGGCTCCGGTTGATCGACGGGAAAGGGGAAAAGCTGTGGGAGAGCATCGACGCGGTCTCCGGTACCGGACTGTCCCTCGATGCCGCGGTCGCGGAGCTTCCCGGCCCCCCCGGGGAGCATGTTGCGCGGCGGCTCTTCCTGCCCGGAAGACTCTTCGCCGCGGACCTCGACGGGGATAAGAACGACGAGATCGTCGTCGTGAACAACATCGTGTCCGCCGGCGGGTTCTTCGAGAACCTGCGCCTCTATATGAACGCGGAGGTGCTCTGCTTCGGCCAGAAGAGCGACGGCCTGGAACTGGCCTGGCGGACGCCCCAGATCGAAAGCCCGGCGATGGACGCCTTTCTCGACATCCGGCCCGGCGGGAAATCGCCGCGCATCGCCATCGCTTCACGCGACAGGGCGAAGATCCTGGGGAAGTTCGGGGAATGGCGCCTCTACTGGGTGAAGTAAGAGGCCCTTACCCGCAGCAAATTCAGGTTTGAAACGGCACACCTTCGATTTATAATTATCATTTCCTGCACGCGTGGCGGTGTAGCTCAGTTGGTGAGAGCATGCGGCTCATATCCGCAGTGTCCGGGGTTCAAGTCCCTGCACCGCCACCATTTTACCGTTCTCTCTGAGCGTGATTCTCCCGATTCGTGTGCGGCCTGATTGTGGTAAAATCGTTCCGCTATGAGAATCTTTCGCGTCCTTCTGGTGGATGACGACCCGAAGTTCCTCGATTTCGCGAAGGAGGTGCTTACCGGCGCGAAATATTCCGTCACCACCGCTTCCGATTTCGAGACGGCCGCCTCGTTACTTCACTCCCAGAAGGGAAAAACCGTTGTTCTGGCCGACCTGAAAGTCGGGAAGGAATCGGCGCTCGATTTCATGAAGGAGACGCTCAAGAAATTCCCCCAAATCCCGTTCACCCTCCTCGGCCATTTCCCTCCGTTGGAGTCGGTCATCGAAGCGCTCAAGCAGGGTGCCTACGATTTCCTGCGCAAGCCTGTCGAGCCGGACATCCTCTGTCACTCCGTCGGGCAGTCATCGGAGAAACTTTCCTTAAGCCTGGAAACCGAGAAGCAGGAGAAAGAGACACTCGAGCTTCTCTCCCGGAGCAGGGAGGAACTGAAGAAAAGTAAGGCGCATGGAGCGTTCAAGGGGTTTCTGATCTCGACGGTCGCCCACGATTTCCGGTCGATCCTGACGGTTCTCGACGGCTATCACCAGATGCTCAGAAGCAAGTGCCAGGAATGCGGCCATCCGGTGGCATCCCCCCTTCTGGAGCAGGCCCGCCGCTCCATCGTCCGACTTCGCACCATGGCCGCCACTCTTCTCGACTACGAAGCATCGGAAGCGGGGGAACTCAAGATCAACCGGAAAACATTCGAACTCGATGCCCTGCTTGCGGAGTCTGTTTCCTTCTATCGGCCGCACGCCGAGCAGAAAAAACTCAGCCTCGGCCTGGAGGCGATTCCTTCGCCCCTCATGGCGAAGGGGGACCCGGATCGCGTCATGCAGGTCCTCGACAACCTTTTGTACAACGCGATCAAGTTCACCCCCGCGAACGGGGAGATCCGCGTCGGAGCGCAGGCCGAAGACGGGAAATTCGCCACGGTCTGGATCCGGGACACCGGGCTGGGAATCTCCGACGAGATCCTGAAAACAATGTTCAACCGGGAGGAGGTTCCCGCGAAGAAGGACGGGGACGCCCGTTTCGGCCTGGGGTTAAGCATCTGTAAAAAACTGATCGAGGTACAAAATGGGAAGGTCTGGATCGAGAGCAATCCAGGGGTAGGTTCTGTGGTATATTTCTCCCTTCCCACGTAATCATTTTGTATAATTAAGAAATTATTTCCACATTATTTCCAATATTGTTGGATCTTTCTCCATTTCATCGCCCTAGCGTACCCTTCGTGTAAAACTTAATTTTCCAATAATTCCTTTAGTTTTAGACATGCTTAGGGAATAATATGTCGCAAATGGTGTAATTTTTTTTAGCAGGCATGCCATTTGCGATAGACCCTGGGGTCCACAGGAGGGACTGAATGGGCGAAAACCTGATCCTGCTCGTCGATGATGATCCCGTTTTTTCTCAATTCACGCAAAACATCCTGTCCGGAAAGGGGATGAAGGTGGTCACCGCCTTCAACAAGGCGGAAGGGCTCGACCTGTTCGAAAAACATCACCCCGACTGCGTCATTCTCGACATCTTCCTTCCGGACGGGAGCGGAGTCGATCTCATCAAGCCTATCCGGGGCATCGAATTGAAGGTTCCCATCATCATGGTCTCGGGCCAGAATGAGGTCGACGAGGTCGTCCGGGCCATGAAGGACGGGGCGAACGACTACATCAAGAAACCGTTCCAGGGAGACGAACTCTTCCTGAAAATCCAGATGGTCCTCGAGACAAGCCAGAACAAATGGGAGCTCGATGAACTGAAGACCAAGTCCCGTGCCGAAGAGGAGTACAAACTCCTCTTTTCCCTGAGCGACCGGATGAGCAAGGTCCAGGCGATCGTGGACCAGGTGGCCAACACGGACATCACGGTCCTGATCACCGGGGAGAGCGGCACCGGGAAGGACCTGGTGGCCAAGTCGATCCACAAGGCCTCGGAGCGTGCCGGCGAACCGTTCATCAAGGTCAACTGCGCCGCGCTGCCGCGGGAGCTTCTGGAAAGCGAACTCTTCGGCTTTGAAAAAGGGGCGTTCACCGGCGCGCACCGGCGCAAATACGGCCGTTTCGAGATGGCGCAAAACGGCACCATCTTCTTGGACGAGATCAGCGAGATGCACATGGATTTGCAGTCGAAGCTCCTCCATGTGTTGCAGGAGAAGCAATATTACCGGATCGGCGGGGAGAAGGAGGTCAAGGCCAACTGCCGCATCCTTGTCGCCACCAACAAGAAGCTGGAAGACGAGGTGGACGAAGGTCGCTTCCGCCGCGACCTCTTCTACCGGATCAACGTGGTCAACATCTACGTCCCCCCCCTGCGGGAACGAAAAGACGACGTCCCGCTCCTGGTCGAATACTTTCTGAAACGGTATGCGGAGATGTACAACCGGAACTCGGTGAAGATATCCCCCCGGCTCATGGAGATGTTCCACGAATATTCCTGGCCGGGGAACGTCCGAGAACTGGAAAACAACATCAAACGTTTCGTGATCCTGGGAAACGAGGCGCAGCTCATCTCGGAATTGTCCCGGAAAAAACGGGAAACCAGTTTCGGGAACAACCAAGAAGAAGAAACATGGGTCCACAGACCGCAAACGTTCGGGTCATCCGCGGTTCCCGTTCTCAAGGTAACCGGCGGTATGGAGGAGGTTCCTGTCCCGGACAAGGGGACGCTGAAAGAAGTAGCGAAGATTGCCCAGAGAAGAGCCGAAAAAGAACTTATCGATAAGGTGTTGAGACAGACCCGGTGGAACAGGAGAAAAGCGGCCCAGTTACTCGACATCAGCTATAAGGCACTTCTGTACAAGATCAAGGAGTGTGGGCTGAACCAGGATTAGCGACAAGCAGGTTTTTTTATTGCCAGCGCAAACAAGCGGACGTTTCCAAGGAGGAATGGTGAAGACCATATGGGCGGTAGCTTGTCTGGCGTCCGTCCCGGGACTCTGCCTGGCGGTCTTCAGCGGATGCGGAACGATAAAATCGCGGATCCAGGAATTCAGCATGATGGACGTGGGGGAGGGTCCCCGCAAGGTGATGGTGCAACTCACCGAGCTGCAGAAAGAACCGGCGGGCCAGCAGATCCAGGCTCCTCCTCCTTCCGTGTACCCATCGGGGAAACTCCCGACGTCAAGGCCTGCCGGTGTCACGCCCGCGCCGCCGCCGTCCGCGCCCCTGAAAAATACGCCTGCGCCCGTCATCGCTTCGAGTAAACCGCGGGTTCCCGCGGTGAGTCCACCCCCGATGGATCCGTCTTTGACGTCTTCCCAACCGATGTCGAGTTCCACAGTCCCCGTGACCGTACCATCGAACAATCCACCGACGCAGAACATCGCATCGGGGAGAACGCAGGCGTTACCGGAAACCGGATCTCCGCCTTCCCTTGGGAATCAGGCGAGTGCGGTTCCCCCGGCCAAACAGGCTCCCTCTGTTCGCCTGCAGGCGCCCCCCGAAAAAGCCGGGGCCGGAGCGGAAGATTATTCCGGCGGTCCGAAATACCGGGTCGGTACCGAAGATATCCTTCACGTTTCGGTGTGGGACAACAAGGATCTGACCCTTGACGTGATCGTTCGCCCGGACGGGAAGATCTCGCTCCCCCTGATCCAGGACGTCCAAGCGGAAGGGCTTAGCGTCTCCGAGCTGGCCGAGGTAATCCGCCAGAAACTCCTGGTGTATATAAAGGAACCCGCAGTTTCGGTCATGGTGAAGGAAGTCAACGCAACGAAGTTCTACGTTCTCGGGTATGTGACCAAGCCTGGCATCTATGCGTTGCGCGGGGACATGTCGGTCCTGGAGGCACTGTCGATGGCAGGTGGGTTTACACCGTTCGCCTCTCCACGGAAAATACGTCTGCTGCGCAATACGATGAAGACCCAGGAGGTTCGGGTCATCAATTATTACGACCTGATCGATTCGGGGAAAGGGAATTATCTATTGATGCCCGGCGATACCATTGTGGTGCCGTAACCGAAATTGACGACTTCATCTCCCTTTCGTTCGAAAGTATTTTTTATGAAGAAAATTTCAATTACATGGTTATTTCTGTTGATTGTTTGCTGGACGACAAATCCGGCGATATCGATAGCAGAAAATTCATCATCTGCTAAAGCGCCTGGATACCGTATCGGCCCCGAAGATGTCCTCCACGTATCCGTGTGGGGCAACAGCGAGTTGACCATGGATGTCGTTGTCAGGCCCGACGGCAAGATCTCCGTGCCTCTGGTTAAGGACATTCAAGCAGAAGGCCTTACCGCCTCTGAACTAGCCGATGGGATTCATCAGAAACTTCTTTCCTATATAAAAGATCCAAATGTGTCTATCATCGTAAAGGAAATCAATTCGCTGAAGTTTTCTGTCATAGGGAATGTTTCCAGGCCGGGCATTTACCCCTTGCGTGGCGACGTGTCGGTATTGCAAGGCATTGCCCAGGCAGGGGGATTTACGCCATTTGCCTCTCCCCGCAAGATAAAAATTGTTCGAAATACGGATGGGAAGGAGCAGGCACAGATGGTCAATTATTACGACATGATCGAAGAGGGCGGCAAAGGGAATTATCTTCTAAAGCCCGGCGACACGATCGTGGTGCCATGATGAGACACGACATTCAACCGGATCGAATTATTACCGCGGCAGTGATCATCATGATTTCATGCTTCCTCGCTTCCCCATCAAGAGCTGCGAACATACAGCCGATTCCTTCGATTGCGCTCGAAGGGTCGTGGAATTCCAACATCTTCAATACCCGTTCCAACGAAACCTCGGACTATATCTTCCGTGCCCGCCCGAGGCTCACGTTTTTCGTGGGCGCGTATCAAACGATGATACAGATCGGGGGCGGGATCCAGTCCGAGTGGTACGCAAGCCATTCTGAGCTGGACGAACTTGCGGCGACGAAGGATGTAAACCTCACCGTTGCAGAACCCCTGCGGATCACCCCACGATTTTCCCTGCGTCCCTTCGCCAGTTTTGTGGAAACCGAGGATGCAGTCCTAAGGAACGAATTGACGCAAACTCCCACCCCCGATATTCCTCCTTCGGAAGCGATCGTGACGAGAAGGGTCAAAGAAAGGGAATATCGGGGATTTCTCCAGTTGAGTTACCTCCTGACTCCCAGGGTCGATCTCGGCGTGGGGGGAGGGATAACACAGCGTGATTTTCTTGAGGACACCACGGGGACGAACTTCCAGAATTTCAGAAGAGTAACTGGCGATGCCTCCATGTTGTACAGATTTACTCCCCGATTTTCTTCCGGGGGTTTCTACGCTTACGGAAACAACTCATTTGAAATCGACCCGGATTCCGAGACGCACACGGTGGGGTTGACAGTGCGATATCTGCTGACGCAGTTATACACCCTGACCGCTCGAGGCGGTGCGACCTACTGGAAGCAATCCTCCGATGCTACAACCCAAAGTAACGACGAATGGTCCCCCTACGGTAGCTTGGACCTTACGTATACGAGGCAATACTTCAGGGCTAAGCTTCAGGGTTCCTACGAACTTCTCGCGGGGAGTTTCGGCACGACGACGAAAAGAGGAAATATTGCATTTACAATGTCAAACCGATTTACCGAAAGATGGTCGTGGAATCTCTCAGGATCCTATCAAAGCAACAAGTCCACTGACGATCCTGTGACCGTGGACGTCGATACGTTGCAGGGAGCAGCCGGGATCGAATACCAGGCATTCGAATGGGTTTCTTTTCAGGTGATGGGGAATATCCTCCGCCAATATTCGAGTGGCCTGGAAGACCGTGGAATTGACCGGGAATCGGTTTTTCTCGGTACAACCTTGAGGAAGGTCTACAGACCTTATTAGAGGGATAAGATGCCGCTTCGACCGGACATGGAATTGCAGGATTATCTCCAGATCTTTTCCAAGAGTAAGTGGATGATCATCATTTGCTACCTCTCAGTTTTTTTCGGTGCGGTTGTCTACCTTATGGTGACTCCAAAATTGTTCAAATCCACGACCACGATTCTAGTCATCCCCCAGCAGGTTCCCGAAAATTACGTTCGATCCACTGTCGCCGAGAGAGTGGAAGGTCGCCTGGCTACTATACAGCAGCAGCTGACCAGCAGGACGAGGCTGATGAAGGTGATGAAGGAACTTGGGCTTTTCCAAGAAGAGCGGGAGGAAAATGCTCAAGAAATCGCGGTTGAAAAGATGACAAAGCGGATTGAAATTGACGTCGTCCAGGTTCAGACAATAGCAAGAGAGAAGCTTAACGAAGCGTTTTCCATTTCTTTTCTTCATGAAGATCCGAAGTTGGCCATGCTCACCGCGGATAGGCTTGCCTCCCTGTTTATCGAGGAAAATCTGAAATCCAGGGAAAAGCGGGCGGTGGGAACGTCGGAATTTCTCGAATCGCGGCTAAAAGAGACGAAGACGAAACTGGAAGCCCAGGAGGGGAAGGTCAGGCAATACAAAATGCAATATTCTGGCCAGCTGCCCCAGGAGTTGCAGGCCAATCTCAATAGCCTGGGAAGACTTCAGGAACAGTACAGAATCAATGCCGATGGGATCAGTGCGGCAGAGCAAAGGAAGCTCACGCTCCAGTCCCAATTAGGAATGGTGGATAGGGGTTTGCAGGCAGTCCTGCATGAAGACGGAAGGGTAGAGGTTGACACGTCGGAGAACTCCACGCAGGCGATTATCAGTGAACTGAATACGCGTCGCAGTCAGTTGAACGAATTGTCCGCCAAATATACGGATCAGTATCCCGATGTGGTACGCGTAAGGCAGGAAGTGGAACAGTTGGAAAAAAAACTTGCGGAAGCTTCGATGGCTGTTCATCCTTCCCGAGAGAGCGGGAAAGAGGAATCAAGAAAACGCACGTATATGCCATTTACCGGATTCCGCACTTTGAAAGCCCAGTTGGTGTCCACCGATGCGGAGATCGCCGCTCTGAAAAGGGAAAGAGAAACCATTCGAAGGAACATCGGCGCGTATCAGGCGAAGGTCGACCTGGCGCCTCGCCGAGATCTGGAGTTGATCACCCTTACCCGGGATTACGATAACCTGAAAAAATCGTACGATGACCTCCTCCAAAAGAGTGAGGAAGCCAAAATTTCCGAAAAAATGGAAATACACCAGAAGGGTGATCAATTCCAGATCCTCGATCCGGCAAATCTTCCTGAAGAGCCTTTCAAACCGAAAAAGAAAATAATATTTGGTATTGCATTCCTCATGGCCGGTTTTCTGGGATTCGGCGGAGCGATCGGGCTGGAGAAAATGGATCTTTCCTTGCGAGGAGTGACGGATTTCAAACATTACTTCGACCTTCCCATTCTCGCAAGTATTCCGATTCTGGAAACCATGGAATTTGGCCGGCGGAAATACTTGCGTCGGAAAGCCATTATCGGAGGGATGATTTCCTTTGCCTTCGCCTTGTTCGCTTTTTTGCTGTTTATTGTATTAAAATTCAAGTAGTTAAGAATTACTCGAGGGCCGGACCGTGAAGAAATCGTTATTCCGTTTGAAGGTAAGGCAAGAGGACTTCGATGAAAAAAAGAGATATGAAAAGGATGGAAAGGAACTGATTTTCCTGGAACAGTTCAAGGCACTTCGCGCCAAATTCGAATACCAGGTGGATCTGCGTCAATACAAGGTGGTGGCAGTAACCAGCTCAATCGCCGAGGAAGGGAAAACCATCACATCCGCGAATTTGGCAACGAATCTGGCATCGGTCGGAAGGAAAAAGGTCCTTCTCATCGACACCGACATGAGAAAATCCGATATTGCCGGGATTTTTAACGTCCCCCCAAAACCCGGACTGCAGGAGTTCCTCGCCGGGTCGGTATCGCTGGATAAGATTATTCTGTCAAGCAATTCGGTGAGAGGTCTCTATCTTATCCCTGGCGGGGAGAAAGGAATTCCACCCACGGATCTTTTGGCAGGGGAAAGGTTCCGCTCCTTTCTCAAGGACATGTGTGGGAAATTCGATGTGGTGATTCTGGATACCCCTCCCATTATTCCGGTGGCGGACACCATAAGCCTGCTGGACCAGGTTGACGGTGTTATCCTGATATTTCGCATCGGGTTCACCCCTTATGTGATGCTTCAACAGGCACTCGAAGAGATAGAAAAAACCAAGATCCTGGGCGTTGTTCTAAACGGCGTGGAACTGCAAAAGTATAAATATTATCAACGATATTACGGCGAATATTACCACAAGAAACCTGAATAAGACTCACCGTCTCATCCTGAACTCACATAGGGTAAATTCCTTAGGATAAGGATACGATGTATATAAAGATGACCGATTTTTTGTTAATTATGGGAAAAAATCTACCCAGGGTTTATTGACGCTTTTCCTCCGAACGAAAATCAGACAATAATCCTTGTAGAATCAAGATGTTATATATTTATTTCCGTGGGCCAATTCCGGCACGAGAATTGAATGATTCTTTAATCGAAATTTTATTAACCCTTTTTTCGGAGAGGCTGCTGTCAATGAGGTTCAAATTGCTCAATATTGTCAAATCTTTTAATGGCATCAATAAGATGTCTCCCTTGGGAGGCATTCATTCTTCCGTCGCGTTTCAAACCATCCTCGAACGGGAAAGAGCCCGCGCTGAACGCACGGGTCAGTTATTTTCCCTTGTTGTTTTCGGCATCGATAAAGAAAACGGAACATACACCGAATCGTTGGAACAACTGGGATATGTTCTTGGACAGAAGGTGCGCATATGCGATGAAGTAGGGTGGTATGATGGGAACCGCATAGGAACAATCCTTCCGGGAACATCAGCGGAAGGAGCTCGGCAATTCACTGATATCATAAAGGAAAGAATCAAGGACGCAGCCCCCCGGCTGACTTGTTCCATTTATTCTTATCCGTCTTCGTGGATGAAATCAGACGTACATGAAAAGGACGCAAAGGAAGCTCAGGCACCTTTTGATACCGGAAAATCGATCGAGCGGCTCGAAATTCTCTTCGCCCGCCCCATTCCCATATGGAAACGTTTGGTTGATTCCTTCGGGGCGCTATTGTTGTTGATTTTCCTGTCCCCGCTTTTTTTCCTTGTCGCCTTCCTTATCAAGATCGTATCCCCCGGGCCGGTATTTTACCGACAGGAAAGGATCGGGTACCAGGGGAGGCGGTTCACCTTCTGGAAATTTCGGACGATGCATGTGAACAACGACGCGGCGGGGCACGAGCAGTACCTTACCCACCTGATAGGAAGCGACGCTCCCATGACGAAACTGGACGACGGAAGAGATCACCGAATCATACCCTTCGGCAAGGTTCTTCGGTCCTCCTGCATTGACGAGTTGCCGCAGTTGATCAACGTGCTCTTGGGCGACATGAGCCTGGTTGGCCCAAGGCCTTGTCTTCCCTATGAGGCGGAAAAATACCTCCAGTGGCACACCAGGCGGTTCGATACCGTCCCCGGCATGACCGGCCTCTGGCAAGTGAGCGGAAAAAACCGCCTTACCTTCAAGGAGATGATACGCCTCGACATCAGATACTCCAGGAAGATGTCCCTATGGCTGGACGTCAAGATCCTGCTCCTTACCGGGCCGGCAATTCTCTGGATGGTTTCTGGACCGCTCGCCCAAAAGACGAAAATCAGGCGGGAGACCGAGGTTTTCACCCCATCGCGGAGGGAGGAGTCTGTCCGGGTATAATATCCCAACGCAGCCGGGGGGGGGTCTCCCGGGTCTTCGCGGCAACCCGCTTCTTCCTTCCGATTCTCCAATAAAAAAGATGGCCCCTTGCTACGGGTTACGGAGATGTCTCCTAACGAACCCCATAGTCAGTCCAGGGATGTAAAAATTGTAAAGTTTATGCTTAGTTGACCCGATAAGATAACCGACATCAGTAGGGGAGAAGGATACATGGACAAGACATTGAACGTAGCCGTCGCAGGGTGCGGGTACTGGGGACCGAACCTCATCCGGAACTTTTCCTCGCTTCCGGGGTGCCGGGTGAAACAGGTCTGCGACACCGATGAGAGCCGGCTGGCACACATGAAGAATCTTTACCCCTTAGTTGGTACAACCACCGAGTTCGAGGACCTTGTAAAGGACAAGGAACTCGACGCCGTCGTCGTAGCCACCCCGGTCCGCCTGCACCACGAACTGGCCAAGAAGAGTCTGCTGGCTGGGAAACACACGTTCATTGAAAAGCCGATGGCCACTTCGTCGGCGGGGTGCGCGGAACTGGTGGACCTGGCGGCAAAGAAGAACCTGACCCTCATGGTCGGCCACACGTTCATCTACTCCACCCCCGTGCGGAGGATCAAGGAGATCGTGGATTCCGGCGAAATCGGGGAAGTGCAATATATAAGTTCCCGGCGCCTGAACCTCGGCCTGTTCCAGAAAGACATCAACGTGACCTGGGACCTAGCCCCACACGACATCTCCATCATCCTCTACCTCATCGGAAGACCGCCGGCATCCGTCAATTGCCAGGGGAAAGCCCATGTGAACATGTGCATCGAGGATGTGACCAACATGTCCCTGAATTTCGACAACGGCGGCTTCGCCATCATCCACAGCAGCTGGCTCGATCCCAACAAGGTGCGGGAGATGATCATCGTGGGGAGCAAAAAGATGATCGTCTACAACGACAACGAGCCGCTGGAAAAGATCAAGATCTACGACAAGCGGGTGGAGGCCCCTCCGCATTATGACACCTATGCCGAATTTCACTACTCCTACCATTACGGGGACGCCTATATCCCCCACCTCAAACAGGTCGAGCCGCTGAAAGTCGAGACCCAGCATTTCCTGGACTGCATCCGGAAAGGGGAAACACCCGAGACGAGCGGCCTGGACGGGTTACGCGTTGTTCAGATCCTCGAATCCGCCTCACGTTCCCTGAAGGACGACGGTGCCAAAGTGGAAATCGACCTTGAGCTGGGAAAGAAGCCGGTTGTTGCCTGAAGCATCCCCGCGCGCCGGTTCCGCTTCATCAATCACAAAAACAGGGAGGGTTTTCCATGAAAGTCGACGCCCCGGTGCTACAAAAGATCGCTCCGGATGTAAAGCTTGGCGAGGGAGTGAAGATCTACGATTTCGTGAATCTGTACGGATGCGAGATTGGAGACTATACGAAGATAGGAACATTCGTCGAGGTGCAAAAGGGGGCAAAGATTGGGAAAAATTGCAAGATTTCCAGCCACACGTTCATCTGTGAGGGGGTGACGATCGAGGACGACGTTTTCATCAGCCACAACGTCACCTTCATCAACGATCCATACCCGAGAGCCACCAACGAGGGAGGGCAGTTGCAGACCGAGAAAGACTGGGTCTGCATTCCTACGCTTGTCAAGAAGGGCGCCTCCATCGGCTCCAGCGTGACGCTGTTATGCGGGGTGACCGTGGGGGAGAGGGCTATCGTGGGTGCGGGAAGCGTGGTTACGAAGGACGTTCCGCCGGACACGATCGCCGCAGGCAACCCCGCGCGCATCATGCGCAAAGTCGGCGAGGAGAAGAAGCGATGAAAGTCCCCTTTCTCGACCTGAAGGCCCAGTACGAGACGATCAAGGACGAGATTGCCGCGTCGATCCAGCAGGTGCTCGACAAGACCGCCTTTGCCGGCGGACCATTCGTCCAGAAGTTCGAGGGGGAGTTCGCCGCATTCTGTGGAACGAAATTCTGCGAAGGGGTTGGCAACGGGACCGACGCCCTCTGGATGGCGCTTCTTGCCCACGGGGTCGGGCCCGGGGACGAGGTGATCACGGTACCCGACACCTTCATCGCGACGGCCGAGGCGATCAGCTTCTGCGGCGCAAAGCCGGTCTTCGTCGACGTGGAAGAGCAGACGTACAACATGAACCCTTCTCTGCTCGAGGCCGCCATTACCCCAAAGACGAAGGCGATCATTCCCGTCCACCTCTTCGGCCAGATGGCCGATATGGACCCGATCATGGAGATTGCCCGGAAGCGGAAGCTCTTCGTCATCGAGGACGCCTCCCAGGCGCACGGGGCGGAATACAAGGGACGCTTTGCCGGTTCGATCGGGGATGCGGGGTGCTTCAGCTTCTATCCCGGCAAGAACCTTGGCGCGTATGGGGAAGCGGGGGCGGTCGTGACCAATGACGAGGAGATGGATAAAAAAATCCGGATGCTGCGGGACCACGGCCAAGCGAAGAAGTATCACCACACCTACATCGGCTGGAATGCCCGGATGGATGGCATCCAGGGGGCTATCTTAAGCGTCAAGCTGAAGCAACTCGGGAAATGGACCGAGGCTAGGCGACGCAACGCAAGGGTCTACGACGAACTTCTCAACGGGGTGCACGGTGTCGTGCCGCCCAAGGAAGCGCCATACGGAAAGCATGTCTATCACCTCTATGCCATCCGAGTGGCCAACAGGGACCGGCTGATCTCCGCCCTTGCGGAGAAAGAGATCTTCTGCGGCATCCATTACCCGATCCCGGTCCACCTGCTGGATGCCTACAAATCCCTGAACCTCGGCGAGGGTTCCTTCCCGGTGGCCGAGAAGAGTGCCTCGGAGTTCGTTTCCCTGCCGATGTTCCCGGAGTTGACCCGCGAGCAAATCGAATACGTAGCCAGCGAAATCAAGAAGCTGATCTCCCAAAAGACACTTGCATGAGCCTGCCCCCCTCACCAATCGGGGTGCGGAAATTTATCTAGACGATCCATATGGAATGGCAAGTCGTAAATCCTTTGGAGTTTCCAGGTTGGGACGACTTACTGGCGACCCATCCGGACTGTTCGTTTTTCCATACTGCGAACTGGGCCCGGGTTCTGAGCGAATCCTACCAGTACAGGCCGCAATATTTTGTCTCTTCGAACGGAACACTGGAGGCGATCATTCCTTTTATGGAAATCCGAAGCCTCCTGACAGGCAGGAGGGGTGTTTCTCTCCCATTTACCGATTACTCCGCGCCGATCTTGGGGGGAGAGCCGAATGGGCATGATTGGATGCTTTCGGTGATCCGTCACGGGAAGGCGGCTGGCTGGAAATACATCGAAATCCGAAACCCGATGCCGTTTCCCGATTCGATACCGGCGTTCTCCACTTACTACGGTCATGTCCTGGATCTTTCAGGTACGGAAGAATCTGTGAAGGCGAGCTTACGGGACAGTACGAAGCGAAACATCAAGAAAGCTGTCAAGGAGGGGGTGACCGTTTCAGGATATACGACGGAGGAATCGATTCGGGAATTTTTCAGGCTGAACTGCCTGACAAGGAAAGAACACGGCCTTCCTGCGCAACCGTTTCATTTTTTTGAAAAAATATACGAGCATGTAATTTCAAGAGGCTTAGGATTTGTCGCGCTGGCTTCTTACAAGGGCATGAACATCGGGGGGGCAATCTGCTTTCATTACGGCGGAAAGTCGATCTACAAATACGGTGCTTCCGACAGGGCGTACCAGCATCTCCGGGCCAACAACCTTGCAATGTGGGAAGCGATCCGATTGAGCATCCGGCAAGGGTGCAAGAGTTTCTGCTTTGGGCGAACCGAGCCTGGCAATCAAGGATTGATGCAGTTTAAATCCGGGTGGGGAGCTAAAGAACAGACAATTCGGTATTACCGGTACGACCTGAAAACCGACAAGTTCGTCTGCCATGAGCCTCAAGTTCGTGCCATCCATCGAAAAATATTCCATTTCATGCCGCTTCCCCTTTCCCGGTTTGCAGGGAAGGTTTTATACAGGCATGTGGGGTAGCAATGTGTGGATCAATAAGTGTTATTACCGCATGAAACCTTTCATCCCCCGGTCGGCCCAGTTATTCCTCAGGAGAAATATTGTCCGCTTCAAGATGAAAAAATATCACGACATATGGCCGATCGACGAACGTTCCGCGACTCCTCCTTCCGGCTGGCCGGGATGGCCGGAGGGAAAACGTTTTGCTCTTATCCTCACACATGATGTGGACACGGCACGGGGGGCGGAACGGTGTCATGCCCTTGTAAACCTTGAAGAGTCTCTTGGCTTCCGATCCTCCTTCAATTTTGTCCCGGAACGTTATGTAGTTCAGCCGCATCTTCGGCAATTTCTTGTAAATAAGGGATTTGAGGTCGGTGTACACGATTTGAATCATGATGGGAAATTATATAACTCTGAAAAGATTTTTAAAGAGAGAGCAGAAAAAATTAACAAGTATCTAGAAAAATGGGGATCTGTAGGATTCCGTTCGGCTTCCATGCTTCATAATTTGGAATGGCTTCATAAACTGAATATAAAATATGACGCATCCACATTCGATACGGATCCTTTCGAACCGCAATCCGATGGCATGGGTACGATTTTTCCCTTTTGGAAGGCAAAAGATTCCACCCAAGAAGGCTATTTGGAAATTCCCTATACGCTTCCGCAAGATTTTACATTATTTGTTCTGATGAAGGAAAATAATATTGAAATATGGAAAAAGAAATTAGATTGGATAGCAAGCAAAGGTGGTATGGCACTTTTGAATACTCATCCCGATTATATGAATTTCGGGGATAAAAAAATGATTATAGAAGAATATCAAGTAGAATATTATGAGGAATTTCTTAAATATGTCAAAAAGATGCATGAACAGCATTGCTGGCATGTTTTGCCCAAAGAGATTGCACATTGGTGGATGACTAAAACAATAAGTTTTACTGATATATAATTTATTGGTAATGAGTCCATTTATGTCAGCCGAATCAATAAGAGAAATCGTAAGAGATTTCATCAAAAAGGATCTCGCAAAAAAACCGGAGCACCTCGAAATAAACGATCAGGATAATATCATTATGAACGGTATTGTCGATTCGCTTGGGTTAATAAAAATTATCAATTTTCTGGAGGATAGGTTTTCCTTGAAGCTCAATGATATAGAAATCATTCCCGAACATTTCGAAAGTATCGAGTCCATATCGATATTGTTGGAACGAACGCTAGATTCTTCCGCGGGAAGGAGTTGATATCCATGAGTACCAATAAGAACGAACCTATGGTTGCGGGGAGGAAATCCGCTTTACCGCGGGTTTATGGTGATACCCCTTCGTTTCTCGGAGTAGACGTCTTAAATCAGAATGGTCTAAAAAATGGTTACGATATCATATTCACGGGGGTTCCCTGGGAGGGCACAATTACCTGGGGATCCTTTTCAGGATGCGAATTTGCGCCTCGCGTAATCCGTCACTCATCGGCCCGGTACGGGGGTTTTCTTCCCGAATATGAAATCGATCTTTTCGACTATCTGAAAATCGGTGACGCGGGAGATGTTGTGATTAATACCAACGACCCTGCGGAAACCATGAAAAACGTGTTCCATGCGATGGACAGGATATATAAAAACAACAGTATCCCGTTTGTTTTGGGCGGTGACCATTCGTTTACGCAGGAGATCATCAAGGCTTTGGCGGAAAATTCAGAGGGAAATATCGGGGTGTTGCATTTCGACTCGCACTTCGACAATTCACAAAGCTTCGGATCAGACGAATTTCCGCGGTGCGGACCGATTCATCGGATTACCCAAATCGAAAAGGTGAGAAAAAACAGCATCGTACATATCGGCATCCGAGGGCCAAGAAATTCCCCCGCACAACTCGAATACGCGAGAAGCATGGGAGCGAAGATTTTCAACATCCGGGAGATACGCCGAAGAGGGATCGACGTTGTCATCGACGAGGCAATTAATATCGCAGGGGAAAAAACAAAGCATCTCTTCGTTACGATCTGCAGCGATTGCATCGACGCCGCATACAACCCTGGTGGCCCCGCCGATTTTAACGGTCTCTTTCCCCACGAACTGTTTTCGGCTCTTTACCGACTCGGGGAAACCGGGATTGCGGGTCTCGATTATGTCGAGATCTACCCAAACCAGGATCCGCATGCGTTCTCGTCCCACCTGGCATCATGGGGCATCATTCATGCCCTTGCGGGGTTAGCCGCCAGGAAAAGGGATAAACGATGAATTTTTCCCTGACGGAAGACCAGAAAAGATTCAAAGAGCTTTCGGTCGATTTTGCTCGCCGGGAGCTCAACGACGGGGTGAAGGAGCGTGAAAGAAAAGGGGAGTTTGATTGGGTGGGATGGAATAAATGCGCCGAATTTGGCGTGCACGGTCTCACGATGCCCGAGAAATACGGCGGCCTTGATATGGACCTCCTGACTTGTATTGCCGCATTGGAAGGGTTGGGGTATGCATGCAGGGACAGCGGTCTGCTGTTTTCGATCAATTCCCAGATCTGGACATGCGAATATCCCATGCTGAAATTCGGAACCGAGGAACAGAGGGAAAAATTCCTTCCAGGGCTCATCAATGGATCTTTGGTCGGTGGCCACGCGATGACCGAGCCTGATTCCGGATCTGATGCTTTCAGTATCCGGTGCAAGGCAGAAAGACGAGGAGATACATATGTTCTTAATGGTACAAAGATATTTATCACGAACGCTCCGATCGCGGATATTCTCCTCGTTTTTGCCGTTACGGATCCCAAGATGGGATTTGCGGGAATCTCCGCATTTATCGTTGAGAAAGATCATCCCGGGTTTTCCATTGGGAAACCCCTCGATTTGATGGGCCTCCGGACATGTCCCATTGGGGAAGTTATACTTGACGACTGCGAAGTTCCGGCAAGAAATCGGCTCGGAAAGGAAGGTGCCGGCACGGCGATATTCAATTCCGAAATGGAGCTGGAGCGGAGTTGCCTCTTTGCGACGCATCTCGGAGCAATGGAGAAAGAATTGGAAGACACGATCAAGTATGCGAAGGAGCGAAAACAATTCGGGAGCCCGATCGGGAAATTTCAATCCATATCGAATAAACTTGCGGAAATGAGGGTACGACTGGAACTTTCCCGTCTGATTCTGTACAAAGTTGCATGGATGAAGTCGGAAGGGATAAGGGCGCCGATCGAGTCCGCAATATCAAAGATGTATGTTTCCGAAAGTTACGTTCAAAACAGTCTGGATGCGCTCCAGATTCATGGCGCCTACGGCTATTCGACCGAGTTCCCCATCGAAACACACCTGAGAGACTCGCTTGCAGGAAAAATATACTCGGGGACATCCGAAATACAAAGGAACATCATCGCCACTTTCCTTGGTCTGTAAAGTAGGTCAGATCCAACAGGTTTTCCCATCATGAAAAATTATCTTCTTCATCATCTGCTTGAAGAAAGCGCGCAGAGGTTTCCCGACCGCGATGCCGTTGTATTCAAAGACCACGCAATGACTTATAGCGAGTTAAACCATAGAAGCAGCCAGATTTCGTCGGCCTTGGAGAAGATGGGGGTCGCCGCAGGCGACAGGGTTGGCATCTTCATGAATAAATCCGTAGAATCCCTTCTTTTTCTGTTCGGCATATTGAAGGCCGGCGCCGCATACGTACCTATCGACTACCTGGCTCCGTTGAATAGAGTCGAATACATTATAAAGAACTGCGATATAGGGATCATGTTTACAACAAGCGACGGAGCGAAGAAACTGTTTCCTTTCTTCGAAACGCCTTCCCCCCTCAAGAAAGTTATCGTTTCCGTGATGCATGAGGGGTTGTCGTCCGGAAAACATGGATATCTCGAGATACTCGGGGCGGAGGAGCTGTTCGACGAAAGAGAAAGCCACCACGAACATGTCGATTTTTCCGACACCAATCCTGCGTATATCCTTCATACTTCAGGTTCCACGGGCATGCCGAAGGGCGTAGGGTTATCCCATTTAAATTCCCTGACGTTTGTCAACATGGCCGCTGATTTCTTCCGAATCGAAAAAGAAGACAGATTCGCATGCCATGCGCCGCTGCAATTCGACCTCACGGTGTTCGACATCTTCGTGGCGGTCAAGAGGGGCGCCGCGATCGTCCTGGTTCCAGAGAATTTATCGGTCTTCCCGATCAAACTGGCCCAATTCATCGATGAGGAAAGGATAACAGTCTGGAATTCCGTGGCATCCGTTCTGTCTTTGCTCGCCGAGCACGGCCGGATGGAAAGATTCCGGTTCGATTCTTTGCGGGCAGTCATCTTTTCCGGAGATATCCTTCCGGTAAAATATCTCCGAAAACTCAAGAACATCATGTCGCAGGCCCGTTTCTATAACGTTTATGGCCAGACCGAAGCGAATTCGTCCACCTTTTATCAAGTGACCGGGATATCGGAGGATGAAGGCTGGAGGATTCCGATCGGAAAGGCTTTTCCCAACTTCGAAGTATTCGCCTTGGCGGACGATAACGAAATCGTCAAACGGCCAGGCCAGATCGGGGAACTTTATGTCCGAAGCTCTTCTGTTGCCGTCGGCTACTGGCGAGACGAGATCAAGACGGCGGAAGCGTTTGTGACGGATCCGAGATCCAGTTTGTCGAACCGGAAAGTTTACAAAACAGGCGATTTGGTTACATTGGACGAAAACGACAACTATTTATTCCTGGGGCGAAAAGACCAACAAATCAAATCCAGAGGATATCGCATACAATTGAACGAAATCGAGGCAATCTTAAATAATCATTCCGGGATAAAAGAAGCTGTTGTTGTCGCCATTCCTGACGAATTGGTGGGAAACAGGATCATATCCCATGTCTCGACAATCAATGGGATTGAGGTGACAGAGCTTGAGATATTTAATTACTGCAACAAGACGCTACCGTCGTATATGCTGCCGGAAAAGATAGTTTTCCACGACGCATTACCCAAGACTCCAACGGGCAAAACCGACAGGAAATTATTAAGAGAGTACGGCCAGCGCAGCCCATGAACGTACTAAATGATAATAAATAAATTATAAGAATATCTCCAAGAGGGAAATGTTCACTAGCATACTTCAGATTATCGCCTTCTTCTTTCCCTCTCCAATCAACGTATGGCTACACCGGCTTGCGGGGGCGAAAATCGACCGGCATGTTTCCATATATCCCGCAGTCTTGATCCTTGCAAAGAATGTTGAGATTGGAAGGGAAGCCCAAATAAAACTCGGCACGATGATCAATGCCAGGACATTTAAACTTGGTAAGAAAAGCCACATCGGGTTTTTCACTCTTGTAAAAGGGGAGTCGGATCTTCTTGTTGGAGATGCGTGCATCATAGGTCCCAAGTGCATGATCAATTGTTCGAGACCGGTTGTTCTTGATTATTATTCGGGCGTCGGTCCGGGTTCGTATCTCTACACGCACGGATCGGGAATGCCGGTCACTGAAGGATACCGCGCCACGTTCGCACCGATTCATATCAAAGAAAAAGTATGGGTGAACATGCATTCGACAATCGGTCCCGGTGTGAGCATCGGCGAAAGATCGATCATAATGCCGGGGACAATTCTTCTGGAAAGTGTTGGGCCAAAAAGGATGGTTGCCGGCGATCCTGCAAAATTGAACAACTTGCCCATCTTTTTAACCCCGAAACAGGGGAATTCTATCAGGGAAATTGCGGAGAGAATATTAATCGAGTTTTGCAACTGGTCCAACGAATATGAGAAAACGTCATGGATTTATCATGATTCAAACCTGAGGATCAACTACAAAAATCGGAACATGTTGGTCACCATAGATGGGTCTGGCGATATTATTCTTCTGACAGATCACGGTAATAAAAGTGGAAGCATGTATTTCAACCTGGCGGATTTGTCTACCGACGAGAGCAGAGACCCAATGAAATTAAAGTTGGAAGAATTCATGAGATTATATTACGGCTTGATCTTTTTGTAGAACGACATCATCACTTCTCCGGCTGTTCCTTCTCGCTGCTCATGGGCGCGATCGCGAAGATGCAATAGCGGAGGGATATACTCAATTCTTTACAACAAAACCAACGGAGTCAGGCGATGGCTGATACGGTTTCTTCGGCAGAACGAAAAAATAAGACTATTTGGATAGACCTGGAAAATTCTCCTCACGTATTGTTTTTCAATCCGATAGTAAATGAGTTAAAGAAGAGGGGCTGGAAGGTCCTGGTTACAGTTCGAGATTATGCCCAAGTCATTGGGCTTTGCAACTTGTTCCATCTCGAATATACGAAAATAGGGCATCACTATGGGAAAAATAAGATCGCCAAGAGCGTCGGTTTGGTCGTTCGATCTCTACAGCTCTTACCGGTGTTGATGAAGGAAAAACCATGCATTGCGGTTTCCCATGGATCGCGATCACAAATCGTCGTTTCGAATCTTGTCGGATTGCCAACGATCATGATGTACGACTAAATATACGAAGAAAAAATTCCGTTCTTTCGCCCGACTCTGGCCATCGTGCCGGAAATGCTGCGGGACGAGGATGTGAAAGATAGTGCCGATCGTATTTCAAGATATCCGGGAATCAAAGAAGATGTTTACGCGGCCAATTTGGTCCCTGATTCCAGCATCCTAAAGCAATTGGGCATCCATGAAGAGGAACTGATCATAACAATTCGACCGCCGGCGACGGAGGCCCATTATCACAATTCGAAAAGCGATGAACTTTTTTCCGCTGTCATGAACCATATCATCAGAACCTCAAACACCAAGATTATCATCATGCCTCGAACCGAGAAACAGCGGCATGAGATTCAAACGACCTGGGCAGAATCCGTTCGAAACAGCCAGATTATAATGCCTGAGCAAGTTGTCGATGGATTGAACCTCATATGGCATTCTGACATCGTGATAAGCGCTGGAGGAACCATGATACGAGAAGCAGCCGCATTAAGTGTGCCGGCATATAGTATTTTCGGCGGAAAAATCGGCGCTGTTGACAGATATCTCAATGAGACAGGTCGCCTCACATTTATCGGTGGAGTAGACGAAATTACAAGCAAACTTGATTTGTCGAAACGGAAAAAGACAAATATTCGTTCCAACACTAATTCTTCCCCTTTATATACAATCGTAGAAAAAATAATCAATGCTGCAGAAAAATAGTATAGATAAAGTCCGCCAGTCACAATAGAAAGAATACGGACAGTATACCCATGAATCAAATAATATGGATTGATTGGGCCTATCTTGGCAGAAGTCAGAATCTTGCCAACAGACTCGGCGCGAAATATTATTCTTTGAATTATTTTTCCGCCAAGCCTCAACGCATGTTTTTTCTTTTTCGTTATTTATTGGCATCCACCAAGACGATTTCCCTATTGATATCGCAAAAACCTGCGACTGTCATCATGACGGGAAGCCCGCCGTTTCCTCACTTCATCGTCTATTTCTTGTCGAAATTCAAGAAGATGAAGTATGTAATTGACACACATAGCGGCTATTTCGATGACCCGAAATTCCAGATTCTCCCGCGTCTCAGGAAAAAAGTATTGGAGAATGCTTTCTTCCATATCGTAACGAATGATGTCCATAAGAACATAGTGGAATCAAACAACGGCAAGGCCGTTATAGTTGGAGCTCTTATAGAGAATAACGATAGCATCAAAGGATATGAATTCAAGAATGACAAGAATATTGTCTTAGTGTCGAGTTATAGTAGTGACGAACCATTGGACATTATTTTCGATGTTGCCAGCAAAATGCCGGATGTCACGATATATATTACAGGAAACGAAAAAAAAGCTTCCAAGGCTTTCATATCAAAATGCAAGAGTTTCCCGAACATAGTATTAACGGGATTCTTGCCTACGGAAAAATATATTTCATACATAAAAGGTTCCACAGCCGTGATGGCCCTAACAACGAGAGACAATACGATGCAACGCGGAGCCTATGAGGCATTGTCTTACAAGGTTCCTGTCATAACGTCAAATTGGCTTCTGCTAAGGCAAAGTTTTTATAAGGGAGCCGTGCATATAGACAATACTGCTATAGATCTTGAACGAGCCATTAACAAGGTCTGTAGTAATATCGACGAATTTAAAACGGAAATTGCGGAACTGAACTCGGAATATACACAGACATTCGAATCGAGAATTCACGCGATAAGAAAAACATTACAGAACGTAATGTGAGGTGATCGGATGGATATAAGCATCTTTGGTCTGGGGTACGTCGGGTGTATCTGTGCAGCATGTTTGGCGGATAATGGCCACAATGTCATTTCCATTGATATCGACAGGGACAAAGTCGACATGTTGAATCGAGGCATTCCAACAATAATTGAAAAAGGACTGGATAAAATTGTCGATTCTCAATTCAAACAAGGGAGAATAAAAGCAACGACCGATGCCTTGAAGGGTATAGAAAATAGTTCCATTTCAATAATATGTGTCGGGACCCCCAGCTCCCGCACGGGACATTTGAACCATGATCATATTTTCCGTGTCGCTAACCAAATTGGGGAAGGGCTAAAAGGAAAACAGGAATTTCACCTTGTCACTATCAGAAGTACCGTATTGCCTGGCACCAATCAACGATGCGGGGAGATCATCGAGGAAGTTTCCGGGAAAAAGCGGGGGGTTGGTTTCGATATCGTTTCAAACCCCGAATTCTTAAGGGAAGGGTCAGCCTTACGTGATTACTATGATCCTCCGCATACAATAATTGGAACCGACGATGATGATGCGTTTCAAACCATTCGTTCCTTATTTAACAACGTAACTGGTGAGAAATTAAAGGTTCCAATCAAGCAAGCGGAAATGATTAAGATTATAAATAATTCGTTTCACGCGCTCAAAATAGGTTTCGCTAACGAAATAGGTAATATTTGCAAGCAACTGGGGATAGACTCCCATGAAATGATGGCTCTGTTCTGTCAAGACAAGCGTCTAAACATCAGTCCATATTACCTTAAGCCAGGTTTTGCTTACGGAGGTTCTTGCTTGCCTAAGGACCTGAAGGCGTTGAACACGTTGGCCCACGACTTTTATATAGATACTCCGATTCTGAACGCGATAGAAAACAGCAATAACAAGCAAATCGAAAACGCATTGGAGCTTGTAAGGAGTTTTGGCAAGAAACCCGTTGCAATCATTGGCTTAAGCTTTAAAGCGGGTACCGACGACCTGAGAAACAGTCCTTACGTGGCCATGGCCGAAAGATTAATTGGACAGGGATATCAACTCAGAATTTTCGATGAACATGTGTACTATTCCGATTTGATCGGAAGTAATAAGGCCTATATCGACGAGAAAATACCGCACTTTAGAGAGTTGATTTCGAATGATCTGTCCTCCGTTGTTCATTACGCGGAGACGATCGTTATAGGAAGGGATGTCGATGGCTTGGGCAGGATCCTGAGCCAGGCCGATGGGAAAAACATCGTCGACTTGTGTAAGATCCGTAACCTCGAGAAAAGAAAAACCGGATATCAAGGGATATGTTGGTAGGAAACGAGCAGCGACGGTTCGGTGGTTGATGCTGCTTGAAACATCCTTGGGCGCTTTTTTCCGAGAAGTTCGAGCCCACTATCCGATCCGAGATTTTCCAGAGCCGTTTTTATCCACGACACGAGCGCCCACTTGGACAGAGAGACACGATATCCCCCAAATTAGTAATCACCGATAATGGTAGGATTCTCGGTATCGGTATTCTGATGATGTTATACATAGCGTCCTAATTAATTGCGCATAGTCTACGGAGGATGTCGTTGCTGTTCCGCCACATGTCGAATTGGGCTTCGACGGCATCCTCGATTTGGTGGAGACTTTGGAAGTACCGGTTATGAAGACAGTTTCGGCACGTGAGCTTCCAGACCCTCTCGATCGGGTTGAGGTCCGGGCTGTAGGGGGGAAGATAATCCAGACAAAAGCAGGCGTGGTGTTCCACGCGCCAGTCCGCATGAAGCTTGGCATGATGGTACTTCGCGTTGTCGATGATGACGACCGCTCGCCGATCGGGGGCCGTGCAGAGGGGGTGGAGGTGCTTCATAAAGTCATGGAATGTCAGGGCGTTGAACCTGTCCCGTTCCCGGCGGTACACGAACGTCCCGTCCCTTATCCGGACGGCGCCGAAGTATCCCACACTTTTTCGGCCGGGGTGGTGAAGCAACACGGGATCCTTCGTTTCCGGGGGAACCCACATCCGGCATCTCGAACCGTATTGCTGGAAGTGCACCTCGTCGATCGCCCACAAATCCACCGTCTCGTCGCTCATCATCGCTCGGAGTTTTTTTTATGCGCCTCCTGACGCGCCGGGTCGGCCCGGGCGATCAGCGGCCTGGGCTTTCTCATCCGGAAGCCAAGTTGTCGGAACAGTCGCTGACATTGGCGCACCCCCAACTCCACCCCGAAGCGTCCCCGGATAAAGGCCGCCAAAGACTTCCCGTCCCACAGGTTGGCGGTAAGCCCCGCCTGCTTCGGCATCTGTCGCAAGGCTTGGTCGATCTCCCCGATCTGCTCGTCGGAGAGTCGCGGCGGGCGGCCCGGCCGCTCTCCCTCGACAAGCCCAAAGAGGCCCTCTTCCTCGAACCGCCGAACCCAGTATTCCACGGTTCGGGGAGCATCGCCCAGCAGCCGGGCGACCTCCGGGCAGGTCATCCCCTGGGCCACCAGGAGAACGCCGTGGAGCCGGTGATCGTAGCGCGAATCCCGCGACCGGCGTATCTCGTCCTGCAGCCCCAGCACAATCATCGACGCGTCGGCAATCGTGAGTGGTTTCATGACTCCGGTAAAGCACGATCCGCCGTTATGCGCAATAATTTATGACGCTATGTATAGTCCCAGAAGGCGGCATTTGGGAAAGCCTTTGACGTCGTGATCCGGTAGGCTGGAATGATGGGGACAACGGAAATATGACGGCAAACATAGCACTTATTCTGACGATTGCATTTATTTTACTTGTCTTCAAGATGGATGTTAGGCGGAAATCGACTGTTTCTCATGCCTTATGGATTCCCGTGATATGGATGATTTCCTCGGCATCCAGACCGGTTTCCTTTTGGCTTGGCGGAACCACTTCTACAACAGCGGAAATGGCGTATATGGAAGGTAATCCTATCGATAGAACTATTTTAGCCGTACTTACTATTCTAGGAGTATACGTATTATCGCGAAGACATATTAAATGGAGCATGATAATTAGAAGTAATGCGTTCATTGTACTTTGGTTCTCATACTGTGGCATTAGCATCCTATGGTCGGATTTCCCCATGGTGTCATTCAAGAGATTTATCAAGGAAATTGGCCTTCTATCTGGCGTTCTAATAGTCGTTACAGAAGCTGAACCTATAGATGCCCTGAAGACGCTTATAAAAAGGTTTTCCTATCTTGTTGTGTCTTTTTCCATCTTGCTTATTTTGTATTTCCCAGAATTAGGAATGGATTATTCTCCAGATACCGGGGCAGTAAGTTATGCAGGTGTTTCCTATACTAAAAACAATCTCGCCAGGATTTGTCTTATTGTGGTGTTCTTTCTGTTTTGCAACTTGATTGCGTTGAGGCGGATAAATACGACAGGAAATGATAAAGAGAAAACGTTTATTCAGTTTGTGTTTCTTTTAATGACGATGGGACTTTTGATAATAACACGAAGTGCAACTTCATTAGCCGCCTTGGTGATCGGTATTATCATATTTATCGCGTTAGGGCAAAGGATTATAAGAAAGAACGTATCCTCTATTGGAACCATTATGATTATTAGTATTATTTTGGGTCTTATTCTTCAATTTTCGTTTGATATTATTGGGTTAATTATAACTTCTCAGGGTCGGGATATGACATTGACTGGGCGGACGTTTCTTTGGAAAGATCTTTTAGCATTTCATACGAATCCCCTGATTGGAGTGGGGTACGGGAGCTTCTGGCTAGGACGCAGGCTGGCCATCCTGTGGGACATGTATTCCTGGATGCCGAACGAAAGCCACAACGGATACTTGAATGTGTACCTGGAACTCGGGTACGTCGGTCTTTGTCTGCTGTTTGGCGTTATATATTGTGCGTTTAAAAATATTAAGAAGGAATTAGCATACAATTTTGATTATGGAAGATTTCGCATGGGGATATTTTTTATTGCATTATTATATAATGTTACAGAAGATGCCATAGGAAAAATGACGTTATTGTGGTTTGTTTTTCTTCTCGTATCCTTGGATATTCCAAGGCTGTCTCCCTCGATAAACAATCCTTCGGTTAGAAAATAACTTGTTTATGTTTCGGAATGATTGGATGTGAGCAGATGAAAATCCGGAAATCAATGCCTTCGCGTGGCGAAGAATATTTTAACTCCAACGAGTTTCGGTCCAATTTGCGAAAGCATGCCGTTAGAGGGGCCGGAGCCACGATGGTATCTCAATTTTCTTCTTTTATTATCCATATGGTAGGCGTGGTCTTCCTGGCGAGGCTTCTTACACCAGAGGATTTCGGGTTGGTTGCCATGGTTGCAGCAATTTATGTCTTCTTTCGCCTATTGCGGAATTTCGGTCTTACCGACGCGACCATTCAAGAGAAAGAGCTCGATCACAGGAAAGTCAGCACACTGTTTTGGGTCAACGCCGCGTTCAGCGTTCTAATCACGTTGAGCTTCATGGCGTTGGGTCCGGTGATTTCCTGGTTCTATAACGAGCCGCGAATTACATGGATTGCGGTGGTCATTTCCCTTGATTCGTTCTTTGGAGGCCTGGTGACCCAGCATCGGGCATTACTCAAAAGGAATTTCCAATTTTACAAAAATGCGGCGATCGAAATACCGGCCGCGCTGGGGGGCTTCGGTACAGCGATTTTCCTGGCGTGGTATGGATGGGGGTATTGGGCGATCGTAATGAGGTGGGTCGTTTCTGCACTGGTCGAAATGATTGCTTCATGGACATTGTGCAGGTGGCGCCCCGGTTTGCCTGCATTTGGCGCAGGCGTCATGCCTATGATACGATTTGGGATAAACATGATGGGGAACTTCACCGTTGGCTATTTCTCAACGTATCTCGATAAGATCTTGATTGGATGGCGTTACGGCAGTCAGTCGCTGGGATATTACGATCGCGCATATTATTTATTTATGGCACCTGCGCAAAACATGGCTACTCCTCTTACACACGTGGCTGTTGCAACGTTGAGCAAGTTGCGGGAAGAGCCGGAAAAATACCGAAGATATTATTTAAATGCGGTTTCAACGATTGCATTTATCGGTTTTCCGTTAAGCGCAATGTTAACTGTCATGAGCAACGATGTAATTCTTTTACTTTTGGGTCCCCAATGGGGAGAGACCGCACAGATCTTTTCCGTGTTTGGACTCGCTATAGGAATACAAATGATCTATGCCACGAATGCGTGGATTCACATTTCTTTGGGAAGATCCGACAGGTGGTTCCGGTGGAGTATTTTTGGAACAATATGTACGACAATCTCGTTTCTGGTCGGGTTGCCGTTCGGGCCCTTAGGAGTTGTCATTGCCTATACCGCGTCCATATATATTTTAACAGGTCCATGTTTGTGGTATGCAGGTAAGCCGATCAACTTAAAGTTGGCAGATATTGTATTAGAAATTTGGAAGTATTATCTGTCTGCTTTATGTACCGGTTTTTTGTACTGGTACATATTGCATTCGTTTAGTATTATATCTAGCATACTCAATGGGTTGAACATATTTACGAGAATATCTCTATCGGTTGCGTTTTGTTCCATATCGTATATTCTCATGGTTATCACGCTCTATCAAAGCGCAAAACCTGTAACAAAGATTATTTCTGTTGGTTGGGAAATGGTTCCCAACGTGTTTTCAAAACGAATTTCAGGGACATGAGGATCAAGATATAGAGGAGGGGTTGGCGGTCTGCGCGATGGCGAAGTCGGCGGAGATTTTCCGGACGACGGAGATCGTCTGGTTTCGACATTCATAGGTCCGAGTTTGCTCTGTAGAAAAACATTATTGTTGTTCGTGTTGACGTGGAATACAAATCTGAAATATACGCACCCACGGCGTACAGAGAAAAGGTCGATAATTTGTCGACTTACCATAGGCTGTGGTAGGGCACGGCACTTGCCATATACCGTTCGAAATCCTATGAGGCAGTTGTCTTGCCCCATATGGACTTGGAGGAGTTTAAGAATCCATAAGGCAGGAACATTATGAAGAGATATGTTACTGGTTGTATACACTTTCTTCTTTTGCACGGTAGGATGATAAGATTTCTTGTATTTATATCGGTACTTGTATGTTCGATAAATGCTTATGCCGTTACGAACAATCTTCCCGATTGTTCCCAAACCACCGTACAAGCTGCGATCACATCGGCATCATCAGGAGATACCATAACTTGTCCTTCCGGGAATTGGTCCTGGTCGGATGTGAACATCACGAAAAACATCACCTTGCAGGGGGCAGGAATAGGGAATACCAACATCAGCATCACGGCAAATGCTGGACTGGAATCCCCCGCATCGTATACGGGTGCTTTTAGAATTACAGGGTTCACATTCATAGCAACGGACAATTTTGGCAGTTTTGATGGGGCGATGCTATACATACGGAATGGACACGACTTCCGTGTAGATCACAACGAGTTTCAAATATACTCTACTTCCTCTGACGGGAATGGAGGGAATGGTGTCCATGTCAAGTATGATGCCAACGGTCTTTTTGACCACAATAGATTCGTCAAGGGTGGTGGATCGGGATGTATGCACACTTCCATCCAAGCTTCCAATTCTGGAACTACGAGTACAAGTGGTGACGCACAAGAATATTCCTGGCTTAATTTTGACTCCAATACTGCGCTAGGGAGTTCTACACACACGTTATTTATCGAAGATAATTATTTTTACAACCCGCAGGACTGTGACTCACATCCAGCACATGCCTTTTATGGCAGACATGGGAGTATACTGGTATTTCGACATAACGAAATCCATCAAATGAACGCAGACAATCACGGATTCAGGGCCGAGCATAGTGGATACGCCTTTGAGATAAGCAATAATCAGTGGATACAGGATGTGTCAGGTGTTTCCATGTATGCGATGATGGTTCTACGGGGTGGAACCGGGGTTATATATGGAAATACCAGCAGTGGACCTGGGGCTGTATCTTATGGTGTCTACCTCTGGACAGAACGTGCCACAAGTCCCGGTAGTAGTTCTGTAACAAGTAATGTCCCTGGTTATGGAAATGTAGCCGCAAATACAGCTTGTAATTCTACAGAAGGGTACCCATGCGCTGAACAGGTAGGGAGGGGACAAAACAACAGTAGTGATCCATTGTATATATGGGGCAACACCAATTTACCTGCATTACATAACGCGAGTGGGGAAAGTTGGATACAGTCCGGGAGGGATTATTTTCTTAACCAAGGGGCAAAGCCCGGATATACCGCCTACCCCTATCCGCACCCATTACAGGGGGGTGGGGGGCCTCCTCCACCACCGCCCGATCTGATCCCAAGTCCGCCTTCGATCATTGGAGTGAACTGACACATGATGTTGTGGACGCCGGTATTCCGGGAACTGCTTCCCGGGAAACGGCTCATACGCTCCTGTAGGGCAAGAGTTCCCTTATTTCTTTTCCCATGACTGCCCCCGGAAAGCGCGGATTCGTGAACTGCGGCCTTACCGCCAATGTAAACCGCCCCCTCTTGCCGTACCGATTCGAAAGGACCCTTAATCTCAAGTTTGACGACCCCTTGACCGTCATTAGTCAAACCCTGTCATCTTCCGGCAACATCGACATGGCCATATTTCAGGAAATCCCAAATTCAAACTTACGGTAACTGTAAATAACTTTTACAACAGTGTCTTGGGATTTTCGTATCCGCATGTTCCTGCGTTGCTTCGCCTTCTCCCGCCAAAACGGATCGCAGCGCTCCAGTTGTAAGACACAACCCTGTCAAAGATGAGCCAATGGTGCGTCTCCAAAATGACTTTACAACGACTGATTTTATGAAGGCGCGCGCCTCCCTGCGCAGGGATAATCCTGCGTGTAGGGGAAACGCTCTGCGGATAGGGCCGCAGGAGGGAAGCGCACCGTGCAGTATATCGCGTTCGACTCGCACAAGCGCTACACCCAGGCATCCGTGATCACCACGGCGGGGACGATCCAACGGGAGGCAAGAGTGGCCCATGAGCCGGGGGCGGTTGCCGCATTTCTCCGGGACTTCGATCCGGGTTCTCCGGTGGCGGTGGAGTCGATCGGAAACTGGTACTGGATTGTCGACGAGATTGAGGCCGCCGGGATGATTCCTCGCTTGGTCCATCGCCGCAAGGCGAAGATGATGATGGGGATGATCAACAAGACGGACAAGCTTGATGCCCGCGGAATGAATCGGCTGCAGCAGAACGGGACGTTGCCGGTCGTATGGATTCCGCCCGGGGACCTTCGGGACAAGCGGGACTTGCCCCGGACCCGAATGGTGTTGGTGCAGCTACAGACGCGGCTAAAGAACCGGATCCACGCCACGCTGGCCAAATACGCGCTCAGCCCCACAGGAGTCAGCGATGTATTCGGAAAGCGGGGTCGCAAGATCCTGAAGGAACAGATCGGCAAGCTTCCCCCGGAGACGAAGTTCGCCACGGAACGACTGATGGAGGAAGTCACGTCCCTTGATGCGCAGATCGAGGCCATTGAGAGCCGGATGCAGGAGGTCTTTGGAGAAACGCCGGAGGGGAATCTCCTGAGGACTCTTCCGGGCGTGGGTTTCATTCTCGCCACGTTGATTGCCCTGGAGGTCGGGGATGTGACTCGCTTTCCGGAGGCAGACCGCTTGGCATCGTACGCCGGAACGACTCCGCGTGTTCATTCCAGCGGGGGGAAGACTCGCTTTGGGACGTTGCGGACCGACGTGAACCAGTATCTGAAGTATGCGTTTGTCGAGGCGGCTAATACTACTGTGTCATAAACTTATTGCGCTGGCGAGGCTCTTGTGACACCATGGACGCATGCCCGCCCTTCCTGCAGCCTCCCAGAGACGTTTTCAGAACTATCTTGGGTCCCTGAGCAGTGCACTCAGCCACGCCGATCGCGGTGAACCGATGCGAGCCTACGTGACGGGACTTTGCTTGCCTGGCGAGCGGAAAAGCATGGAGCCGATCGCCGCGCGGATCGATCCGCGGCATGTCGGCGCCCGCCACC
>Ga0209342_10000953_pt1 | contig 33011 bp, 34 predicted proteins | sample RifCSP16_2_FD_184023 | JGI IMG/M metagenome (GOLD analysis project Ga0209342, IMG submission 184023) | Soil microbial communities from Rifle, Colorado - Rifle CSP2_sed 16_2 (SPAdes) (version 2) | ecosystem: Environmental > Terrestrial > Deep subsurface > Rock core/Sediment | place: Rifle...
GAAGGTATTTATGCAGGATTAAAATACAGATTTTAAGAAAATTAACTGCAATCGCAGTAAAATCTACTACAAATATGAGACAGACAATAAAAAGGATATGTGGCTCTGATTATTTCTAATATCAGAAGGGCAATAGAATGGATATAGCAAATTATATTCAGAATTTCATACCTAAAACGGATTCTCCCGATAAGATTTATGAGCTATTCCGCAGTCTCGGTTATAATAAAGATAAACTCCTTGACCCTACATATAAAAGAAAAATTGATGATTTTGAATTTGCAAAAGATGAAAGGGAAAAGGTCAAAGAGATTTACACGGTTTTCAACTACGACGGCAAGCTTCAGATATTCCTTATAGAGGTCAGGAGCCTTTCAGTCCCTTTTGTAAAATACCTCACAAAACGGCTTTCTGACAGATACCTGAAATTCCTCATCATACTGACTACCGATTACAAAGAATACACCTTTGTCTTCCCGGAATTCGAGCGCATAGAAGAAGAAAGGCACAAGCTAAAGCTCACAAAGCTCAACTTTGACAGAGAACAGCCCTATTATACAGACCTTCTTACAATCTCAAACCTTGCCCTTATCGGAGACGAAGAAAACTGGAGGGACATCTGGGAAAGATGGAAGGACGCCTTCAGCGTGGAGAAGGTCACTGACAGATTTTTTGAGGATTATAAGAATGCATTTTTTGTACTCAGAGATATCTTTGAAAAACAGAAGATATTAATCAAAGATGCACATGAGCTCTCTCAGCAGTTTTTAAATAGGCTCATGTTTCTCTACTTTATCTCAAAGAAAAGATGGCTTAATAATGACACGAAGTTTATCAGGTGGTATTGGGAGAGATACAAAGAGGAAAAGAAAAAGGGCAATGCAAAGGAGAACACCTTTTATGAGAATTGGCTGAGGATACTCTTTCTTGAGGCATTCAATAATAAATACAGTCATCCACATTATCATCCTCAAGATATTGAAAAGATTCTTACTTTAGCCCCCTATCTTAACGGCGGTCTCTTTCATAGAAACGAGCTTGACGAGCTGCCCTTCAGTATAAGCGACAGCCTTTTTGAAAAGGTATTCACATTCTTTGAAAAATATAACTTCATCATTCGTGAGGAATTGCCTCTTGATATTGAGGTTGCTGTTGACCCCCAGATGATAGGTTATGTCTACGAATCCCTCTCCAATGTTGCAGAGGAGATATATGAGAGGCAGGACCTCGGCATTTTCTACACTCCAAACATTGAAGTTGATTTTATGTGCAGGAGGTCTCTTGTGGAATATATATCTAATCATCTAAATCCCCCCATCCCCCCTTTAGCAAAGGGGGGCGAGGGGGGATTTGAAAAGAAATGGATTTATCGTCTTCTCTTTGATGAGGATAAAAAAGCTGTTGAGGAATACATCGCAAAGAATAATCTCTGGTATCGCATTGAAGAAGTCTTTGATAATCTTGCAGTAGTTGACCCTGCCTGCGGCAGCGGCGCCTTTCTTGTCGGAATGCTCCATGTCCTTGCAGAGCTTTACCGCCTCATCTACAGCCACATAAACAGGGAGATGACAGAGTTTGAGCTAAAGAAGAAGATAATAGGAAACTCTCTTTACGGCGTTGATGTTATGCCCTAGGCTGTCCACTCCGCCGAATTGAGGCTGTGGCTTCAGTTGATTATAGAAGAAGATATTCCATACGCTCAGAGGAAACTCTATCCTTTGCTGCCAAATCTCAACTTAAAGCTCAGGGTGGGAGATTCTCTTGTTCAGGAGATTGGCGGTGTAAGTCTTCATCTAAGAGATAGTAAACTTTCTTCTCCTCTTAAAGGAAAACTCACATCCCTTAAGAGAGAAAAAGAAAAATATTATAACAACGACGACACAAGAAAATTCAAGAGCGATGAAGCACTGCATCAGGAAGAGCTGAGAATCTTCGGCGAAATACTGAATGACAAGATTGTCACCATTCAAAAAGAGATTCAGGTGGTGGAAGGCGAAAAACGAAAACTCCAGATGGAGATGTTTGAAGACCTTAAGAAAGATAAGTCTAAACAAAAGTCCCTTTTTGAGGAGCAGATAAAAGCTAACGAACAGGAGATAGAATACTTGAGGGAAACAAAAAGAAAAATACAGATACCGGGGCAAAAGCCCTGCATCTGGGACATTGACTTTGCGGAGATATTCGGCGACAAGGGTGGATTTGACATAGTCATAGGGAACCCGCCCTATGTAAGGCAGGAGAAGATCGCTCCGCCGAACAAGCTAAAGTCAGAAGTAACCCTTGAGGACAAGAGGGAATACAAGGACAAGCTCCTGAACTCAATACAGGTGCATTATCCCTTTGTGAAGAAACTCGACAAAAAGAGCGACTACTATATTTACTTTTACTTCCACGGTCTTTCGCTTCTGAATGACAAGGGAACCTTCTGTTTCATCACCTCAAACTCGTGGCTCGATGTCGGATACGGCAAGGACCTGCAGGAGTTCCTTCTCAAATACAGCCATGTGAAGGCAATATATGATAATGAGGCAAAACGGAGCTTTGAACATGCGGACGTAAACACTATCATTGCCCTGTTCGGCCCGCCTCAATTTAAAAATCCCCCTTCATCCCCCTTTTCCAAAGGGGGAATAAATGATGTCCCCCCCTTTAGCAAAGGGGGGCAAGGGGGGATTTGGCCGACGCTGAAAGAGACGACACGCTTTGTCATGTTCAAAAAGCCCTTTGAAGAAGCGATAAACACCAAGAATCTTCTTGAAATAGAGAACACAAAAGAGATTCACAAGACAGAATCATATAGAGTCTATCCTGTGAAGCAGGAAACCCTTCTGGAGGAAGGATGGGAGCAGCCGGAAGAGGACACCCCTCACCCTAACCTTCTCCCGCAAGGGGCGAGGGGACTATCTATTCCCCCTCCCTTGACGGGAGGGGGCGAGGGGGAGGGTGAACGGAAAGGGATAAAGAGACAACTAACTTCTTTCCTGAAAGAAAAATTCATCACCGGGAAATACGAAGGCAACAAATGGGGTGGGAAGTATCTCCGTGCGCCGGACATCTTTTTCACAATCATTGAGAAGGGTAAAGGAAAGCTTGTCAGGCTGGGAGATATTGCGGAGGTGAGGCGTGGCTTTACAACTGGCTGTAACGAATTTTTCTATCTGGATGAGACTGCAATAAAAGAACGGAAAATCGAAAAAGAATTCTTAAAGCCTGTTATCAAGAGCCCCAGAGAATGTAAATCCATTCTCATAAAACAGGAAGATTTGAAATTCAAAATATTCATGTGTCACAAGGACAAAAAAGATTTGAAGGGCACAAACGCCCTGAAATATATTGAATGGGGAGAGAAGGAGGACTTTCACAAACGGCCTACCTGTGCGGTGAGACAAAAATGGTGGGACTTGGGCACGAGAGAATCAGGGTCATCTGCATGGATTTATATAGTGAGAGATAGAATGTTTTCGCCATACAATCCGAACAACATATTGTTAGACTGTAATTTGTTCGCTGTCTTTCCATCAGTAGACAAAACAGCTTTTGCTTTATCAGTTAATACAACCGTCTCTGTTTTTCTCTGGGAAATGTCCTCCCGAAGTTACGGTGGAGGGGGCGGTCCCCTTAAATCGCAGGTTTACGAAGTATCAGACTTTATCATACCGAAGCCTGATATTTTGTTATCTAAGAATACAGCAGAAATCAAAAGAATGCTTTTACGTGAAGTCAGGACGATTTTTGAAGAGTGTGGTATTAACCACGCCAGTCCTGTCCGTGAGCAGAAGCCGAATCCTCTTCCTGACCGTAAGTCCCTTGACGATATCGTCTTCGACATCCTCGGACTCACCGAAGATGAGCGGAACGAAGTCTATTGGGCAGTTTGTGAATTGGTCAAGAACAGGCTTGATAAGGCAAGGAGTGTGTAAAGAAAGAGAAATACACACCCCTTTATCCCCTCTTGATAGAGGGGAAAAGCATTGCAAAGGTAAAGAGGATAACTCCCCTCTAATAAGAGGGGACGGGGGTGTGTTAACACCTCCCTAACCCTCCTTGATAGGAGGGATTTTGATAAGGGAAAAAATATGAAAATAACATACAACCCAAAGCTTAAAGAATTAGCCCGACAATTAAGAAACAGCAGCACGAAGGCTGAAATCAAGCTCTGGAATTATTTGAAGGGCAAACAATTAAAGGGTTATGACTTTCACAGGCAAAAGCCGGTTAATAATTACATTGTAGACTTCTTCTGTAACAACTTGATGCTTGCAATTGAAATAGACGGATATACGCACAGTTTTGAATCAGTGGCTGAAAAAGATGCAATAAAGGCAGAGAAATTGAATGAAATCGGAATAAGCGTCTTAAGATTTTCTGACAATGATGTTATGAATAATATTGAGGGTGTTATATCACATATAGAGGAGTTTAGTAGAGAACATGAAAATAAACACACCCCTTTATCCCCTCTTGATAGAGGGGAAAAGCATTGCAAAGGTAAAGAGGATAACTCCCATCTTGATAGAGGGGAAAGGCATTGAAAAGGCAAAGGGCTTGTAGAAGGAGATAGAACTAAAAAAGTGGAGGTAAATATATATGAAAAAGATTATCAAATTACCTAAGATTGCCAAGCCTACTATTGAGCAGGCGCTTGAGGAATTTCTGTCCGAGCAGATGATAAAGCTCAAGCCTAAAACCGCCTCTGATTACAGAGATGTAATCCAATTGTTTAAGGATTGTATGAACGGCTATGCCTATCAAAGCTTGTCTAAGACGGAGTCCGCCCTTTTTGAAAAGCATTATAACGCAGAAGGTCAGGAGCATAAAGAATTCTGCCAACTTTTTGGTCCGGATAAAATTGTAGAAAACACAGGAGAGTTTCTTGGCTACTTTCTTATACGTAAAGTCATGGCTGGGGGCGAATTCAAGCGTCTTGCCGGCGCTGTAATCAAGAAGCTCTCAAAATGGCTTGCTGAAAAAGCATATATCACAGAAGAAAATGCCTCAATGGGCGAAGAAGAAGGGGCGGCGGCAGCCAGAGACCTTCCTAAAGCTGAAAAGGCAGGGAATATTCTTTATGAGTCTGCAGAGCACGTGGACTTTGGCCCGGATGAATTGGACAACACTGATTACCATGACTTTGACCATTACACTATTGAGAAAGTTGAGCCCGGGAAATTATGGCTTGAAGTTTATGATGAGAAAGGTAAGAGTGCTGTTGGCCCCATAGCTGTGCCAAGAGAGGCAACCGAACTTCTCAGGAAAGGCTGGGATATAAGTTGTGCTATTGCCCGTATTAGAGGAAAGTGGAGGATATTTGAAGTTGCAAACGTTTATCCACAGCAATGAAAATCCATAGTGAAATTTCTCTATGATGTCGGTGCAACAGACAGCGCAAAAAAAATATGCAATATCTATGGCTCAAGAGGGCAGGAGTTTTTGAGAGATATTCATGATAAATGTGCTGATAAACAATAGGAGATAAATGCTTTATTTTTATCTTGAAGGCGGAGAGTATGAGAGTTTGCTATAATAGTTACATCATATTTTAAAAATGGAAAGGGGGGTGTGAAATGAATATATTCATTGAGAGGATAGTTAGTGACCCACAGGTTTGCAGTGGCAAGCCCTGTATAAAAGGCACAAGAATCCCTGTGCATATTATACTTGACCTTCTCGCTGCTGGAGAAAATTTTGCAGGAATTAAAAAAGCATATCCAAATATTACAGATGAAGATATCAGGGCATGTTTGTCCTACGCTTCAGTTCTTGCTGATGAAGAGGCAGGTGTTGCTGTATGAAGATGTTTGCCAACGAAAACCTCTTTGAGCCGATTATTGATTTTCTAAGGAGTCGTGGTCATGATGTGCTTAGTATAAGAGATTCAGGACTTTCTGGAATATCTGATGATGAGGTTTATCAAAGGGCTTGCAAGGAGAAACGGGTAATAATAACGATGGATAAAGATTTTTCAAGAATGTTTCGTTTTCCATCTGAGAAATGTGGAGGAATAATTGTTGTCAAAATTTACAAACGAACTGTTGATAACACACTCTTGATATTTAAGAAATTTTATGAGTCTTTGCAAGAAAAAGATATACTTGAAAACCTTATTATCATTACACCGGAGGGTGTGCGAATAAGAAGGTCAACAGGATAAAATAATTTTATGATTCCAAAAAAAATTATAGACAACAGTGATGTTAAACTCTCTGCCTTTCTCAATAGCGTCCTTCTGGAGATACCTAATACCCAGTTTGATATTGCCACTGCCTTTTTTAATATACAAGCCTATGCATTCATAAAGGACAATATTCAGAGGGTTAAACACTTCCGTCTCTTACTTGGAAAGGCTCCAGAGATTAGGAGTGACATAACTCTTGGAAATGTTCTCCTGAGGATGATACGGGAAGAGGTTGAGGGATTTGATCTCTCAAGAGATAAAAATAGTCTGGTAAAGGAGTTTATAGAATTCCTCAATAAAGATAATATGGAGGTCAGGTTTTACGATAAGGAGTTCCTGCACGGAAAGGCGTATATTTTTGACCAGCTTGTGATAGTCGGTTCATCAAACTTTACACCTTCAGGGCTTACTCATAATACCGAGTTGAACTCAGTTTCTTTGGAATCAGAGGCACAGTATGTGCGGACAAACTGGTTTGATAAGTTTTGGAATGAGGCTGTTGATTTTAAGGCAGAGCTTATTAGTCTCCTCGAAGCCTCCCGTTTTGGCGGCAAGGAATACACCCCTTATGATGTTTATATAAAATCCCTCTTTGAGCTCCAGAAGGAAGACCTCAAACCTGAAGACGGAGAGAAAAAGCAAGAAGAATTCCGTCCGTCTTCAAAGGTCAATCTCGCTGAATTTCAGGAAGATGCTGTGCGAAGAATCTTCAGCCGTCTTAAAAAATACAGGGCATGTATGGTGGCTGATTCTGTGGGTTTGGGCAAGACTTGGATAGCTAAAAAAGTTATAGAGGAGTTTGGTTTTTACAAAAGGATGAGATTCCTTATCGTCTGCCCTGCACAGTTAAGGGAGATGTGGAGGGGTGAAGTTAAAGACCTTATTCTCGCTGAAAGCATCCTGTCTCAGGAAGATCTCGCATCTTCAGATTTTCCGGAAAAGGCAAGGCAGGCTGTCGGCGGAGGGCTTGAGGATGTTTCTCTCATAGTTGTTGATGAAAGTCATAATTTTAGGAATCCACTTTCAAATCGCTGGGAAAACTTCTTTACTCTTATGGTTGACCACATAGCCAGGGCAAAGGAAAGACCTTATATTATGTTCCTTACGGCAACGCCAATCAATAATACCATCTGGGATTTATACTGGCAGGTCATGCTTCTGACATTCATGGATCAGAAGTCTTTTATCAAAGAGGGCATATCGGATATTTTGAAGTTCTTTAAAGGAATTGATAAACAGGGGGACCCGACCCTTTTGAATGACCTTATGAATGAGGTATCCATAAGGAGAACAAGGGACTATATTAAACAGAACTATCCTGATGCAGAGATAAACGGGCAGAGGATTATCTTTCCGGAAAGGATTCTTGAAAATATAAACTATCAGCTCAATGAGACATATCAGGGACTTTATAGTGATATTTCCCGGACAATAAGTGAGAAGCTGACAATGGCATATTACCGCATTCTTAAATACAAGAAGGTAGAAAAGTTATCTAAGGCTGAAGAAATGGTTTTAGGTAGGATGATAGCGCTGGAGGGTATTTTTAGAACTATCCTGTTGAAGAGGCTTGAGAGCAGTGTTGAGGCATTCAGAAAGAGCATAGCAAATCATATAGGCTTCCTCGAAAGGTTAAAGGTATATCTTAAAGATGGCAAGCTACTTACAAAACAGACCTTCTATAAGTATGTCTCCAATATAGATGAGGAAACTGAAGAGATATTTCTTGAGGAGCTCGAAGATATAAGTATTGAGGATTATAGGAAAGAGGAGCTTATAGGAGATATAGATAAAGATATACATCTATTTAATGAGATGGGTAAAAAGGTAGGAGAGATAGATGCAGAGGCTGATTCAAAGCTGAAGGAATTGAAAAAGAGGCTACTGGAATTGAGCGGGCAGGGACAGGTTGTTATATTCACTTATTATGCGGACACCCCTCGATTATATATTCGAGAAAGTTTCTAAAGACCCTTCTTTTTTAAAAATAAGGATCGAAAAAATATCAGGCAGGGTAACTTCCGGCAAAAGACGCTCGGAAATTGTAAATAGCTTTATGAGCGGAAATATAGATATCCTTATGAGCACCGATGTCCTCTCCGAAGGAATGAACCTCCAGAAGGCACGATACCTCATTAATTACGATTTGCACTGGAACCCTACACGAATGATTCAGAGGGCGGGTAGAATAGATAGGATAGGCTCTCCGTTTAAAGAAATCTATGTTTATAACTTCTTTCCGGAAGAGGAGCTTGAAGACCTCCTCCGTCTTGTAGAGATTCTCCAGAACAAGATCAGGAATATTGATAGCTCTATCGGGCTCGATGTTACAGTCCTCGGTGAAGAGGTAAATCCGAAGGTTTTCGGGGTTATAAGGAAAATAAAGGAAAAGGACGAAAATGTCTTTGAGGAGTTGGAGAGAGAGGTATTCGGAGGCGGTGAAAAATTCTATCAGCCTCTGATTGATTATCTGAAGACAAAAGCGGTGAATGAGCTGGAATCAATTCCGTTTGGAATTTATAGCGGGCTGAGAAGAGATGTAAAGGGAATATTTTTCTATTACAGATATAGTGAAGATTTTCATTTCTGGTATCTTTATAATCTTGCAACTGGGGAGATAATTAAGAATAAAACTATGATACTCAATTACATTGCATGCCCTCCTGATGAGACAAGGGTTATTCCTGATTTTTTTGATAAAGTTTATGCGGTGAATGCGGAAGCCGTCAAAGATATTGAAGCAACCTATAAAGAGATGGAGCAACGGGAGACAGTTGACTCAACACTCGGCGAATTGACCAGCGATAAAAGCAAGAAGTTTGTATCCAGCCTTATAAGAGAGATGGACATAAGGCTCGATGAATACCTCCTTGACTTTTCGGAAGACAAAGAGATTGAAAAGAGATGGGAGGAAATAAAGGAAAGGCTATTATCAGTAAGCCTTACCAAAAAGAGGCTGCATAATCTCAGGGGAGTGTGGAGAGATTATAAAAATAACCATAAAAGCTGGAAAAGATTACTGAAGGATATATCAGAATTTCTTGAGAACAAACTAACAATAAAAAGGGGAGAAATTCAGCCTTATAATCCTCAACTGCTTAAACTGATTACTATTGATTTTATATCATGATTCATGGATAAGACCAAGAGACGGCATTTCCCCTCAACATCAATTTTAAAATTTCTGATAAAAGGAGGCATTTATCAGCGGAGATTATTTCAGCACCTATTATAATTTTGAAACTGAGTTTTCAAAACCACCATTTCAGTATTGGCTTCTTCAAATATCCTACGCAATCTTTGGGATAAATGAATGGGCGGTAAGACTTCCATCATTCATAATGGCACTCGGTGTCTTGTTTCTCACCTATCGCTTTGGGAAAAATATCAGGTCTCCTGATGCAGGACTATGGGCGTGTCTTGTCCTCTGTGCCAATCCCGGTTTTTACAGCATGATGAGAGATGCAAGGATGGATTTAACCCTCACATTCTTCATCACACTTTCAATTTATGGATTCTATAACTATATATACAAAGGGCAAAATTCCATTAATTCTCCTAAAGAAAGATTTGTTATTACTGAAGAAAATGAATATAATCTACTGCCGCAGGATTATAGAAATGAAATGGTAGTTCTTGGTAGATTCCCGTATTTTCCAATATCAAGAATAAGTTATAGCTTTCTTAATCCTAAAACGAGAGAAGAAGTGATAAAATATATTGTCTTAATAGGTAAAAAACAGTATGCGTAATTTGATTAAATGAAAACAACAGTTGGACAAAAAGAGATAGAGAAGATTATTACGGCAAACCATCATGATCCGTTTCAGGTGTTGGGCATACATCAAATTACGGTAGATGACAGGAGAGGAATTACCATAAGAGCATTTCTACCTGAGGCTGTTGAGGTGTCAGCAGTAGATTCTGATAATCAGCAGAATATCTATACCCTCTCCAGTATTCATCCTGACGGATTTTTTGAGACCTTTATAGAAGACAGGAATATTTTTTCTTACCAGTTTTTAATCAAAACTCGTAATGGAAATCTTATAAAATCTCATGACCCCTATTCATTCCTCCCTTTAATTGGCGACCTTGACAGGCATTTGTTCAATGAAGGGAATCACCTGCAGATTTATGAAAAATTAGGTGCGCATATAATGGATTTGGATGGTATTACGGGTGTCCATTTTTCAGTCTGGGCGCCAAATGCAAAGAGGGTTAGTGTAATCGGCGACTTCAACAGATGGGATGGACGGAGACACCCGATGAGGATATTGGGGAACTCTGGAATATGGGAGCTTTTTATACCGGGCTTAAAGGAGGGGGATATTTATAAATTTGAAATAAAAACCCGGCATAACCACCTTCTTATAAAATCTGACCCCTATGCCTTTTATTCAGAGGTGAGGCCAAAAAGCGCCTCAGTAGTATGGGATATAAATAAATACAAATGGAATGATAGTGAATGGCTGGAAAACCGCGACAAAACCACTCCACTTAATAAACCTCTATCCATTTATGAAGTCCATCTTGGCTCATGGGCGAGAAAGGTTGAGGAGAATAACAGATTCCTGACATACAGAGAGATTGCACATCTCTTAGTGGATTACATCAAAAACACAGGCTATACACACATAGAACTTTTACCAATCATGGAGCATCCATTTGATGCATCGTGGGGGTATCAGGTAACAGGATATTTTGCCCCCACAAGCAGATTCGGCACCCCCGAAGACTTTATGTATTTTATTGATTACTGCCATCAGAATAATATCGGTGTTATTGTTGACTGGGTCCCTGCCCATTTCCCGAGGGACGGACACAGTCTGATTCAATTTGATGGGACTGCCCTCTATGAGCATGAGGACCCTAAGAAAGGTGCGCATCCTGATTGGGGGACACTTATATTTAACTATGGCAGACACGAGGTGAGAAATTTTCTCACATCCAATGTCCTTTTCTGGTGCAAAAAATATCATTTAGACGGTCTGAGGGTGGATGCAGTGGCATCCATGCTCTATCTTGATTATAGCAAAAGGCATGGTGAATGGGTTCCAAATACCTATGGCGGAAGGGAAAATCTTGAAGCAATAGATTTTTTAAAAAAAATGAATGAGGTTATTCATGCTGAGTTTCCAGGAATCATGACTATTGCAGAAGAATCCACATCATGGGGAGGCGTCTCACGCCCTACATATCTTGGTGGTCTCGGATTTACATTCAAATGGAATATGGGGTGGATGCACGATATACTTGATTTTTTCAGTAAAGACCCGATATATAGAAAGCATCATCATAATAACCTTACCTTTGCAATGCTTTATGCCTTTCATGAAAATTTCATACTTGTCCTCTCCCATGACGAGGTTGTTCACGGCAAGGCTTCGCTTTTGAGCAAGATGCCCGGTGACTTCTGGCAGAAGTTTGCCAATTTAAGGCTTCTCTTAAGCTATATGTATGCACAGCCCGGCAAGAAGCTCCTCTTTATGGGTGGAGACATCGGGCAGTGGAATGAGTGGAATCATAACCGAAGCCTTGACTGGCATCTCCTCCAATACGAACCTCATTCAAAATTGCAGAGTTTTATAAAAGACTTAAATCACTTATACAGGTCAGAGCCAGCAATGCGGGAGGTTGACTTTGAATATAGCGGTTTTGAGTGGATTGATTTTCATGACTGGGAGAGGAGTATTATCTCCTTTATACGATGGGGCAAAGACCCTGATAATCATCTCGTATTCGTTTTCAATTTCACACCAGCCCCCAGATTTAATTATAAGATTGGTGTCCCCTCACACTGTTTTTATGAAGAGGTATTGAACAGCGATTCCGATGTTTATTACGGAAGTAATCTCGGCAATCAAGGTGGAAAATGGTCAAATCAGGTTTCATGGCAGGGTAAACCCTGCTCTTTAAAAATTACCCTCCCACCTTTAAGTGCTGTAGTTTTTAAACCTGTGAAGGATGAAGACTCATAATAAAAACTCTGCTGCCACATCATTGTAAAAGAGAAGTCCTTTATGGGTTAATTTGAGATGACCATTTTCAAAAATTATAAGATTATTACTTAAAAGCCGGGATATTGCATCTGAAAAAGTTGATTTTATCTCTACCCCGAAGCGTTTTTTAAAAGACTTTAGATTTATCCCCTCCAGAATCCGAAGCTCCATCATAATGGTCTCTCCCATTACTTTATTGCCATCCAATCTTTCACTGCCTGCTGTCGGAGGCTGAAGGCTGAAGGCTGAAGGCTTTCTTTTGGCATGTCTTTCTCTAATCTTCAGTCTGTTTATATATTCTTCTGGATTTTTAATATTCCATCTTCTCTCCCCATCCATGTAAGAATGAGCCCCTGCACCAATACCGAGATACTCCTCATTTCGCCAGTATATCTGATTATGGAGACACTTCCTGCCATTAGATTCGCTACGCTCACTACATGCCTTTGCAAAATTTGATATTTCATAATGCTCATAACCTGTCCCCGTTAAAAGTCCTATCCCCCTCTCATACATCTCTACTTGTCTATCTTCATCAGGTAAGTAGTGCGAGGCTTTAGCCTCGCTATAAAGTTTTTCAAACTGTGTCCCCTCTTCTATTGTCAAATTGTAGGTGGAGATATGTTCTGGATTTAACTTGATGGTGGTTTCAATATCATCTTCCCAATCTTTCAGGGTCTCATCAGGTATGCCAAACATCAAATCTATAGATATATTTTCAAAACCCTCATTTCTGGCTGATAAAATCCCTTGATATGCCTTTTTTGAATCATGCACCCTTCCAAGTCTTTTTAAAAGTTTGTCATTAAAAGATTGAACCCCTATACTTATCCTATTAAATCCTCCCCTTCTTAATTTCTTAAGTTTATCTAAAGTCAATGTCTCAGGATTTGCCTCAATTGTAATCTCTGCATCTGTCTTTAAATTAAACAATTTTTTACATGATTCAAGTATTTCCAATAATTGCCACGACTTAAGAATTGTAGGTGTCCCACCGCCAAAGAATATGGATATAACCTTGTAAGGTTGATAGCTGATAGCTGATAGCTCATAGCTAATTAAGGAAATCTCCCTTTTCACAGCCCTAACATATTCGTCAATAACCCCCTCCATACCCTCATAAGAGTTGAAGTCACAATAACCACACTTCTTAATACAAAAAGGGATATGAATATAAATACCCAATTTTTTTCTCATACTTTATTATACCACTTATCAAATTTTTATTGCCGAATGTAAAAAATAATGTTACAAAAGAAAATATGATAAAGCCATATAAAGGAATTTTGCCAAAAATTCATGAGACCGTTTTTATAGAAGAGAGTGCCCAGATTATAGGTGATGTGGAGATAGGGGAATACTCCAGCGTGTGGTTCAATGCAGTTGTAAGGGGAGATGTAAATTATATAAAGATAGGTAAGAGGACAAATATTCAGGATGGAAGCCTGCTTCATGTAACAAATAAAACCTATCCACTCTTTTTAGAGGATGAAGTTACAATAGGACATGGGGTTACTTTGCACGGGTGCAGGATAAGGTCAAGATGCCTTATTGGCATGGGAGCAATAATTTTAGACGGAGCAGAGGTTGAGGAGTTTTCTATTATTGCAGCAGGCTCAGTCGTAACAGAGAAATCTGTAATCCCCTCAGGCTGGCTGGCAGTAGGCAGTCCTGCAAAACCAAAGAGAGAGCTTACAAAAGAGGAAAGAGACAAGATACTTCAATACGCTGAAAATTATGTAGGATATATGAGAGACTATATGTAAACCCTATCTTGCCCTTTAACGAAAGTTAAAGAAAACCGCAGAGGATAAAAGCACCTCTGCGGTTTTTATAGTCTTAAATATCAAAATATAGGGCAAATTCGTATGGGTGCGGTCTCAACCTCATCTGATTTACCTCTTTATCCCTCTTATACTCAAGCCACATATCAATAGCATCCTGAGTAAAGACATCGCCTTTGAGCAAGAAGTCCTGGTCTTTTTCAAGTGCATCAAGGGCATCCTCCAATGAGCCTGGCAATGACGGGACATTTTTCAGTTCCTCCGGTCCAAGGGCATATATATCCTTATCCAGAGGCTCACCCGGGTCAATCTTATTCTGAATACCATCAAGCCCTGCCATAAGCATTGATGCAAATGCCAGATAACCATTGCATGATGGGTCGGGGAATCTCACCTCAACTCTCTTTGCCTTTGGACTTGGGGAATACATAGGTACCCTAACACCTGCACTCCTGTTTCTGCTGGAATATGCGAGGTTTACAGGCGCCTCAAATCCCGGAACCAATCTCTTATAGGAATTTGTAGTGGGTGCTACGATAGCCGCAAGGGCATGGGCATGTTTGAGTATACCGCCAACATAGTATAGTGCCAGTTCACTTAAGCCCCCGTAAGCATTTCCTGCAAATAATGGTTTTCCGCCCTTCCATAGGCTCTGATGTGTATGCATACCTGAGCCATTATCATTCCATATAGGCTTCGGCATGAATGTAACAGTCTTATTATTCCTCCTTGCCACATTTTTACAGATATATTTATACCACATCAGATTATCAGCACATTTTGTAAGAGGTGCAAATCTCATATCTATCTCGCACTGACCTGCAGTGGCAACTTCATGATGCTGACATTCTATCGGTATCCCCACCGCCATCATGGTCAATACCATCTCTGTTCTGATATCCTGAAGGCTGTCAGTGGGCGGAACCGGGAAATAACCCTCCTTGTATCTCGGTTTATAGCCGAGATTAGGATTCTCCTCCTTGCCAGAATTCCATTTCCCCTCTTTAGAATCAATAAAGTAATAACTGCACTGCTCTTTAGAATCGTATCTTATATCATCAAATACAAAAAATTCAGCCTCTGGTCCCATGTAAGATGTATCGGCAATTCCTGTTGACTTGAGATATGCCTCAGCCTTATGGGCTATATATCGCGGGTCTCTGGTATATCTCTCCTTCGTTATAGGGTCTACTACATTGCATATCATGGTTAGGGTAGGTTCCTTAGTAAAGGGGTCCATAACCGCTGTAGCAGCATCAGGGATGAGAAGCATATCGCTTGCATGTATTGGCTGCCACCCTCTTATTGACGAGCCGTCAAATCCAAACCCATCTTCAAAAGAGCTCTCCTCCAGTTCCGTTGTCGGAAAAGAGGTATGCTGCCATATTCCCGGAAAATCCATAAACTTCAAATCAAGTATCTTTGCATTATTCTTCTTTGCAAACTCTAAAACCTCTTTTGGTGTCATGGTAACCTCCTGACTAAGATTAATTCCTATTACCTCATCTTCATCCGATATTTTAATCCATCTGACTTAACCTATGCTCCTTATAGAACTTGTCCCAACAAAGTCCGGATATGCCTGCATCCCATGCTCACCTATGTCAAGACCTTCACGCTCTTCATCCTCTGATACCCTCAACCCCATAACAGCCTTTATGATTGACCAGCATATAAGACTCACGGCTACAACATAAACACCTACAGCTACTATACCCTTAATCTGTGCAATAAGCTGGGCTATACCACCACCGTAGAATAACCCTGTAATACCACCACTGACATTTGCAGCAAATAGACCCAGTGATAGTGTCCCCCACACACCATTTACAAGGTGCACGGAGATTGCGCCCACAGGGTCATCCACTTTTATTTTGTCAAAAAATAAAACAGCATAAACAACCAGTATGCCAGCAACTAAGCCTATGATAAATGACCCGGCAGGGGTTACCCAGTTGCACGGGGCTGTAATTGCTACAAGGCCTGCAAGAATTCCATTTAAAACCATACTTAAATCAGGTTTGCCTAAGGCTAAATAAGCAGCAAAAGTGGCTGCTACCCCTCCAACCGCCCCTGCTATACAGGTATTTATAGCGACCCTTGAAATGGCATCGGCATCGGCAGCCATTGTGCTGCCAGGATTAAAACCAAACCAGCCAAACCACAGGACGAACATTCCGAGTGTCGCCATACCCATATCATGACCGGGGATAGCATTGACCTTCCCATCTTTGGTATATTTTCCAATTCTTGGCCCCAGCAAAATAGCACCCATTAATGCAGCCCATCCACCGATACTGTGAACAACCGTAGAACCTGCAAAATCAAGGAATGGGGTTTTCATTGTAGCAAGCCATCCCCCGCCCCATATCCAATGTCCTGCTACAGGATATATTACTATAGCCATAGCAGCAGAAAAGACAAAAAAGGAAAAGTATTTTATCCTCTCAGCAACTGCCCCTGATACAATTGTTGCCGCAGTTCCAGCAAAGACTAATTGAAAGAGAAATTTTGCATAGAGAGGAACTCCTGTCCAATTCAATGAGGCAAAAATACCCTTATATGCATCTCCAGTGGCAGGACTATTATCTGCCCCATAGAGCAACCATCCCCCTATACCAAAGATTGAATTACCACTACCAAACATGATGCCAAATCCGACAAAGTAGAAAAAGATTGTGGTAACACAGAAGACTATGACATTTTTAGAGAGTATATTTACTGCATTCTTTGAACGGCATAAACCGGTCTCCACCATTCCAAAACCCAGGTTCATAAAGAATACCAGGAATGCTGTAACAAGAACCCAGACTGTATCCGCAGCAAATTTTGCATCCCATGATGGTGCCGCCGGTGCCGATGCAGCCTCTTCGGCAAAAACCCCACCGGCACTAAATACAACCAATGCCAACAAAATAAACACACTGTAAAAATATTTTTTTGAAATCATTTTTAAATCCCCCCCTTTAAGCTGTTTAAGCCGATTAAACTGTTTAAACCGTTTAAACGGTTATATTGCATCCTTTCCCCTTTCTCCTGTCCTTATCCTGATTACATCTTCCACAGGATATACAAATATTTTCCCATCCCCTATCCTGCCTGTTCTTGCAGTATTTATTATTGTCTGCACTACCTTTTCAGCTATATCGTCAGGAACAATAACCTCAAGTTTCACTTTGGGTAGAAAATCAACCACATATTCCGCCCCACGATAAAGCTCGGTATGTCCCTTCTGCCTTCCAAACCCCTTTACCTCGCTAACCGTTATACCCTGCACACCTGCCTTATTCAGTTCATCCTTGACCTCATCTAATTTAAAAGGTTTAATAATCGCTTCAATTTTCTTCATTTTTTTCACCTCCCTAAGAAGGTAGCCGCAGGCTTAAGCCTGCGATATTTACGCATCCTAAAGGGTGCGGCTACCATATAATTTCAGAAATAGAAAAACACATTTATCGCCACAGTATCCTGTGCCTTTTCGCTTCCCGCACTACTTCCTTTATCAAACACCTTTTGGTCTGATGCATCATGCCGGTATTCAGGTCTTATAACCATATTCTTTTTAATAGTAAATTCAGGTGTAATTGTAATCTCTGTCATCTCCTGTTTTACCCCTGTCCTTGTCCCATCACTATCACTGAATGTCTCTGCCCTAATATTGATAGCATACCTGTCGCTGGCAACATATCTGATAATTCCTGCAATCCCTGACCATTTACTGTCCCCATTTGCAGTAACCTTATTATTAGGGTCCTTCTGTTCATTCCCGTTGACATAGTCAAGATTGAGTATTAGATTATCCATCAGCGTTGTAGTTAGATTTACATTAAGGACACCCCGGTTGTTGCTGTCATTATTGGTCTGTTCAGGACCTGTCATGTATTTAAGATTTAACATGGTATTCTCTAAAGGCATCAGCATCAGATGGGCGCAGTAGCTCTTACTCTTGTTATTATCCACAACATTATCCCACCCATTTATAACCTGTCCTACCAGAGTAGCCATATCATTAAACTTATAGGTTCCTCTGAGTCCAGTGTGTGTAAAGGGGATAGTGTAATAAAACAGGAGGGAACGGGAATAGTTGTAGTTCCATGCATCATATCCCTCAATAACCTCCGCCCCCATTTCTGTAATGAATTTACCCATATTAAGTGTAAGTCCATTCCCTACAGGTGCAACATATCTTACATAAGTCTGCTGTATATCAAAATCATTGCTCTGGGCTACCCCCGTAGAATGGATAGCCGCTGGGATTGTATAACCATACATAATATCTGTCCTGAAGCCGATGTTACTCTCCTCAGTTGCCTCCTTTTGAAATACAAGCTCAGCAGCATCCACATTAAAACCATTGGCATTCTGATTAAAGGGACGATAGTTTACCATCCTCGAATCTGGGTCATTTAAATTATGGTTATAAGCTGTAGAGACAAAACCATTTATCTTAACACCCTCTAAAATAGGTGCATCCTCTGCCCATGAAATGCCGGAAAATGAAAGACACAATACACTAACAATTACAAAAATTTTTAAGTTATTCATTAAATTTCCTCCTTTCAGTTAACTACATTTTTAAGCCGCTTTACCTTCTCAATTACTACCCTTGATTTTGGTAAACAATCCCCCCTTTCCCATCGGGAGATGGTGGTTATTGTAACTCCAATCTTTCTCGCAAACTCTTCCTGTGTCATCCCCAACCTCTCCCTGATAAATTTTATTTCTTCTTTTTTAAACATAGCAGATTCTTCCCCCGCACATAATCTATGTACGAGGCGTCATCTGTATATACATATGAGCAAAGGGCGTGCCAGAATAAGCAATGAGCAATGAGCAATGAGCAATGAGGTTAAAACCAGTTGATTTAACTACAGAAAAAAAATTGAAGTAGTCAGTGGTCAGTAGTCAGTGGTCAGTAGTATTCTGCTATATATTTAAGCAAAGGATGGTTTTTGTGCCTGATTTTATAGCACTGTTTAATTAAATGTACAGGAATTTCAATGTTGGCGAGGCTAAAGCCTCGCACTACGAGACTGTGCAATTGCTGGAATGTAGTGCGAAGCTTTAGCTTCGCCTTAATTAAATTTTGGTGAAAAATGACATTTTTTACAGTTCTATTCATCACTTTGTTTCACACAACGACAACCTACATCATGAAACCTGCCTGAAGGGTCTGAATAAAATCTGAAGGTAACCTTGGAAAACTCTTTTATCATCCTTTCGTATTTATCCTTTGGGAAGTGCCCCATTCTTGAATAACTATTACCTCTGAAGACCTTAAACCTCTCACCAAAAAATTCACTCTTATAAGTATTCCCAGGATAAGGCTTATACCAATCAAGGGTCCATTCCCATATATTTCCCACCATATTATGCACCCCATAATGGCTTTTTCCGTTTTCATAACTCTTTACATCTTTTGTATCTGTTTCCTCAGACTGGTTTTGCGATACATTCGCCTTGCTAAAATCAAATTCATTCCCCCAGGGGTATAACCTGCCATTTGTCCCTCTGGCAGCCTTCTCCCACTCCTCTTCTGTTGGTAATCTTTTTCCTCTCCACTTACAGTATTCCAGAGCATCATGCCAACTCACATTAGTTACAGGATGATTCGCTATTTTATCCGGAGGGGAATCCTTTCCCCAATGGTCAGGCGGTCTATGCCCTGTTGCTTTAACAAATTTTCCATAATCAGCATTAGATACTTCATACTTGTCTATATAGTAACCTTCAAGATATATCTCTCTATGAGGGGAGGCATCGGCAATCCAAGGCTTTGCAAAACCATACTCAAAGGACTTCTCATTATCTATATTTTCAGCACTCCCCATAATAAATTTTCCCGGAGGAATATAAACCATGTTCTCAGGAGGGGGACTGGAACAGGCAATCAAAAAAAGCAAGGAGCAATAAGTAAGAAGTAGGCAGTAGACAGTAGGCAGTTTGTTTTTTTTCTGCTTACTCTCTTCTGACTTCTGTCTTCTGACTTCTGTCTTCTGACTTCTTGCTTCTTGTCTTTCTCTGTGCTCTCTGTGTCCTCTGTGGCTAATCAGGTCTTTGTTCTTATTCGGCTGATTTTGCACATCTAAATCCAAAACTGTTATTCCTTATAGCAGGGTCAAAAAATGCCCTATTAAAAGTAAAGGCACTAAGACCGCAACTGTATGCAAGACAATCATACCATGAGCCGCCTTTTAATATCTTATTCTTCCTGCCTGCATATTTCTCATAATCCTTACCCTTTGCGAGACTGCCAGGATATAAGTAATACCATTCCTCTACCCATTCATATGCATTTCCCGCCATATCATAAAGCCCGTAGGGGCTCTTTCCAGCCTCATAACTCCCAACAGGTGTAGTATCTCCTATATTAGAAATAGGCATATTAGCCTTCTCTGAATCCATGTAATTTCCCCATGGCAAATTTCTGCCATCTGTCCCTCTTGCAGCCTTCTCCCACTCTGACTCAGATGGAAGCCTCTTTCCTGCCCACTTACAATAATCAAATACATCAAACCAGCTTACAAATACTACAGGATGATTGCCCTTCCCCTCCGGATATGTCCCCGTAACCCAGTGGAGGGGGCTCCTGTGTCCTGTCTCTTTTATAAACTTTTCATATCTCTCATTAGTTACTTCATATTTATCTATGTAAAATGCCTTCACATAAACCTCATGGGCCGGGGTCTCATCCGGCATCCTTTCATCACTACCCATAATAAATTTACCAGCAGGGATATAAACCATCTCCACATTGTCCTTTAATTCTTTACCCCTGTCCTTTATTCTTTTGACTCCCGGCTCCCCTCTCCTTTTCACCTCAGCAATCAACCTCCCCCTTTCAGAAGGAGGGGCATGACATTCCGAACATTCAGGATTTTTAATGGGCTCAAATCTTTCTCTATAAATACCATCATGACATCCCCGACAATCTCTGATGGACATATCCTCATAAACCTTATTCTCTGAGGGAGTTATAGTATTATTGGTTGCTGCATGGCCTGCATTAAGGAGGGAGAGCAGGAGGATTAAAGAATATTTATAATTTCCCTGCACCATAGAAAATATACACCTCTCCTGTATTCACCACATCTTTCATCTCACCCTTTGCCCCTGGTGCCCCGATTATCAAGTCATATATTCCATCTCCATTCAGGTCATTCATAAACATGGAGGTTCCAGCCATATCTTTCTCATTGGCTCCATATATTACAATATCCGCAAAATCTCCTATATCGTATTCCCCTTTAATCTCTCCACCATAGACTACATACACTTCTCCTGCAGATTTTCTTCGTGAAGAACCTGCGGCATAAGTACCAGGCGCACCTATGGCAATATCGGCATTCTCATCACTATTAAAATCACCTACAGACAGGGAATATCCAAAATAATAGCGTGGTATCCCGCCACTCTGGGATAAAATACCGCTTCTTTCTTCCTGTCCAATTTTACCATTTATAACTGCATCTGCCTCTCTGCCCAAATCAATTTTTACACCTGAACTGTCATTCCGAGCATAGCGAGGAATCTCGTCTTTTGACTTTCCATAAACAATATATACAGCCCCCTGACGATTCTCTCCTCCCTTAAAACCTGCATTCGGTGAACCTATAATAACATCGGAAATACCATCCTTATTTATATCACCACAGGCTATTGAATAACCGGCACTATCCCCTTCAAAGGCACCGCTGATTGTCATATCGGCATCTTTATATAAATCAAGATTTCCCTTTAATCCACCCCTCCCATAAATTACATATACCTCGCCTGAATCATTCTTATTGTTATTGCCATCAGCACCGGGTGCACCAATCATAATATCAAAAATACCATCACCATTAATATCCGCAGATGCAACAGTATATCCAGCACTATCACCCCTCTGTTCAGACTTTTCACTGAATACAAAGAACCCTCTATCGCTGCCCTCTTTACCGGCTATCCTTAAATCATAACTATCTCCGAGATTAATCTCCCTCTTAAGTTCCTTACCCCCATATATAACATATACCTCTCCTCTCCCTTTATCTGAGCTAGGGGCACCAATAATAATATCTGCAAATCCGTCACTATTTATATCACCGATGGCAACTGAATATCCTGCCATATTCCTTTTATTTGCTCCGTAGATAAAAATATCCGCCATTTCTTTAATATCGCTCTCCCCTGAAAGTCCCTCTTTACCAAAAACAACAAAGACAGCCCCGCTCCTATCTCTCATAAATGGGGCGCCAATAAGGAGGTCAGAAACCCCATCTCCGTTAATATCACCTGCTGCAATTGTGTGTCCAAGCCAGTCTTTCTCAGACGAAGATTTATGGCTAAAAATAATTTCAGAATCATTAACAGACAGGGCATCATTCATCTTATTTTTCCCATACAGGCAATAGACCTTACCCCCCTTATTCTTATCCTTATCCCCTGCCCTTGTATTAGGCGAGCCTATTATTATATCGGGAGTCCCATCTCCATTTATATCGCCTGAAGAGACAGAATAACCTGTCTCTGCTCCACTATCTGTAGAAGCTGTAACGGTACCAAAAAGGGTAAATATCTTTTCCTCCTTCCCTTTTTTCTTTGAAGCCCCATATATAACTATATCTTCATCACCTTTATAAATGTCATACTCAAGCATCTCCTTTTTTATCTTTTCAATTTTTCTCTTTTTTATGGCTCTTTTTGAACCATCCCCTGCTTTAGACAGACCTTCCCCCCTTTTTTCTGCATCACCCGATGCACAACTTACAATTAATAAGAGACTTAATAAAATTGCTGCCGATTTCATAGGAATAGAAACAGGTTTTAGAATCAATATATTAGAAGGTATTTATTATAGGAGATTTGCTTAAAAGTTCTTTTGCATTCTCTAAATATCTAATAGCCTCTTTAGACATAGATAAATAATAAATAGTTTTTTACTTTGTCAAAATAAAAAAGGGGAGGGTTTTAATTAAGCGTGTTTATGGTCTTGAATCCAGAAGTATGTAGCAAAAGTGGCCAATTTGAGTATATCAATTTTTAAAAAAAATATCCTTTAATATTACTCAGTGACTCTGCTTTTCCTGCCACCATACAAGGAATGCCATAAAAACTGCAAAGCCAATAAGAAGTATCCCAAAAATTAAAAATGTGAGTTCATTGCTCATTTTTTATCCTCCATACTCCCTCTTATCTTAGAAGATATAAAAATCGCTATTATTACTAAAAAAATAAATATACCAATTCCAATTAAAAACAACTCAATGCTGAACTGTCCAGAAATAATCGAACCTAATACAACTATAGATAATACATATTCCGCTGTTTTTACAAAAACATCAACTAAAAGTTGTTTTTCTCGGTCTCTGAATTTCATCAGTTCCCTTTTATCTTAAAAATAGCAGAGTTCCCTATTTCTGTCAATCTAAAATCAAAATAAAAAAGGGGAGGGTCTTTTAAACCCTCCCCTTTTAAACTGTCCCTTACACCTATGTATAGGTATGAGGGGTTGTAATTAGAATGCCCAGTCTGTGCCGATGGACATATAACCATCCTTTACAGTGCTGCTGCTATCGCCTACATATTTAACGAACATCTTGCTGTTTGTCGTCGCATGATAATCTGCTTTAAGACTGATTTGAGAAATGTCGGTGGTAACACCTCCTACTTTTACGCTATTTGTTCCAAATTGTAACTGCACATCATACCCTTCAGTAAAATAGATACCCTCAAGTGTCATACCTGTTGTATCGGTTTTGGCACCACCAACATCCAGACTCATAATGCCATAACCTAAACTTGCTTCAAAGTCAGATGCTACATGTCTTGCACTAATCAGATTGCTTGTGGTCTTTGTCTCAACTGCGCCAGAAGCAAATGAAGCTTTATCACTCATACCTGCATAATGAAACGATACGGCTGTAGCACCGAAATCACCCCTCAGAAGTAAGCCGGGATTCAGGGTATTACTTCCCAGTCTTGCAGCACCCGCACCGCTACCACGGTTGTCAAGGCTAACCTGATAGGTTAAAGCTCCTCCACCGGGTCTTCCGTAAACCTGAAGCCCCACCGCATCTGTAGAAGCATCAGAGGCTGCGGTATGTGAGTAACCATTACCTAAGTCGTGTCTGTGGTTTGGTCGTGCATCAAAATCAGCCATATTAATCACACCATATCTTATATTTGCTGTCCCGGCACCGCCAACATTATGGATACCGACCCACATCTGCTCCGGCAGATTAGCGGGTATTCCTCCTGCTGCTATATTATCAATGAAGTAGCTCAAATTCTTCCCAAGTGTCCCACCTGCAAAGAATAGTGCCTCAGCCTTATTTGGCTGAATTAACTCTACATCATTGGCTGCTGTTGTTGAAAGGGTGGTCTCAATAACCATTCTTACACTTAAAGGTGGGTTTGCACCGCCTGAATCAAGTGCAACATGTTCATCCGGTTTAATCTTTCCAACATCTCCGCCATCCTCTGTATCAGGCATCTGGAAGCCGTTCATGAAATACTGCTCGCCAAATCTGTTCAGTGCTGGCCATACAGTATGGCAGAGCGTGCAGGATGCCTCATGCTTCTTCGCAAAATTCGGCAATGCGTAAGATGGTGCTGGGGTAAAGGCTAACACCGAAAGCCCTACAAATGCTGCTATAATAAATAACCCTACTATTTTCTTCATTATTTTACCTCCTCAAATTTAAAAAAACAACATACTTCTACTCCAAAAAGTTACCCCTTTACCACCTCCCTTCTTTTTTAAAAAGACATTTAATCCCAAAAATGCGTGAAACCACAGGTAAACACAGATTAACACAGATTGAACGAAAGTGTCAGAGCAAAAAAACTTTGACACTATGACACTTTGATTCTTTGATACTTTATTAAGTCAGTGTTCTTCTGTGGTTAATGCATAATTCAGGTTAATGATAGAGCAAAAAATCACCCTTTTTTTATCATATCTCCTTTTACTCTGTCAAGGATTTTTATTGCCCTAAAATCCGATTTAGAATTTTGGGGTTTTTCTAAACTAAGATAAACGCATTAAATAATGTGTAGTGCGACCCTTTAGGGTCGCTTATAGCGAGGCTGAAGCCTCGCACTACCTGTAACAATAATTTCTGCGTTTGCTATAAAACCGACGATGACTTTCTGAAAAGGTATAAGTCTTAATCTGTTTATATATCTGGTAAGAATGAATGATGAAGTGGACAAAATTCTTATGGTAAGGAAATTAAAAGATGGGAGAAATAAATTGTCTTTTTCCTGTAAAATATACAGGGAGGATTGCCCTCCCTGTATATTAAATTTTTTTTCTAAGCCTTAAAACTTATAGTTTACCCTAAGATTCGGGACACCAAAGAACACTGTAGCACCTGCATCATCCTTTAAAATATCGGTAGGCTTTGTATCAGCCTTCACACTGCCACCCAGATATGCTATAGAAGCATCAATTGTCCAGTGTTCACTGGGAATGACCCTGGCACCAAGTGCAGGGACAAGGACTCCTACATCCGCTGTATCAGCAACAGTTGTAGTGACTGAGAGTATCTCTAAGCCCAGAAGGATTGATTCCTTGAGTGGATAGAGGGCAGCAAGACCAATCTCAAGGCTGGTTGTACCCTTTGCCGATACCCCAGCAGCCGATGCTGAATCTGAGCTATATCCTAACTCCCCGTTAACAATAAAAGCACCTGCCGTTGTTGTGTAGGCTGCACCAAGAGTCATAGAGGAAGCCTCTGCATCACCTGCTGTGTTACCAGAATTTGCATCTTTAAGTGTTCCTGAGCCATAACCAAGCCAGAGACCAAGCCCGGGGGCTAAACCACCTACTTTTAATGATAAACCATTAATAGAAGCATTACCTACTGGATAGCCTATATAAGGCCTGATACCCGGGAGCCTTCCGAGGCGAAGCTCATAGTTTTCACTAATCCCAATATTAACAGATGAAAGCCCTATAGCTCCTATTGTGCCATTGTTGGCTGGCTGTCCAACTGTTGTATCACCTGCCGCTATAACATTAAGTCCCTGTGATAACCAATCTAAATCAACATTGACCTCTCCATCTTTAACTACTGACCCCAGCTCCTGAATAATGGCTCTTGATGGTCCTGCTATAGCTGACCCTGTCATAGAAATGACAAACAATACAACTAAAAACAAACCTAATATCTTTTTCATTATTTTACCTCCTCCTCAATTTTAAAAAATAACATACTTCTTCTCCAAACAATTTCCCTCCTTTAACCCCTCTACCACCTCCTTTCTTTTTTAAAAAGACATTTAATGATAGGTCAAAAAATTACTCCTTTTTTATCACATCTCCTTTTACTTTGTCAAGGATTTTTTTTGATTTTTTGTTTGAGGCTAATATATCATTGCCAAGAATCAATTCTTCACATGTAGAAATTTTAACACAATCATCCTTGCAAAACAAACCCATCACTGATAATATTGTAAAAGTTTATGAAACATACATGAGCAGTTGCTCACAAAGGGGTATGAAAATTAATCTACAAATATGAAACGTGTTGTGTTAAGTCTTTTTTTGAAATTATGAATGATAATTTCGCGGTAATTGGCGGGAGTGGGGCATATGAACTCTTAAAAAATGAGGGTTTTGGTGTTGACCTTGAATGCCGCAAGATAATTACACCCTTTGGAGAGAGTGCATCTATTCATAGGTTCAAAAGCGAGGCTAAAGCCTCGCACTACAGCTTTTTATTTATATCCAGACACGGGGAAACGGGATATGAAATCTCCGCCCCCTTTGTCAACTACAGGGCAAATATATGGGCATTGAAGGAGTGCGGTGTAGAAAGAATAATATCATGGTCAGGTCCCGGTATCATAAATAAGAAATATTCTGTTGGAGATTTTGTTATCCCGCACGATATAATTGACGAGACAAGGGGAAGAGAATATACATTTTTTGGCGGCACGGGAATAGGGTTTATCCGCCAATCGCACCCATTTTGTTCTGAAATACGAGATGCCGTATCCGCTGCATTAGAAGCGACAAGAGAGAGTTATCACAATGAAGGTGTTTATGTCTGCACACAGGGACCAAGGCTTGAGACAGCGGCTGAGATAAGGAAGTTCAGAATATTGGGTGGAGATATGGTCGGCATGACCCTTGCCCCGGAGGTATTCCTTTCAAGGGAGCTGGAGATGTGCTATGCCTCTGTCTGCTATCTTACAAATTATGCGGAGGGTGTAGAAGACAGAGATTATACAGAAGGTGAACTCTTTGAAGGGATGCAGAATAATCATGAGAGGGACAGGGTTGATAAAAGCATATTAAAGTTTCCGGAGATTATTAAAAGGACTTTTAAGAGATTGGCACAGGTGAACAAAGGATGTATCTGTAAAAACGCAATGGGAAGGTATAAGAGGAGAGGGGATATTGGTGAAGACTGGCATACATGGATAAGGAGCTAAAATGGACATTGTAAGTATTGCTGAAGATATTTTAAATAAGGCTATTAAAAAAAATTCTGACAGTGCAGAGGCATATATTATTGAAGAATCCTCTACTATTATTGAGGTTAAAGAGCAAAAGGTGGATTCCTTTCAATCGGCTGCGAGTAGAGGGTTTGCGTTACGAATCTTATTGGGAAACAAATTGGGATTTTCATATACATCTGATAACTCCCCTCCTGCAATAGACAGGCTTATAAAAGAGGCATTTGAGAATGCGGAGAATAACGAGTCAGATGTATATATTTCATTTGCAAAACCTTCTCAGAGGGCATCTGTCAAAAGTCTATATGATGACAAACTTAAAGGAGTAGGGGAGAAAGAAAAAATAGAGATGGGAATAAGGCTGGAAAGGGCTGCACTCAAATATGATAAAAGGATAAAGAAGATAAGGCATGCCTCTTATGAAGATTCGGAAAATAAAAAGGTTTTCTTAAATTCCAATGGAATAAAATCTTTCTATAGTGATACTGTCTGCTCTACGAGTATAATGCTTGTAGCAGAGGAGAATGGAAATTCAGAGATAGGATGGGAGTTTGACTATAACAGGTTTTACAAAAACTTAAAGGTAGAAGATGTAGGTATTGAGGCAGCAGAGAAGGCAATTAAGATGCTCGGTGCAAAGAGGATAAATACCTGCCGTATCCCTGTTATACTTGACCCAAAGGTATCCTGCGATTTTCTCGGCATACTCTCATCATCACTCTCTGCGGATTCAGTTCAGAAGGGTAAGTCCATGCTTGCAGATAAACTAAATTCCATAATTGCCTCGCCGATAATAAATCTCATAGATGATGGGACACTTGACGGCGGTATTGGTTCAGCCCCTGTGGATGGGGAGGGGACTCCTACAAGAAGGACAGTGCTGGTGGAAAAGGGGTATCTGAGGGGATTTCTCCATAATATTTATACAGCAAATAAATGGAAGACCTCATCTACAGGCAACAGCGTGAGGGGTGGATTTAAGGGGCTTCCGGGTGTGGGAGTTACAAACCTCTTTGTGGAAAAGGGGAATATCACAAGGGAAGGACTGATAAATGGAATAGACAAGGGGCTATATATAACAGAGGCTATGGGTGTTCATACTGCAAATCCAATATCAGGTGATTTTTCCATTGGTATTGCAGGTCATTATATTGAGAATGGCAAAATCTCATTTCCAGTGAGGGGTGTGGTTGTATCAGGGAATATTTTGGAACTTTTGAAAGATATAGAGGCTGTTGCAGATGACTTGAGATTCTTTGGAAGAATCGGCTCACCTTCAATAAAGATTTCTGAGGTAGTGATTAGCGGGAATTAAAAATCCTGAACTCTTTCACTGGAAGGTGAAAAAGCCAACAAATGGAATCGCCTCTTTTATCTTTTGCTCGATGTAGTTACTTTCAATTCCTTCAACCTCCATCTTTTCATAATGTCCATTCCAACAACCAACGGATATCACTTTGTTTCCATACAGGTCAATAACATTGTTTGCTGATATCGGACCTCCACATCTTTTGCAAGGATTACAAAGTTTCATTTCTTTCTCTTAAAAATTGAAAACACCTTATTTTTAACAAAATCGTATCCTTCCTTTCCCATAAAAAATACAGCTATACCTGTCAGACCCCAGCTAACAATATATGCAGCAAATGCAATGCTTCCCAATAGTTTTATGTTATAAGGGAGAAAGAATATAAGCGGGATGCAGAAATAGAGGGTAAAACTTACCCCCAAAAAAACCATCCCTATAATAAATTTTTTATTTTCACCTTTTAAAACCACTCCATTGTTTCCTGTTTCTATCATGCCTTGAAATCCTTTTCTATCATACTTCTTATAATTTCATCCTGCTCGGACTCTTCAGGTTCTTCATGTTTTTTCAGCTTTTTAATTAGTGAAGAATGTATATTAACCCTGTTATTTAAAAGTCTGATTGCCCTGTTAAGTTTTGAGATAATAAAGAGTATGATGAGAACCGATAAAACCACTGCCCCAAAAACCATTTCCATCTCCATTTAATCCTCCCCCAGTTCTTTGAGATACTCTTCCTCAGTTATCAATTTCTTTTTAATCAGCAGCCTTATCAGTGCCGACAATTTTTTATCGCCTATATCTAATTTTCCTTCCTTTACTGCTGTTTTGGGGACTGCACCAGATTCTTTGGGGGTTCGGAAAACATCTAACTGTTTTTTCAATGCCTCATTGAGTGATTCACAAGTAATATATCCAAGCTCAATCAGTATATCCCCGAGTTTTAAAGCAGGATTTTGCTTCTGTTTTACCAATGCCTCACCCAATTGGTAATTGGTAATATATCCATAATCAACAAGCACTCTGCCAAGCGGTTTCTCAAACATAAAAAATTAAATGCAGCCAAATCAAATTTGATATGGCACATTCACCCCCTGGCTTTATTATATAGCAGAAATTCTTTATATTGTAAACCCCGTTAGAAAGTCTCCGCCTCATTTATTAACTGCCAACTTTTAAGCTGATATATCTTAACAGCCCTGTTATGTTCCTCTATGGTTGATGAGAAATGATGCCATCCATTCTGCTTTGATACAAAATATAAATAATTAGATTTTAAAGGATAAACAGCAGCATGGATTGAGGACTTCCCGGGATTAGCAATGGGAGCGGGAGGTAACCCTGCATATTTATAGGTATTATATGGTGAATCTATCAGCAGGTCCTCTTTTTTTATATCCCCATCATATAGATAAGATTTTTCCTTAAACCCTTTGAGCAATAAAGCATATATAACTGTCGGGTCACACTGAAGCTTCATCCCCTTTTTAAATCTATTGTAAAAGACTGCCGATATAAGAGGTTTTTCGCTCTCCTTCCCTGTCTCCTTCTCAATCAGGGATGCAAGTGTAATGAGCTGATGCAGGGTTATACCCCCGCCTTTTAATTCTGCAATTTTCTCACTTGAAACCGCTTTTCTAAAATTATCAACCATCTTTTTAATAATAAGCTTTTCATCCATCCCCCTGTTTATATAATATGTATCAGGAAATATATAACCCTCCAAATTATCAGACTCTATCCCTAAAGATTTTACAAACTCTTTGTTGAAGGATAACAAAATAATTTTTTCTCTATCTGCCAGTTCTTTTTTATCAAGCAGAGAGGCAATTTCAAAAATATTATACCCTTCAGGAATTGTTACAGGATATTGATATACCCTTCCACTCAAAATTTTATCCAGCACCTGCAGAGGAGTCATATCAGTACTTAGCTCATACTCTCCTGCCCTGAGCCCCCCCTCAACTGATTTATATCTGACAAGCAGATTAAATATTGTGCTGTTGCTGATAATCCCCTCATTTTTTAATATTGAGGAAACTGTCTTTAAATTAGAGCCTTTTGGAACATATATTACTCTCGGAGCACCAGCAGACGATGCAGGAGTTGTTACTTCCCTATGAATATATACAGCAGTTATAAAAATAAGGATGCAAAATAAAAGGAGCCATAAAACTGACATCAGGCTTAAAAAACCATAACTTCTGTTTCTGTCAAGATATCCCTGCAATATCAATTGAGCTGCAAGTCTGTCTGCCGTCTCTCTCCTTTTATTTCTCCTCACATTAGCCTCTATCATCCTTTTTTCCACCTCTACAGTTGTAAGTCTCTCATCCTGAAATGAGATGGGGATATTAATCATGGATTTCATGATATTTACAAAATCAATCACCTTTTGTGCCTGAATACCAATCGTTCCATTCATCATTTTTGGAAGACCTGCTACCACTGTTTTTATATCGTTTGCTTCTATTATTTTCTTGATATTTTCTATATCTTTTTCTATCCCTTTTCTTTCAATAGACGGCAAACCCTGGGCAGTAATACCCAATTCATCGCTTATGGCTACACCAATCCTTACATCCCCAATATCAAGCCCGATTATTCTTTCCATTCTTCAATTTTCATTTTTAAAAGCGGTGGTTGAATCTTATCAATCCCTATTTTTCTTTCTTTTATGTTCATACATCAAGGCATCTGCTTTGCTGATAAGTTCATCTAATGTATCCGGAGGTGTGGCGTTATATCTTGCAATACCACTACTTAATGAAATGGTGTATTTGCGGTCCTTCAGATTATTGTGAATTTCTATATTTTCTTTCAGGCGATTTTTTAATACATCTTCACTACCTTTTAATGTATTTATTACAAGCACTGCAAATTCATCACCTCCAAAACGGGCAATGATATCAGAATCCCTAAAAGTCTCCTTCAGAATCCGGGCTGCCTCCTTTATTGCATTATCCCCTTCCTGGTGACCAAAGGTATCGTTTATCTGTTTTAAACCATCAAAATCAATAAAAAAGAGTAAAATATCCCCTTTTGACCTGACAGCAATCTTTAGCTGTTGTCGGGCAAAGGATATAAATCCTTTTCTGGTATATAGACCTGTAAGCTCATCAGTCAGTGAAGATTCTTTAATCTCTCTTACCACTTTATGACGGAGGAGGGAATATTTAATGGAGTGGCTTAACAGCTGGCTATCTATTTGCCCCTTTACCAGATAATCCTGGGCACCACTATGAATTGCCTCAATTGCAGTCCCCTCATCATTAATACCTGTCAAAATTATAATCGGCACATAAGGATTTACTCCCTGCACCCTGATGAGGGTATCAAGACCATGACTGTCAGGGAGGCGGAGGTCAAGAATTATTATATCAATATCCTTTCTTTCAGCACACTTCAACCCTGCTGAAAGACGGTCTGCGAAGATAAGGTTTGCCGGGTTATACTTTAACTCTGAAAATAATTTTCTGAGTATATCCGCATCTCCCGGGTTGTCCTCAACTATTAACACTCTGGTTAAATTTGTCTTTTCCAATTAATACCCCTTATCCGAATATATTTGTTTGTATAATACCACAATCTTTCCGAGTTCATTTCTTATTCAATTCCTCCACCACTTTTTTCATATCCTCATAAATCTGTTTTCTGTGTTCTAAGGTATAATACCTCAATAAATAGGCGGGGTGATAGGTGGGCATTAGTTTTATTACCAATTTATATTCATGCCATATCCCCCTTATCCTTGAAATAGTAACCTTTTTATTATTAAGTAAAGTAGCCGTAGCAGGACGTCCCAATGCTACTATTACAGCGGGTTTTATTATTTCAATCTGCTTCTCCAAGAATGGCTTGCATGCCCTTACTTCATCAATCTCCGGCTCACGATTTTCAGGGGGTCTGCATTTTACCACATTACATATATAAACATCTTTTCTATCCAGCTTCATCCCTTTCTCTATTATTTCAGTTAACTTTCGCCCTGCCCTGCCCACAAATGGTAAACCCTGTATATCTTCCTCTTCCCCGGGTCCCTCTCCGACAAATATCAATTTTGCATGTGGATTTCCTGAGCCAAATACAATATTTTTTCTTGCAGACCAGAGTTTACACATTCTGCAATCGCTCATCTCCTTCTGAATATCCTCAAGGGACTTCGCCTCTGTCAATTTTGAATCCTGAATTCTTAATTCTGGTTTCTGAATCTTGGGGTATGAATGTGAAGTCTGATTTACGGAATTTTTAATTTCTACTCCGCATTCCGCATTCTGCATTCTGAAATTT
>Ga0209342_10000955_pt1 | contig 32985 bp, 34 predicted proteins | sample RifCSP16_2_FD_184023 | JGI IMG/M metagenome (GOLD analysis project Ga0209342, IMG submission 184023) | Soil microbial communities from Rifle, Colorado - Rifle CSP2_sed 16_2 (SPAdes) (version 2) | ecosystem: Environmental > Terrestrial > Deep subsurface > Rock core/Sediment | place: Rifle...
GCCGCAATCAAGAGAAGGCTCACCACAAGGAGTGGGCGCCCGGCTTGACAGTGCATCATTTGGGGGGCTCCTTTCGCGGCAATCCGGCTGCATCCCCTAGGATACAAGATTGCGCACGTCTTCACAAGGAGCACCTAGGGGACCGCTTTGATCGTCGTGGCGCTGGGCAATCACGCTGGAGTCAGGACAGTCGACGGGCCGTCCTGCGGGATCCTTGAGGGCCGAGGAACGAGGGTGATCAGGGAGGCACGGATTGGAGGAGCCGCGGCTTCCTCGTGAATCGCATCGAGGGTCGCCGTTCGAGGAGGCGGCTACTCCTTGATCGTGGACACCAGGACGACGAGGGCGACGAGATCGAGGGCTGCGGCGACAGCAACGTTGGTGGGTAAGCCGGCGGCGAAGAGGATCGGCGCGAAGAACGCCCCCAGAGCACGGCCGGCCGAATGAGCCCCGACGTTGCTGGCCATCACGGTCGCCCGGGCGGTCGGGACAAGCTCGCTCATCAGTGGGATGGCGCTCACGAGCGTGAATTCGAATGTAATGTAGACGAGAAACAAGCCTGCCAGCGCGCCCGGCAACCATCGCCCGAAGAAGGGCAAAGCCAGGCTGGCGAGGGCATTGAGGAGGATGCCGGCCGCCACGGCCCGCCGCTTGCCGAGGCGGTCGGCCAACCCGGCCACCAAGCCCTCACCGCAGAGCTCGGCGATTCCGATCACCGCCGAGGCAGCACCTAGAGCAACCACCTGCAATCCGAAGGAGACCTCCAGCCACGCTCCGAAGACCACGTTGATGAGGTCGTTGGCCGTGCTGATCAACAGGCCGACGGCGAGCCCTCCCAGCGCCGGGCGGTGAGCCAGGACCGAGAGCACACCCTGCCGCCATGAGGGAGCGCTGGGCTGCCGTTGCGGATCCCGGGGCAGGATCCTCCCCAGCAAGAAACTGGCCAGCAGGCTTAGGCCGGCGAGGAAGGCGAAGGGCGAGGCCCAGCCAGCTCGGGAGATCAACCAGCCGGCCACCGGGACGCCAAAGAGGAACGCGCCCGACCAGCCGAACTCGGTGACCGCAATCGCAAGTGCCCGCCGCCCATACTCCACCCGCTCACCCAGGTAGGCCTGCATCGAAGGATCGAAGAGGACTTTCCCCGCGGCGGCGATCAACAGGCCGAGCATGAATGTGAGGTAGGAAGGCCAAAGGGCAATCAGGAGACAGCCGGCCCCGAACAGAAGGAGGCTGAAGCGCATGACGGCGCGTCGGCCTCGCACATCCGCGACCGAGCCGATGATCGGGCTGGCCAGCCCAAGCCCGGCGCGAGCCGTGAGCGCCAGCGCCGCCACCTGCAGATCGACCCCCAGCCCCCGGGCGATGACCGGGAGGAACGGGTAGACCATGCGGAAACCGGTGTTGATGATGGTGCGGGTGAGGGAGAATGAGGCGAGCTGGAAGCGCAGGCGGACGGGCGCAGCGTCGCTCATGCCGCGGGCTCGCGCCGGGATCGGGCCCATTGGGCGAGCAGCCAGCGAACCAGGAGCCAGCAGGCAAGGAGGCAGGCGGCCAGCAGTGCGAGAAAGAACGATTGGATCAGCCCCGATCCGGAAGAAGTGATCGGCGAAGCGGGGTGCATCACGGCCTCCGCTCTGGCCAAGGAGCCGGCCAGGGATACCGCGAAGAGGATGTTGAAGAGGCTGGCCCAGCCCGGCTTTCCCAGGACGAGGATGCCGGATTGGACGAGGAGGCCGGCGACGGCGAAGTTGAGCCCCAGCCTCCAGCGAGGTTCATCCAGGAAGAGCCCGTTCCAGTTGGCCTGCATCGCCCAGAGGCTGAGCGGAAGGTAGGTTATCCAGAAGAAGACGCCCGCCTGCCCGAGGGCCACCGACCACTCCTGAATCCTTCTCGATCGGAGAACCAGGCCGGCCACCCCGGCGATGCCTGAAGCGCCGAGGGCGGCCAGCGCGGTCCAGACCCAGGCACCGTGCAGATACACAATACGGGCATGTGCGCCCAAGGATGCCTCAGCAGGTCCGAACGTGGCGAGCAGAGCAATCGAGACGAGCAGCACGACGAAGAAAGTCAAAGGCGAGCGGGGGCGGGGCATGGGCCGGATTGTACCGCGGCGTTGGGACGTCCCCTATCAAGTCGTGGAGCCGAGGCTTCAGCCGGTGTAGCTGGCGGCGTGGAGAGGGGGTCCGGCTAAAGCCTCGACTCCAGCGGAGTGGGACCGGCAAAAGCCTCGACTCCAGGGAAGTAGGGGGATTCGGGGCTTCAGCCGGTGTAGCTGGTGGCGTAGATATGAGGTCCGGCTAAAGCTTCGACTCCAGGGGAGTAGCGGAGTCGAGGCTTCAGCCGGCGTCAGGTTGGGGGTCGCGGGCCACGCTATGAAACCGATCGGCTCGATCGGTGAAGCTCACCACAGGATACCGCCGGAATGCGTCCTTAACCCACTCCCTCCCTTCGTGCTCCAGGAACCAGCCCAAACTCGAGAGTTCCCAATTCTCGGGGTGAGTCACATAGCCATGCTTGACGGGATTGTGATGAATGTAGTTGAAGCGGGTCCAGAGGTCGATCTCCGTGCGGATGCAGGTGTCCCAGTCGTTGTGCCACACCTGTCGGCCGCGTTCTCCGTCGCGTGTGTTCAACTCGAATGAAGTACGGCCATGCAGTTGTCGAATGAAAGCTGGAAGAGACTCCGTGTTGTGGGTCTTAAGCAAGACGTGATCGTGGTCGTCCAGGATCACCCAGGCCCGGATCTCTATCCCCGCATTACGGGATGCCATATTGTCGCGGACAAGCGCCTTGGAGGATTGGTCCTTGAGCAGTCGACTTCTTCCGCGAGTGGCGGCCGTCACCATGTACCATGTGTCGTCGAGGTAGATGTGGGGTGGGTGATGCGAGGCAGGCATCGGAGGCACGAAACCTTGGTCGAACACCTTCCCGGATAGAGCCTCGATTGCGCGGGGATCCGGGAGTCGAGACTTCAGCCGCTGCGGATTCCTGGGGCAACGGCGGTTCCGGCTAAAGCCTCGACTCCACGAGTTCCTTGGAGTCGAGGCTTTAGCCGGAGAGCATGGGCATCTTGATCCCGTGCCGGTGGGCGGCCGCGATCGCCTCCGGATAGCCGGCATCGGCGTGGCGGACGATCCCCATCCCCGGGTCGGTGGTCAGGACGCGCTCCAGACGGCGGGCCGCCTCCGGCGTGCCGTCGGCAACGATCACCTGGCCGGCGTGCTGGCTGTAGCCGATGCCCACGCCGCCGCCGTGGTGGAACGACACCCAGGTCGCGCCGCCGACGGCGTTGATCATCAGGTTCAGCAAAGGCCAATCGCTCACCGCATCAGTCCCGTCGAGCATGGCCTCCGTCTCGCGATTGGGCGAAGCCACCGAGCCGGCATCCAGATGATCGCGCCCGATCACGATGGGGGCCTGGAGCTCCCCTCGCGCGACCAGTTCGTTGAACTTCAAGCCTGCCTTGGCTCGCTCACCGTAACCCAGCCAGCAGATTCGCGCCGGAAGTCCCTGGAATTGGACCCGCTCGCGGGCCATCGTCAGCCAACGCCGGAGATGATCGTCCCGGGGAAAGAGGTCCATCACCGCTTGATCCGTACGGTAGATGTCTTGCGGATCGCCGGAGAGGGCCACCCAGCGGAAGGGCCCTTTGCCCTCGCAGAAGAGCGGGCGGATGTAGGCCGGGACGAAGCCGGGAAATTCGAACGCCTCGCTCACGCCCGCATCGTAGGCGCGTTGGCGCAGATTGTTGCCGTAGTCAAAGACCTCCGCGCCCTTCTGGCGGAAGGTAAGCATGGCTTGCACATGCCGGGCCATCGAACTCATAGCCCGCCTGCCATACTCTCCGGGGTCGGAGCGGCGAAGCTCGTTCGCCTGTCCGACACCCAGGCCGTGGGGGACGTACATGAGGACGTCGTGGGCGGGCGTCTGGTCGGTGACGACGTCGGGAACAACGCCGCGGAGAGCCAGCTCGGGGTAGACCTCGGCTGCGTTCCCGATCAGCCCGACGGAGAGAGGCCGCCCGTCTGACTTGGCGTCCTCCACCCGAGTCATGGCCTCTTCGAGGTTGTCGACGACCGAGTCGACGTATCCGTGCTCCAGACGCCTGGCGGCGCGGTCGGGATCGACTTCGACGATCAGCCCGACGCCCTCATTCATCGTGATGGCCAGCGGCTGCGCACCACCCATCCCGCCCAGGCCCGCAGTGAGGACGAACTTGCCCCGGAGCGAGGGCCAGCCGCGTTGCCGGGCAAGCGAGCCGAGGGTCTCGTAGGTCCCCTGGAGGATGCCCTGGGTTCCGATGTAGATCCACGAGCCGGCCGTCATCTGGCCGTACATCATCAGGCCGCGCGCGGCGAGCTGGTCGAAGTGCTCCTGTGTGGCCCAGTGAGGGACCAGGTTCGAGTTGGCGATCAACACCCGCGGCGCGTCGCGGTGGGTGCCAAACACCGCCACCGGCTTTCCGGACTGAACGAGCAGGGTCTCATTGTCCTCCAGGTCGCGCAGCGCGGCCAGGATGGCGTCAAAGCATTCCCAGTTGCGGGCAGCCTGGCCCCGCCCGCCGTAGACCACCAGGTCTTCCGGGCGCTCGGCCACCTCCGGATCCAGGTTGTTCTGGATCATGCGGTAGGCGGCCTCCGTGAGCCAGGACTTGCAGGTGCGATCAGTGCCCCGAGGGGCGCGGACCGTTCGCGGGTTGCTCATGCTCTCTCCTTGCGCACCCGTAGTGCGGAATGTTCCCCGGGCCGAGCTAGCGGCCGATGAGCTCTATGGTTTGAATGATGGCCTCCAATTGAGGCTTGGCTCCCGCGTAGAGCCCGTCCTCGGCTTGAAGAATGAGCTCGATCAGCCCATCGTCGGACAGGAGCAGGATCCAGGTTGCGCGGATGGTGCTGGAGGAGCCGGGGCTGGTTGTCAGTGGCATTCGCAAGTCGATGCGGCCGGCCGGAGAGCCGTTCAGGTCATCGATCATTTCGTAGGAGATCCGTTCGGCGCCCTGGAACTCCCCCTCGATTGAGAGGGCGGTGGCCTCCAGGTAGTAGTCGACATCGTCGCCGCAACCGCTACCTGCGGGTTCACACCTCCAGGGGGTGACCACGACGATGTTCGTCGGATACCCGACGGCGAGGGCTTGCGGGTCGAGATCCATCGCCATCAGGCGAATCCCATGGGCCAGGGTGGGCGGCGAGAAATCGAAAAGTGCCTGCGCCCCGGAGGACTCTATCAACGGGGAAAACTGCAGGTTGAGCTCGGCCGCTTCCTCGAGGGCCTGTTGCACGTCCGCGGCTCCGAGGTCGAGGACGAGCCATTCGGCCGGCAGCACCAGCCGGTATCCCACTTCAGGATCCGTGAACTCGATGGATCCATCCGCGAGCGTGCGGGTATTCCCAGAAGCCAGCAGCGTGGCTGTGCTGACCGGCGGGCGCGTCGGGGCCGGGGTGGGTGTGAGGGTCGGGGTGGCGGTCGCCGTCGCCGTGGGGGTGGATGTGGGTGTCGGGGTGGGAGTGGGCTGGAGGAAGGGGATCCCGGCGCATCCCAGCGCCGTTAGGCTGAGCAGGATCAGGGCCAGGACGAAGGGTCTGGGCTGGCGCATGGAATGTCCTACATCAGGTGGGTTTCGTCCAGCGCTCGTCGTGTACGGCGCGGACGTACGGTCGGCGGCCACCGGCCTGGGGTGGGGCGGTGAGCCGGGACGGATCGGCCGGGTAGCCGAAGGAGAGGGCAATGCGCAGATGCATCTCGTCAGGGAACCCGAGGAGGCGCCGGGCGGCGTCGGGTTCGTAGATGGTGGCCAGGCAGGAGCCGATGCCGAGCTCCCAGGCGGCGAGCTGGTCGAAATGCTCCTGTGTGGCCCAGTGAGGGACCAGGTTCGAGTTGGCGATCAACACCCGCGGCGCGTCGCGGTGGGTGCCAAACACCGCCACCGGCTTTCCGGATTGGACGAGCAGAGTTTCGTTGTCCTCCAGGTCGCGCAGCGCGGCCAGGATGGCGTCAAAGCATTCCCAGTTGCGGGCAGCCTGACCCCGCCCGCCGTAGACCACCAGGTCTTCCGGGCGCTCGGCCACCTCCGGATCCAGGTTGTTCTGGATCATGCGGTAGGCGGCCTCCGTGAGCCCGGACTTGCAGGTGCGATCAGCGCCCCGAGGGGCGCGGACCGTTCGCGGGTGGCTTATGCTCTCTCCTTGCGCGCCCGTGGTGCGGAACGATCCCCCGGGCCGAGCTAGCGGCCGATCAGCTCTATGGTTTGAATGATGGCCTCCAGTTGAGGCCCGACTGCGGCGTAGAGCCCGTCCTCGGCTTGAAGTATGACCTCGATCAGCCGATCGTCGGACAGGAGCAGGATCCAGGTTGCGCGGACGGTGCTGGAGGAGCCGGGGCTGGTTGTCAGCGGCATTCGTATGTCAATGCGGCCGGCCGGAGAGCCATTCAGGTCGTCGATCATTTCGTAGGAGATCAACTCGGCGCCCTGGAACAACCCTTCAACCGAGAGGGCGGTAGCCTCCAGGAGGTAGTCGAGAGGCAAGGCCATCCCCTCCAGGGTGACCACGACGATGTTCGTCGGATACCCGACCGCGAGGGCTTGCGGGTCGAGATCCATCGCCATCAAGCGAATCCCCTGGACCGCGAGCGCCCCGAAGGACTCAATCAACGGGGAAAACTGCGGGTTGAGCTCGGCCGCTTCCTCCAGGGCCTGCTGCATGTCCGCGGCACCGAGGTCGAGGACGAGCCATCCGGCCGGCAACACCAGCCGGTATCCCGTCGCAGGATCCGTAAACTCGATGGATCCATCCGCGAGCGTGCGGGTATTCCCGGACGCTGGCAACGTGGCTGTGCTGACGGGCGGGCGCGTCGGGGCCGGGGTCGGTGTGAGGGTCGGGGTGGCGGTCGCCGTCGCCGTGGGGGTGGATGTGGGTGTCGGGGTGGGAGTGGGTTGGAGGAAGGGGATCCCGGCGCATCCCAGCGCCGTCAGGGTGAGCAGGATCAGGGCCAGGACGAAGGGTCTGGGCTGGCGCATGGAATGTCCTCCATCAGGTGGGTTTCGTCCAGCGCTCGTTGTGTACGGCGCGGACGTACGGTCGGCGGCCTCCGGCCTGGGGTGGGGCGGTGAGCCGGGACGGGTCGGCCGGGTAGCCGAAGGAGAGGGCAATGCGCAGATGCATCTCGTCAGGGAACCCGAGGAGGCGCCGGGCGGCGTCGGGCTCGTAGATGGTGGCCAGGCAGGAGCCGATTCCGAGCTCCCAGGCGGCGAGCTGCATATAAGCCGCCGCCTGGCCGGCGTCGAAGAGGATGGAGAAGCGGGAGGCGGGATCGGGCGTGACGATCGCCACGCCGAGGGCGGCGCCGGCGAGATGGCCGGCATACGTGCCGAGGCGCGAGAGGGCCTCGAGCGTGGAACGGTCGCGGATGGCGATGAAGTGCCAGGGCTGCGTGTTCTTGGAGGATTGTGCGCGGCCGCCGGCCCACAGGATCCGCTGCAACACCTCGTCGGGCAGCGGCCGAGGGTCAAACTCCCGAACGGCGCGCTTGAGGCGGATGGCTTCAACCACCTCCATCGAGGGCCTCCTCGAAGAGCGACCTCATCATAGGACGGGATCCGAGATGGCCAAAGCGGTTTCCGTGATCCATCCCCCCGGAGGCCGGCTGGAGCTCAATCGATCGTCTTGCTGGGGGCCTCGGGCAAAGTCCGAATATAGACCATGTAGGCGTCGTAGGCCTCGATGCGGCCGTTCTTTCTCAACTGCTCGAGATCCACGTCGCTCACGGCCCGGCCGTATTCGCCTTCATCGTAGGGACGGAAGTCCCCTTGCAGGATGTCTTGCACGCGTCCGTCACCCCAATCGACGACGGCCTCTCCGGACTTCAGCACAAAAACGAGCGAGCGCGAAACCGGGATCCCGCGGGGCATGCCGGCCTCCTGAGCGGGCCCTACTTTGCCAGAGAATGAGGAATGGCGCAAGCGAAGCCGGGAGAAGCCGGCCGCCGCGCCATTCGTGCTTGGAGCAGGGTGATGGGAAGAGAGGTCGGCACCGAGGCCGAGGTCAGGCGATGACGGGGGCGCCCTTCCCGTTGCCCTTCTGGGCCAGCAGATAGCCAAAGTGGGTCGAGGAGAGCCTCTGCAGGAGTTCGGTTTGGGCCTGACACCAAATGTCATGAACCGGGCAATCGTCGCGATAGGCGCAGGCATCGGCGTCGATGACGCATTCGTTGAGTGCGACTGGGCCGTCGATGATCTCGATCACCTCGAGGAGCGAAATGTCGGAGGGACCGCGAGCCAGCGAGACGCCCCCGCGCGCGCCGCGTGAGGTGTGGAGCACGCCCGCCACGGAGAGCTGGGAAACGATCTTGGCCAGAAAGGAGGGAGGCACATGCTGCTTGCGGGCGATCTGCCCGGTGGGAGCGCGGCCTCCGTCGCCCAGACTGGCCAGGTAGAGAACGGCACGCACGGCGTAGTCGGCCTGGCGCGTGATCTGCATGGTCTCCTCCTAAGTCACCCTTCGGTACAAATTATGCCTGTCTTATCCAGTTTAGCCGCCGACCGCTTCCGGCGGCAAGTGAGACTCGTCACACGGCGGGGATGACGATTTGCGAGCGTGGTATGATTTTCCCGCTCCAAGCCTTGGGCGGAAACCCTTAGGGAGGGGACGTGAAGACGATCGCGGTGGTGGGCGTCGGGTACGTCGGGCTGGTGACGGGGGTGTGCTTCGCAGATCTGGGCAACCGGGTGGTGGGCCTGGATATCGACGAAGAGAAGATTGGGCGGCTCCGGCGGGGGGAGCCGCCCATCTACGAGCCCGGGCTGGCCGAGATGATCGCCCGCAATCGCGCTGCGGGGCGCCTCAGCTTCACGACATCCTACGCGGAAGCGCTGGCCGAGGCGGAATTCGTCTTCATCGCCGTTGGCACCCCGGCGGGCGTAGATGGTGAAGCCGATCTCAAGCACGTGCGGGCGGCGGCCGAATCGATCGCCCGGGCGATGGTGGCGCCGTTGATCGTGGTGAACAAATCCACCGTCCCCGTCGGTACGGGCGACTGGGTGGCCGACATCATCCGCTCCAAGCAGCCGAGAGCGATCCCGTTCTCGGTCGTGTCGTGCCCGGAGTTCCTGCGCGAAGGCTCGGCGATCGCCGACTTCATGCATCCGGCGCGCACCGTCCTCGGCTCGCTCGACCTGGAGGCGATGGCCAAGGTGGCCCGGCTGCACCTGCCCCTCCGGGCGCCGATCATCACCACCGATCTGCGTACCGCTGAGATGATCAAGTACGCCTCGAACGCCTTTCTGGCGACCAAGATCTCCTTTATCAATGAGATCGCCAACATCTGCGAGGAGCTCGGGGCGGACGTGAAAGAAGTGGCGGCGGGGATGGGTTACGATCCCCGGATCGGCTCGCACATGCTGGAGGCCGGCCTCGGTTACGGCGGCTCTTGCTTCCCCAAAGATGTGAAGGCGCTCGCCTTCATGGCGGCGCAGAAGGGCCGTCACCCGCAGCTCCTGCGGGCGGTGATGGACATCAACGCCGACCGCCGCCCGATGCTGGTGGAGAAAGTGCGCGAGCTCCTGGGCGACCTGCGGGGTAAGACCGTGGGCCTACTCGGCCTCACCTTCAAGGAGAACACCGACGACCTGCGTGATGCCCCCGCCCTCGATGTCGCTCGGATGTTGCTCGGCGAGGGCGCGAAGCTGAAGGCCTACGACCCCGTGGGCATGCGCGCCGCGGAGGCGCTCGCCCCCGAAATCGAGATGGCCGAGGATCCCTATGAGCTCGCCGCTGGCGCCGATGCCCTCGTGGTCTCCACGCCCTGGAACGAGTTCAAGCAGCTCGACCTGGCCCGGATCCGCGAGGTCATGCGGCGCCCGATCCTCGTCGACGGCCGCAATCTCTACGATCCGGCCACGATGAAGAGGCTCGGGTTCGTATACCGCGGCTTCGGGCGCGGCTATGGCCCCGACGGAGCGCCCGGCGAAGAGGTTGCAGCGTGAAGCCTGCGCCTTCTGCCTCCATCCTGCGAACGCGCCTGCGGAACGGCCTGCTCGTCCTGCTCAAAGAAATCCACACCGCGCCTCTGGTGAGCACGTGGATCTGGTATCGCGTCGGCTCGCGCGACGAAGCTCCCGGGCGGACGGGGATCTCCCATTGGACCGAGCACATGCAGTTCAAGGGGACGCCCTCCTTTCCAGCCGGACTGCTCGACCGCGCCATCTCCCGCGACGGCGGCCTGTGGAATGCCTTCACCTGGATCGACTGGACGGCGTACTTCGAGACCATGCCGGTCGATCGCGCCGACTTGGCTCTCCGCCTTGAGGCCGATCGCATGACACGCAGCCTCTTCTCCCCGGAGGAGGTGGCCTCGGAGCGCACCGTGATCATCTCCGAGCGCCAAGGGAGCGAGAACGAGCCCACCTTTCGGTTGGCAGAGGAAGTGCAGGCCGCGGCCTTCCGCGTCCATCCGTATCACCACGAGGTGATCGGCGACATGGCGGATCTGCGGACGATCTCGCGCCAGGATCTGCACCATCACTACCGGGCCTTCTACACGCCGAGCAACGCGGTGCTCGCCGTGGCCGGCGACTTTCGAACCCGCCCGATGCTCGTTCGCATTCGTGAGCTTTTCGGCAGGCTCCCCCAGCGGCCGATGCCGCCGCGGGCGGCCCGCCCCGAGCCGCCTCAGCGCGGGGAGCGCCGGGTGAACGTGGAAGGCCCGGGTGAGACGGCCTACCTTGAGGTGGCCTATCGTGCCCCCTCGGCCAGTGACCCAGGCTTCTTCCCGGCTGCCGTCCTCGACAGCGTGCTCGCCGGCGCCTCCAGCCTCAACCTGTTCGGGGGCGGGATTTCCAACAAGACCTCGCGACTCTACCGGGCGCTCGTCGAACGAGGCCTGGCCGCATCGGTCTCCGGGGATCTGTCAGCGACGATTGACCCCTATCTTTATGTATTGCGGGCGACCATACGGCCGGACCGCACGCCGGAGGAAGTGCTGGCGGCGCTGGACGAGGAGCTCGATCGAATTGTGAGCGAAGCGGTCGAGGCAGCGGAGGTGGCCAAGGCGGTGAAGCAGGCGAGGGCGCTCTTCGCCTATGGCAGCGAGAGCATCTCCAACCAGGCCTTCTGGTTGGGCTACAGCGAGATGTTCGCGGACTACTCGTGGTTTGAGAGCTACCTGGAGCGCATCGCCGCGGTGGGCGCCGAAGACGTGCTCCAGGTGGCCCGCAAGATGCTGGCGCCGCAAAACCGGATTGTGGGCATCTACCGGCCGACGCGAGGAGGCGCCGATGCGTAGCCGAAGCCGCCCCGCTCGACCGGCCCGCAGCTCGGCCCGGCGGCCGTCGCCCCCCGCGCTCGACCTCCGCTCCCTTCCCGGGCCTGAGACGATCCTGCGGGAAGAACTGCCCAACGGGATCGTCGTCCTGGTGCGGGAGAACTTCTCGAGCCCTTCGGTGGTGGTCAGCGGATTTCTCCCCGTGGGATCGATCGATGATCCTCGGCCTCAGGCTGGCCTCGCCGACCTGACGGCCTCGGCACTGATGCGCGGGACGGAGCGCTGGTCGTTCCGAGAGCTGTACGAGCGAATCGAGTCAGTGGGTGCAAGCCTGGGCTTCGGCGCCGGCAAGCACAGCACCTCGTTCCAGGGGAAAGCCCTGGCGGAGGATCTAGGCCTGCTCCTGGACACCGCCGCCGAGGCTCTGCAGCGGCCCGCTTTCCCGCCGGCTGAAGTGGGGCGCCTGAGGGGCGAGAAGCTCACCGCGCTCGCCATCCGCGATCAGGATACAGGCGCTCGCGCCGCCATGGCTTTCGAGGAGAAGCTCTATCCGGGCCATCCCTACAGTGTTCCGGACGAAGGTTACACGGAGACCGTAGCGGCCCTCACCCCGGCCCGGCTCCGGACATTTCAGAAGGCGCGGTATGGCCCCAAGGGGATGGTGATCGCCGTGGTGGGGGCGGTGCGAGCCAGGGCGGCCCGCGATGCCGTGGCGGAAAGGTTTGGCGGCTGGGAGGCTGCCCGGTCGAGGCGCCGGCCCGGCGTGCCCATGGTGGGTGCTCCGCAGGCGATTGTTCGCGTAGAGGTGCCGATCCCGGGCAAGACCCAGTGCGACGTGGTCCTGGGCACGCCCGGGCCGGCCAGGCGGGACCTCGCCTATCTCGCCGCCGCGCTGGGCAACAGCATCCTGGGTCGCTTCGGGCTCTTCGGAAGGATCGGCGATGCGGTGCGTGAATCGGCTGGGCTGGCCTACTACGCCTACAGCTCGATCGGCGCCGGGCCTGGCCCCGAGCCCTGGGAATTCGTTGCCGGGGTGAACCCCGAGAATGTCGAGCGGGCCATCGACCTGATCCGCCGTGAGATCGGCAAGTTCGTTTCCCATCGCGTGACCCTTGAGGAACTGGGTGACAATCAGGCCAACTTCATCGGCAGGCTCCCCCTCCAGCTCGAATCCAACGAAGGCGTCGCCGGCGCGCTCACCTACATCGAGCGATTCAGACTGGGCCTGGACTACTACCAGCGGTTCCCGTCTCTCGTTCGAGCCGTCACTCGAGAGCAGATCCTCGAGACGGCCCGCCAGTTCCTTCATGCGGATCGCCTGGTGATCGCCGTGGCCGGACCCGTTGGGAGCGAGGGCAAGCCGTGATCCGATCCGGCGTCGATATCCTCGAGGTGGATCGCGTCGACCGGGCGATCCTGCGCCATGGGGATCGCTTCTTCGAGCGGTTCTTCACCTCCCAGGAATTGATCGACTGCCGCGGTCACACGCCGGCTCTGGCCGCCCGCCTGGCGGCGAAAGAGGCCGTGGCCAAGGCGCTCGGGACAGGTATCGGCGTCGTCGGGTGGAAGGACATTGAGATCGTGGCCGGCCCGAAGAGGCAGCCGATGCTGGAGCTGCACGGGGAGGCGCGCCGGGTGGCGGAGGCGATGGGCCTCCGCCAGTGGACGATCAGTCTGAGCGACACGCACGAGCATGCGGTGGCCGTCGCCGTAGCTATGGGAGCGGAGTAGTGGCGGAGCAAAGGATCCTTCCGGGAACGGTCTGGGAGCTCAGTCAGACGGTCACCGAAGAGCGCACCGCCCGACATATTGGAAGCGGAAGCGAGCGGGTCTTCGCCACCCCAGCCATGGTGGGGCTGATTGAGAGGGCGTGTGTGGAGTTGATGGCGCCCCATCTTCCGCCCGGCCGCAGCAGCGTGGGCATCGCCATCAACGTCCGTCATCTGGCGGCCACTCCGCTGGGGAAGACGGTCCGGGCCCGGGTGGAAGTGACGGCGGTGGAAGGGGCAACCGTGAGCTTCACCGCCGAGGTCTTCGACGAGGTTGAGAAGGTGGGCGAGGGCGAGCACAAGCGAGCGATCGTCGACGTCGAGCGGTTCTTGCGGCGGGTGCGCGCGAAGACCGGCGGCTAGCCCGCTGCAGTCGTTGCCCGCGGGCACTGCCCGACTGTCACCCCACTGAAACAGACGTAGGACACCCTCGCCACAGCGAGTTCCGTATACTGATAGCTGTTGGGCCGGGCCCCACTCTGATCTGATCCATCGGGCCTAGAGAGTCATTCTTCCGGACGGCAACGATCTTTGGGCACGTGGGCGATCTCCGCCTCCCGAGGGGTTCTCATGAGCCACGCGACGTTTCGTCTGCTAGTGGTGTCCCTTCTCCTTGCGGGCCTGTTGGGTGGCTGCTGGAGTGGCCCGTCGGTCGAGCCCCTTGAAGTCGAGACCACGGCGCCTGCGCCCGGCTTCGACCTGGGGGGTCAACCGCAGAACCCCGCATCTCTCCGCATCGAACGCGCCAGCCAGACCGATCTCTCGGTCTTCTTCAGCCAGTACGAGGACAGCGGCTCAATCCCGGACGACATTCTGGAGCGATACCTCACCAATCCCGAGATGATGGCAACGCAGATGGCGCTCCTCTCGGACTTGATCGATCGTCTCGAGAGTGGAGGGGCACCGCTCACGGCACAAGGCTTCTACGAGATGGCCCTGGCCTACACGGACGACCCGGGCACGGCGCTGCTGCTCTGTCACAACGTTCTCAAAGCCCTAGCGCGCGGCCGGTCGCCGATTCCATGGGAGGTGGTCTCCAGAGAGCCATTGGTCTATCTGTTCGATGGTCGGCGAATCGAGATTGACCCTTCGCAACTTCATCCAGACGCACGCCCGACTGGCGCGCGGGGGCAACCCTCGATCTTCTACCGCCTGTTCTCTGCAGACGAGTTCGGCCAAATGGACGAGGGGGACTGGTATCATTTCTTCCTTGAGGCCGCAGCGGCCTACTACGGGGCGACCGGGAGAGCCGATCCCGGCGGCCCCGGGCTGGGCCCTGACTACTATCACGTCGTGGGTAACGCTGTCGACGATACGATGCGTCAGATGCAGGATCCGTCTCTTGAGGACAGTGACGCCTATCGAGGCTGGCGCTGGGCCAATGCGCTCAGCTACCTGGAGGAAGCCTACTACGGCACAGACTACCAAGGGACGCAGGCGGAGGCGAGCCGGGAGGCGCGAGACCATCGGCGCGGGGCGATCTTCGGCCTGCAGCTAGCAGGGGTGGAGCCGGAATGGCCGTGGTACGTCCCGCGAATCGGGACGGCAGGCTTGACGGGTGTCGATGTCCCGTCGACCATCTACGAAATCGTTCCGCCGGACTCCGAGCCGTAGGAGAGAAGTCATGAGACATAGCCGGAAGTGGCAAGTGCGACCGTTGCCCCAGACTTCGGCCATGGCCTTCCTGGTCGGCTTGGGTGCGATTCTTGGCCTCGGGCTGACCGCATGTGCGAGAGGTGTCGGGAACCCAACACCAACCGTTGCGTCCGTGCCTCTGCATCCTTCACCTCATCTGAAACAGGCGACCGTCGGGCGTCTCTTTGGGGACGCCGGAAGTTTCTTGGTGGTGGAGAGCGGCCACGAAGTCATCGCCCTTACCTGCACGGTCTCGGAAGGCACGTTCTGCTGGTTTGGTGAGGATGAACAATCGGGCAGCCTCGCCCGCGAGTTTGCCCACCAGGTGATTGATGAGCTGGGCGGCTTGGCGGTCGAACAAGCGAATCAAAACCAGGTTGCGATCCGCTGTTCCCGCCCTGTGGGACAAGACGCCGCGATCACTTGCGAGGCCGACTGGGGCTGGGGCGGAGGCTGGGAGCCGCTCGCCGTGGAGTAGGGCAATCCGTTTTGAGGAGCAGCCATGCCCGCCTACGTCGTCGACATCGACGTACACGACCCTATGGACGACGCACACCTGTCCAGTACCGCAGGTGTTGGGTGCCGTGCCCCTGCGGCGAGGTGAGCGATGGGGTAGGGCGCTGCGCGCACCGGCCCCGCGCCTTCACAACTCCGGCAATGCGGCTCGGCACACTTGCACTGGCGCTGCGCGCCAGCGCCGTGCCAGGGAAGGCGGGAGCCGGCGCCGGGCCGCTTGCCGGACAACGCCTGACGCGGATGCCTTGGGGGTTCGGCCCGCTCGAGGAAACCGTTCCCCTCAAGCGGAAAGCGTGGTACACTCCCATGCCTCCCGCCTGGAGGGCAGTCCTGGGCGGGAGATTTCTGCCCGCAAAGGGCATATCTCACACGCCTCCCGACCCATCTGGGCGTGCCGGCGGTCTACGATCCCGGTGACCTTCCGGGACCAGCCGGCTCCAGCCGGGGATGACGGAGGCGGAGGCTCAAAACGCGAGGAGGTTCTTCCACCATGGCCGTCATTAGCATGAAGGCATTGCTCGAGACGGGCGTCCACTTCGGCCACCGCACCCGCAAGTGGAACCCGCGCATGAAGCCCTACATCTTCACCGAACGGAATGGAATCCACATCATCGATCTGCAGCAGACGCTCCAGGCACTCGAAGACGCCTATGCCCTGGTGCGCGACCGCGTCTCGGGTGGCGGCGAGGTGCTCTTCGTCGGCACCAAGCGCCAGGCCCAGGAGACCGTCGAGACCGAAGCCATTCGCTGCGGTATGCCTTTCGTCAACGCCCGCTGGCTGGGCGGGACGCTCACCAACTGGCGGACGATCCGCAGCCGCATCGACGAGCTGGAGACCCTCGAGAAGCGTCGAGACGCCGGTGAGTTCGAAGCCTTCTCGAAGAAAGAGGCCCTGGGCTTGACGCGCGAGATCGAACGACTGCAAATGCGGCTCGGCGGCATCCGGTCGATGAAGACGCTGCCGGCGCTGGTCTTCGTTGTGGATGTGCGCCGCGAGGAAACCGCGGTCCATGAATCCAATGTGCTGGGGATCCCGGTCGTCGCCCTGGTCGATACCAACTGCGATCCGAAGGGCGTGGACTTCGTGATCCCCTCCAACGACGACGCCATCCGGGCCATCAAGCTCCTCACCGGCAAGATCGCCGATGCCGTGCTGGAGGGCCGGGCGATGCGCAAGGAAGAGGAGATCCAGCTGGCCATGCCGGCGGAGGCCGCCACCCTGGAGCCTGAGAAGACGGATGAGGAGCTCCTTGGGGAAGCCACGCTCGCCAAGCTGCAGACCGGTGAGTTTGGCCAGGAAGACACCGCCGCCGCTGCACCGGAAGGGGAAGCCGCGCGGGAGCAGGGCGGATGAGCGCAACGGCCGAGATGATCAAGGAACTGCGCCTGGCAACGGGCGCGGGGATCCTCGAGTGCCGCAACGCCTTGGAAAGCACGGCGGGCGATGTCGAGAAGGCCACCGAGCTGCTGCGCGAGAAGGGCCTGGCCACGGCGGCCAAGCGCGCCGACCGCGAGACGCGTGAGGGCGTGCTGGATCTGTATAGCCATGGCGACGGCCGGGTGGGCGTCATGGTGGAGGTCAACTGCGAGACCGATTTTGTCGGCCGCACGGCGGAATTCCGCGGCTTTGCCCACGAGATTGCCCTGCAGATCGCCGCCAACTCGCCTCGCTGGCTGAATGTCGATGACGTCCCCGCCGAGGTCCTGGAGGAGGAGCGGCAGGAGGCCCGCCGGCAAGCGCTGGCCGACGGTAAGCCTGAGAAAGTGGTCGACAGGATTGTCGAGGGCCGGCTGGAGAAGTTTGTTCAGGAGAACTGCCTGCTACGGCAGCCCTATATCCGGGACGACTCCAAAACGGTGGCCGATCTTCTGAACGAGACGATCGCCGCCACCCACGAGAACGTGACGATCCGGCGCTTCGTGCGCTGGTCGGTGGGCCAGGAGGCCGGGTGAGGGCAACGGGCCAACGAAACGTTGGCCCGTTTTCATGCCCGGCTCTCCGGCGCCAGGGGAAGGATCGATGACCAAGCCCGTCTACCGCCGCGTGTTGCTCAAGCTGGGAGGCGAGGCCCTTTCCGGGCCGCAGGGCTTTGGGATCGACCCGCAGCGCGCCGAGGCCGTGGCGGCGAAGGTCCAGCAGGTGCGCGATCTGGGCGTCCAGGTGGCAGTGGTCATCGGGGCGGGAAACCTGTGGCGGGGCCGGGAGGGTATCCAGCGGGGCATGGAACGGGCCACGGCCGACTACATGGGGATGATCGGTACCGTGATGAACTCGCTGGCGTTGATGGACGCCCTCGAGCGTGCCGGTGTGGTGACGCGGGTGATGTCGGCGGTGGAGATGCGGGCGGTGGCCGAGCCCTATATCCGGCGCCGGGCCATGCGCCATTTGGAGAAGGAGCGGGTGGTGATCATGGGCGGCGGCACCGGCAATCCCTACTTCTCCACCGACACCGCCGCGGCACTGCGGGCGATGGAGGTCGGGGCGGAAATCGTGATCAAGGCGACTAAGGTCGACGGCGTCTACGAAAGCGATCCGGAGAAGGATCCCCAGGCGCGGCGCTTCGACCGGCTCACCTACATCGATGCCCTCAATCGCCGGCTGCAAGTGATGGACAGCACGATGATCTCGCTGTGCATGGATCACAATCTTCCGATCCTCGTCCTGGATCTGTGGCAGCCCGACAGCCTGGTCCGGGCCGTTCTGGGCGAGCCCGTGGGGACGGTGATCGCGCGTTAGCCCGGCCGGACGGCTTCGCAATTTCTGCGTTTTTTGCTATCCTATAGTCGCATCCAGCCGCCGGGTGATTTCGCAGCTGCGGGAGTGCCTGCATGGTCAGTGACGCGCTGGTCGAGGCCGAATCTCGCATGAAGGGCGCCGTCCGCGCCCTGGAGGAAGACCTGGCGGCCATCCGCACAGGCCGGGCCTCCCCCGCCATTGTCGAGCGTCTGGCGGTCGACTACTACGGCACCCCCACCCCTCTGATGCAGCTGGCCACGATCTCGGCGCCCGAGCCCCGCCTGCTGACCATCAAACCCTTCGACCCGGGCAGCCTGAAGAATATCGAGCGGGCGATCCAGGCCTCCGATCTTGGGCTCACGCCGGGCAACGACGGCAAGATCATCCGCCTGGTGATCCCGACCCTCACCGAAGAACGGCGCCACGATCTGGTGAAAGTCGTGCGGAGCCGGGCCGAAGAAGCCCGGGTGGCGGTGCGCAATGTCCGCCGCGATGTCCTGCACGACTTGCGCGAGTATGAGAAAGAGAAGCTGATTTCCGAGGACGAGCTTCACCGAGGGGAGACCGAGCTGCAGAAGCTCACCGATCGGATCGTCGAGCAGGTGGATGAGGTCGCCCGCAGGAAGGAGACCGAGGTCCTTGAGGTCTAGCGCCGGAGCTTCCGCGGCGGCGAAGTCGGCCTCGAAGGAGCTGCCGGAGAAGATCCCCGAGCACGTTGCCATCATCATGGACGGCAACGGGCGCTGGGCGCGCGCTCGCGGGTTGCCCCGGCTGGCCGGGCATCGCGCCGGCACGGAAAACCTGCGCCGGGTGATCCGCGCCTGCGTCGAGTTTGGCATCAAGTATCTGACGATCTACGCTTTCTCCACGGAGAACTGGGGCCGCCCGCCGGAGGAAGTGAAGGGGCTGATGAGCATCATCGAGGAAGTGATCGACCGCGAGCTCGATGAGCTCCATCGCGAGGGCACCCAGCTCCGCCACATCGGGCGGTTGGAAGGGATCGACCCCCGCTTGAAGGCGAAGGTGCTGCAGGCGATCGAGCTCACCAAGGGCAACGACCGCCTCGTCCTCAACGTGGCCTTCAACTACGGCGGGCGAGACGAGATCGTCCATGCCGTGCGCGAGATTGTCGCCGACGGCGTCCGGCCGGAAGAGGTCGACGAAGGACTGATCAAGCGCTACCTTTACACCGCCGAATGCCCGGATCCCGATCTGATCATCCGCACCTCCGGCGAGCTCCGCGTGAGCAACTTTCTGATCTGGCAGGGCGCCTACGCCGAGTGGTATGTCACTCCCACCTATTGGCCCGATTTCGGCCGGGAGGAGCTCCTGGAGGCCCTGCGCCAGTATGCTCTGCGCGATCGCCGCTTCGGCCGCGTTTGAGAGGCTGCGAATGACTACCGTCACCAATATGCTTCGCCGAACCGGGGGCCTCAAGGAACCGTCTGCGTCTCCTAGGCCAGCAGGGATGGGCAAGGCCCTCTCGTTTCCTAGGGGCATCATGATCATTGCGGGGTCATGGTAATCCTTCGGGCCCTACGGGCCCTGAGAGGTTGTGAACAAACCAGGGCGCATCCTAACGACCGGTTGATTCTAGACGTAGCGACTCTATCATCCCCCACCCCCTGGCCCCCTCCCCCGGCAGAGTGGAATCGCTCTGAGGACTCGGGCGAGGCCGGGGGAGGGGAGAATATCAAAGGAGGAAGGGGGCGGCTCCGCCGCCCCCTTCCTCCTTTGAGCTCTATCCCCCTCTCCGCCCAATTCCTATGCACGGAGAGCCGTGACTCAGGCGGAGCCCCAAAGGGGTGCTGCGCGAAGGGGGGCAGGGGGGTGAGGGCGCGGGCCCAAGGCGGAGATGCGCCTGGATGCATGGCGACGCGATGCGCGTTCTGCTCCCCCTTCGATATGTTCACCGCCATTCAGGAAGCCGATTCTCTAGTGGCGCACGGCGAGGGACTTACCGCAAGCGAAGTGCGGCGCCGAACGGGGAATGGGATTGGGTTGACCCTAAGCATCCGCTCGGAGAAGTGGCCACAAGCGCTGGCTACCGCCTGATCTGCCCATGCTTAGAGAGCGCCTCGCAGTCACACTGCTCCTCTTGCCGCTCGCCTTGTGGGTGATCGCCGACGGATCCTGGCTCTATCTGGCTGCCATCGGCCTGGTGCTCGCCCTGGCGGCGGCCGAGTTTGCCCTGCTCTTCCGCCGGCACGGCTTCCGCCCTGCGACCGGGCTCATCGTCGGCGGAACCGTGCTGCTCACCATCAGCCGCTTCTTTTCCGGCTTCGACCAGGCGCCCGCCCTCCTCACCGCCCTCTTCCTCGTGGCGATGACATGGCACCTGGTGGATTTCGAGCGGGGCGCGCCCCGCTCGGGCACCGATTTTGCCATCACGCTGGCGGGCATCCTCTACCTCGGCTGGATCGGTGCATTCCTGATTTCGCTCCGCCGCATGCCCGATGGCGAATGGTGGCTCCTGCTGGCGCTCCCCAGCGTCTGGCTGGCCGACACGGCCGCTTATTTCGTGGGCAGGGCCGTGGGGAAGCGGCGCCTCTCGCCGCGCCTCAGCCCCAAGAAGACCTGGGAGGGCTACCTGGCCGGCCTGGTCGGCGGGGCCCTCACGGGCCTGCTCTTCGCTCCACTCTGGCAGATGGGTGCCGGGCCCGCGTCGGGGGTGAGCCCGGCCAGCGGCCTTCTGCTCGGTGTGATCATTGGGGCGCTGGCCCCCCTCGGGGATCTGGGGGAGAGCATGATCAAGCGCGAGATTGGGGTGAAGGACTCCGGAACGCTTCTTCCCGGGCACGGCGGAGCCCTGGATCGGCTCGACTCGTGGCTGTGGGCGGGAGTCCTTGGCTTCTATCTGGCCTCCTGGTTGGCCGGCTAGCCTGGCTGAACAGCGCTTGCACCCTCTTGCGCAGCGTGCTATAATCCGCCCGCCAAAGCTGGTAGCTGTTGGCCGACTATCCCCTTTCCTTATCCCAGTGTCGGATAGCGCATTGCCCTCGCTAGCCTGAGAGCAGCCGTCTTCGTTGTGTTCCTGCCGTCGCGCGTCTGCGGACCGCGACACAAAGCAGCCTCACCCCTTGGGGAGCAGTCCCATGAATATCGCTCAACTCGAAGCCATGACCCTCACCGACCTGCGCGTCATGTCCAAAGACCTGGAAATCCAGGGCGCAACCCGCATGAAGAAGGAGGATCTGATCCTGCGGATCATGCAGACCGACGCCGAGCGGCGCGGCCTGGAGCTGCGGGGTGGGATTCTGGAGATCATGGGGGAGGGGATGGGCTTCCTGCGCGCCGATCACTACCTCCCCGGACCCAATGACATCTACGTCTCTCAATCGCAGATCCGTCGCTTCAGCCTGCGGACCGGTGACATGGTCATTGGCCAGATCCGGCCCCCGAAGGAGTCCGAAAAGTATTACGGCCTGCTCAGGGTGGAGTCGATCAACGGGCTCGACCCGGAGGAAGCCAAAGACCGCCCGAAGTTCGAAGACCTGACGCCGATCTTCCCGCTGGAGCGGTTTGACCTCGAGACCGACCGCCACACGCTTTCCACCCGTCTCCTGAACCTGATCGCCCCGATCGGCAAGGGCCAGCGCGGCCTGATCGTCTCCCCGCCGAAGGCCGGCAAGACGACGGTGCTCAAGGAGGTGGCCAACGCCATCTCCAAGAACTACGTCCAGGTCCATCTCATGGTGGCCCTCATCGGCGAGCGCCCGGAAGAGGTCACCGACATGGACCGGTCGGTGGATGCCGAGGTGATCGCTTCGACATTCGATGAGCCGGTGGCCTCGCACGTCCGGGCGGCCGAGATGGCGCTCGAGCGGGCCAAGCGGCTCGTCGAATGCGGGCGCGACGTCGTCATCCTGATGGATTCGATCACTCGCCTCGCCCGGGCCTACAACTTGATGGTGACGCCCTCGGGCCGCACGCTTTCAGGCGGCCTTGACCCCGTGGCCCTCTACCCGCCGAAACGCTTCTTCGGCGCGGCCCGCAACATCGAGGAAGGGGGCTCGCTCACGATCATCGCCACCTGCATCGTCGATACCGGCTCGCGGATGGACGACGTCGTCTACGAGGAGTTCAAGGGCACCGGCAACATGGAGCTCCACCTCGCCCGCCGCCTCCAGGAACGGCGCATCTTCCCCGCCTTCGACATCGAGCGCTCCTCGACGCGAAGGGAGGAGCTACTCCTCGGCCCGGACATCACACCCCTGGTCTGGCTGGTGCGCCGGATGTACTCCCACATGGTCACCCCGCCGCCCAACGGCGCCGGAATGGACATCACCAACGCCACCGAAGCCATCATCCAGCGCCTGGCCCGCACCGACAACAACCAGGAATTCCTCGAGACCCTCTCGGAGGACAACTAACCCCGTGCCCCGGCTCCCGGCTCAGGCGACGGCCTGGCTTCAGCGCGCCCTGCCGGCCCTTTTCGGCATTGCCGGCTTCGTGATGGCTTCCTGGGCCACCTGGCTCAATCTCGCCGAGGCGCGAGAGCAAGGAGCGTCTGGGCCACTTGCCATCGAGCTCGCCGAGCCGATAGCCACGCCGGGGGGCCCGGCAGCGCCGGCCCAGGTTGTTCTCCCCTCCTATTCGGCGAACGGCCCCCAGGCGCTATCCCGCCTGGCAAATCCGCACACGACCATGCCCCACCGGGCGCGCATCGACGTCGTTCGCTACACGGTGCAGCCCGGCGACTCGATCTTCGCCATTTCGGACGAGTTTGGCGTCGATCCGGAGACCCTTCTGTGGGGCAACTATGAGGTGCTCAACGACGACCCGCACCTGCTTCGGCCGGGGCAGGAGCTCAACATCCTGCCGGTCGACGGGACCTACTACCAATGGCAGGCGGGTGACAGCCTGGAAGGCGTGGCCGGGTTCTTCGGGGTGGCCGCACAAGATATCCTGGATTGGCCCGGAAATCAGCTCGACCCCTCCAATCCCGTCATCGAGGAAGGGAGGTGGCTGGTGATTCCGGGCGGCCGGCGGGAACTGCGCACCTGGACCGTGCCCACCATCGCCCGCGGCCAGGCGGGCGTGGGCGCGGGCCTTGGTCCAGGCGCGTGCAGCGGCGACTACTCGGGCGGGGCGGTCGGCACGGGCGGCTTCATTTGGCCAACGGGCAATCACTACATCTCGGGCAACGACTACTGGTCCGGACACCTGGCTATCGACCTTGCCGCCGGGGTCGGTGCTTCCGTATGGGCGGCCGATAGCGGGGTGATCGTCTTCGCCGGTTGGTCGACGGTCGGCTATGGCAACATGGTCATGATCGACCACGGCAACGGCTGGCAGACGCTCTACGCGCATCTCAACTCGGTGAGCGTCGGCTGCGGCCAGAGCGTCTCGCAGGGGCAGGGGATCGGCGGTGCCGGCAGCACCGGCAACTCCACCGGCCCCCATCTGCACTTCGAGACCCGCTTCGAAAGCGGCTTTGTCAACCCCTGGTACGTCCTTCCGTAGCCACGATCATCTGCTCGCTTGACTCGGCGCGCCGAGGCCGTTATGATCGCCGCGCCCAGAGGCTGAATGCCCTCCGACTTCCCCGAACCCGGCCCCGAAGCCGATCCCAATGCTGCGCCGGAGCCCACGCCCCGGCGGCCGCGCCGTGCCTCCTTGGATCTGGCGCGCTACGGCTTGCGCGAGCCGCTCCTGCGGCTAGGCGGGCATCTGGCCGTCCTGGCCATCGTCGCCCTTGGCGTCTGGGCGGCCCGGCTTGGCCTCGATCGGTTGCCCGAGGATGGAGGCCCTTCTTCGCCCGCGGCGGGCGCCGCCGCAGGGGCGACGCCCGGAGCACAGGCGGCGGCGAGCATCTCGGATCTGCCTCCCTATTCCGGTGGGCCTCTGCTCGAGGCGGGGATCTCGCGCCAGGCCATGGCGCACACCGTCTTTCCCACCCGGCCTCGCCTCGAGGTGATCCGTTACGTCGTGCAAAGCGGCGACACGGTATTCGGGATCGCGGAGAACTTCAACCTCAACCCGCAGTCGATCCTGTGGGGCAATTACGATGTCCTCACAGATGATCCTCACAACCTGCAGCCCGGGCAGGAGCTGAACGTCCCGCCTGTCGATGGCACGCTCTACACCTGGCACCAGGGCGATACGCTGGCCGGCGTGGCCGGCTTCTTCGGCGTGGAGCCTCAAGACATCGCCGACTGGCCGGGGAACGACATCCCCCCGGGTAGTGACCTCTCCAATCCCCCGATCGAGGCGGGGTCCCTGGTGATGGTCCCCGGCGGTCACCGCGAGTTCACCAATTGGAGCGCGCCGCGTATCTCCCGGACGGACCCCGCCGTGGCGCGGCTGCTGGGCCCGGGGGCCTGCGCCGCCGCCTACGACGGGCCGATCGGCGACGGGGTCTTCGGCTGGCCAACCAACCTGCACTACCTTACAGGATACGACTACAGCCCTGCCGCCAACCATCCGGCGATCGACATCGCCGGCGACGAGGGGCACGCCATCTATGCCTCTGATGACGGCGTCATCGTCTACTCCGGCTGGCACAACGGCGGCTATGGACTGGTGATCGTCATCGACCACGGGAACGGCTGGCAGACCCTTTACGCCCACCTCAGCCAGATCAACTTTGTCTGCGGCCAAGCCGTCTATCAGGGCAATGTCATCGGACTGATGGGGAGCACCGGAAACAGCAGCGGTGCGCATCTCCATTTCGAAATCATGCACGAGACCTACGGCAAAGTGAATCCCTGGGACTTCCTGCCGTAGGCCGGGCGCACCCCGATCTCCGGAATTCGCCCTCTTCTTTTCACACCGCCAGCCTCCGGCATCGCTGCGTCGAGCGGGCGTAGTCGGGGGACTTTCCGTCGCCGGCCCGCTCCCCGACCCTCGCCGCCGGGCCGAGGCGAATCGCCCGTTTCGCTCGAGGATTCCCATCTGACCCTAACGTCATCCTGAGGCCGTACTCCGAACGTCTGGCACGATGCGAACTCATGGAGGCCGACACTTGCACCCCGTTCGGGCCGCGAAGCCCCGGCCCGCCGGGGCGAGACGGCCTGCGGCGCACCAGCTGTGCCTCGCAGGCCGTCCCCCGCACCCACCTGCACCGCACCCACCTGCACCGCACCTGCGGTGCGTCGCAGGTGCGGTGTGCAGTGCGCTGCAGGTGCAGGTGTGCGGTTCGGGGCAGGTGTGCGGTGCGCCGAGGGTGCGGTGCAAGTGAGGGTCCCACAAGTGCTACATGAGAGATCCTTCGGGCCTCTCTGTTCTGGGAGTGATCCTCTAGGCACCGCTACGGCCCTCAGGATGACGTTAAGAGGGGAGTTGCGCTTCCGCGCGACCACTTCCCGAGCCTTCCCCATCAAGGTCGAGGAGACCGCGGACGGGGCAGGATGACATCAAGCGGGCGAGGCATTTCGTTGAGAGGCCGTCGATGAAAGGACGGGGGAAAGTCCTTGACAAGCAGCAGAGTCAGGCTAGAATAAACCATAGACAGGCGTCTATGAGTCGTCAGCCCTCTTCCGATCTGCTCTCTTTCTCACGCGCCCTGGCGGATGAGACCCGGCAGGAAATCATGCGTCTCATCTGCTGCCGCTGGCGCTCGGTCGGCGAGCTGGCCGAGGAACTGCGTCTCTCCCAGCCAACGATCTCTCACCACCTGGCGGTCCTACGCGAAGCCGATCTTGTGCTGGTTCGCCCCGACGGGCGGCAGACCTTCTACAGCCTCAACCAGGGCCGGGTTGCCCTCTGCTGCGGACGACTGGCCCGGCGCTATGCCCCGGAGGTCGGCGAGACCGGCCGCTGAGGCGTTTTTGTGCCTTGATATATAGACCGATATCGATGAATCATGGTGACGATCCCCAACCCTACGTTCGCGGAGGCCAGGCGTGACAGCCAACCCAGATGCAGTTCGCCAGGATGTGGAGCGCTACTACTCGGAACGGGCCCGGGAGGAGAGCGGGCCGTGCTGCGATTCGGAGTCATCCGGCAGCACGTGCTGCAACAGCTACCCGGTGGAGCTTCTGGAGGGCGTACCGGCCGATGCGGCCGGGATGAGCCTGGGGTGCGCCGACCCTGTCTCGGCCGCGGGGCTGCAAGCGGGAGAGACGGTGCTCGACCTCGGATCCGGCGGGGGGCTGGATTGCTTTCTAGCGGCGCGGGAGGTGGGCCCGCAGGGGCGCGTCATCGGCGTCGATATGACCGACGCCATGCTCGAGCGGGCCGAGGCCAATCGGGCCCGGGCCGGGGCGGCGAACGTCGAGTTTCGCAAGGGGCTGATTGAGGCCCTGCCTGTGGCGGATGCCGGCGTCGATGTGGTGATTTCGAACTGCGTGATCAACCTCGCCCCCGACAAGGCCCCGGTGCTCCGTGAGATCGCCCGGGTGCTGAAGCCGGGAGGCCGGCTGGCCGTCGCCGACATCGTCACCCGCGGCCCAATTCTCTCCGAACTTCGGAAGTTGGTGGATTCGTGGGCCGCGTGCGTGGCGGGAGCTCTGACGGTCGAAGCCTACATTCGCGGCCTCACCGAGGCCGGGTTCGAAGACGTCCGGGCACGGCCGGCCGACGGGCGCGATGAGGAACAAATCGCCGAAGGCCTCCCCTTCTCGGCTCTGATCACGGCTCGCAAGCCGGTCTGACGCGGGCCCGAGAATCGAACCGCCCACCCCGATCCGGGGTGGGCGGTCTGGCGCCCTCGGCGCGACTCGAACGCGCGACCCTTTGCTCCGCAAGCAAATGCTCTATCCAAACTGAGCTACGAGGGCACAGCTCATCCGTGTGCTGGCGGGGAGGGAGGGATTCGAACCCTCGGTAGAGGCTTTAGTCCCCTACAAGCGCTTAGCAGGCGCCCCCGTTCGACCACTCCGGCACCTCCCCGACTCAGTGTCATCAGGCGGAGGGAGAGGGATTCGAACCCCCGGTGGGTTGCCCCACAGCTGTTTTCAAGACAGCCGCCTTAGACCGCTCGGCCATCCCTCCGGGTTTCGAGAGGGCCCTCCCGGCCGCGGTCATTCTACCATGACCCAAACGACCGAGTCAAAGAAACCCACCCTGCTTTGAGGCTGTGGATAGATCGGACGAGGACTTGCGCAGACAACCCTCGCATCCAAGCGCACTGATGCACTTCCCTTCTCTTCGTGCACCCTTCCACCTCACCCCCCTGGCCTCCGTAGCTAACCTCCCCTCCCCCGGCAGATCCTTAGCAGGTAGTTGATGGGAGCGACTCCCGGGGGTCCCTCCGCTCACCTGCACTCGCTGGCACTGCGCTCACTTGCGCCGCACTTGCGTGCTGCCTGCACAGTGCCGCACACCGTCCCGGTGTCCTATCGGGAGGCACACGTGTGCAAGTGCGGTGGGCGCGCAGCGCCAGTGCAAGTGTGCATCAGGTTCAAGTGGCACTCCGGGATGCACGCGAAGGAGCCAGGGGCCCTCCCCCGCACCCACCTGCACCGCACCTGCGGTGCGTCGCAGGAGCGGTGTGCAGTGCGCTGCAAGTGCAGGTGTGTCCTTCGGGAGGGCTTCGCGGCCCGAACGGGGTGGGGGCTATCGAGCACGCGCCAGCGATGGAGGAGGGCCCCGCTCGCGGGAACGTCACGAGCGATCGACCGGGAAAGCCCAGCGCTGGTAGAGACCCAGACGGCCTGCCTCGCCGTCGGAGCGCCAGGCCTCCCTCACCTCGAATCCGGAATCGGCGGCCAACCGTCGGAGCTCTTCCTCGCTGAAATGGTGGACGTAACGCAGCCCTGGGCCCCCGTGGCGCCAGTCCAGGAGGTAGTCATCTGGATCGACGTCTTCCCGCGTGAGGCCGACCGATCCCCAGGGCTGGATTCTCGAGCGGAGGCGGTCGCTCGCCAGGAAGTCCCACGCGGAGAGGGTGACTGCGCCGTCGGTGTGGAGGAGGGCCCGCAGCTCCCTGGCCAGGCGCAGACGGCGTTCTTCGCCGGGGATGTGGTGCAGCACGGCGAAGGCAAAGACGGCCGCGAAGGGGCCGTTCACGCCGGCGCGCCATCCGGCCTCGGAGAAATCGGCCTCTTGAACGCGAAAGTGATCCGGAAGGCCCGACCGCTTCGCTTCCTCCAAGAGAGCCGGGCTCGAATCCAGGCCGAGGTATGGGCCGCGGTGTCCCCGCCGGGCCAGCTCCCGCGCCAGGGTCCCCGAGCCACAGCCGAGGTCCAGCACCGAGGCCTGGCTGTCCAGGACCGTAAGGGCGCGCAGGACCCCCGGCTGGAGCCGCGCCCGCGTCTGGGCGAAAGGGGCCGCCAGGGTCTGATAGAATTCCAGGTTGAGGCGCAGGAGCTGCGCCGCCACGGCATCGCGCACACGCGCATTATACGCAAATGAACCGCGATCAGTCCTGGCAGGAAGCACGGGTCTATACAGGGGAACAGCTCGCCTTGGCGCGCGAAATCCTCATGGAGCTGCGCGCCGGCGGCGACCTGAAGCGCGCCCTGCAGCATCATCCGCAGTCGGGCGGCGGATATCTCGCCAAGCACGTCCTGGTGTACGCCTATCGGCAGCTCACGCGGCAGGGTGAGTGGGCATTCGACCCGGACTTCCTGCGGCGCATCCGTATGAAGCCCGTTCGCACGCTTTCGGGCGTCACGACGGTCACGGTGCTCACCAAGCCTTATCCCTGCCCCGGTGAGTGCATCTTCTGCCCCACCGATCTGCGCATGCCGAAGTCCTATCTCCCCGACGAGCCCGGGGCGCGCCGCGCCCTCACGCACGCCTTCGATCCTTTCGAGCAGACGGCGGCGCGCACCGCGGCCCTGGAGGCGATCGGCCATCCGACCGACAAGGTCGAGCTGCTCATTCTCGGCGGAACGTGGAGCGCCTACCGTCAGGACTACCAGAGCTGGTTCGTCCAGCGCTGTCTGGACGCGCTCAACGGTTTCCCTTCGCATGACCTTGAAGAGGCGCAGGCAGCTAACGCGGGCGCCCCTCACCGAAACGTAGGCCTGGTCGTGGAGACCCGGCCCGATCGGGTGACGCCGGATGAGCTGAGCCGCCTGCGACGCCTCGGCGTCACGAAGGTGCAGATGGGGGCGCAGAGCCTCGACGACCATATTCTGGCCCTCAATCGCCGGGGTCACACGCTGGACGACACGCGCCGGGCGGTTTCGCTACTGCGCGCCGCCGGCCTGAAGATCGTCCTCCACTGGATGCCCAATCTCCTCGGGGCCACCCTCGAATCCGACCGAGAGGATTTCGCCCGGCTGTGGAGCGATCCCGGCTTGCGGCCGGACGAGATCAAGATCTACCCCTGCCAGCTCCTGGCCGAGGCCGATCTGCACGAGGTCTGGGCGCGCGGCGAGTATCGGCCCTACACCACCGAGGAGCTCATCGCCCTGATCGCCGATCTCAAACCGGGGATCCCGCGATATTGCCGGGTCAACCGCGTTGTGCGCGACATCCCCTCCACGTATGTCATCGCCGGGAACAGGCGCACCAGCCTGCGGATGGACGTCCAGGACGAGCTCCGCCGTCGGGGCCGGCGCTGCGCCTGCATCCGCTGCCGCGAAGTCCGCGGCCGGCCCGTTGATCCGGAAGCGCTGCACCTGGAGACGGTCGTCTATCCGGCCGGCGGGGCCGAGGAGCACTTCCTCTCCCTCGTCACGCCGGGCGATCTGCTGGCTGGCTATCTCCGGCTGTCGCTACCCGGAGGCGAGGCGCCGGACCCAGGACTCCCGGACCTTAACGCCGCGGCCCGCGTGAGGGAGCTGCACATCTATGGGCAGTCTCTTCCGGTGGGTGAGCTATCCAATGGGGAGACGCAACATGCGGGGCTGGGGGCGCGGCTCATGCGGCTGGCGGAGGCTCAGGCGCGGCAGCAGGGGTTCCGCCGGATCGCCGTCATCGCCGCGCTCGGTACGCGCAATTACTATCGCCGGCTGGGCTACCGCCTCGGCGAGAGCTACATGCTGAAGGAGCTCTGACAGGCTCCGGGAGCCTTGAAACCTGGGTGAGTGTGTCCGAGAGCTCCATCGGCAACACACGGGATCGTGTGAAATGTGTAGGGGCGAAGCATGCTTCGCCCCTACAAACACTCGCACGGTAACAAGACCCCGCCCGGGACATTCCCTATAGCGCGCGTAGGGGCGTTGGCGCGCCGGGAAGATCACCCGGCACCTTCGGCCGCCTCGCCCAGATCGCGTGGCGATTGGTCGCGTCAGCAGCAATCTTCTTGCGTGATGCGTGGGGGCGAGTCTCCGAAGGCCGTCTCGCCCTGGCGCTACGGAAGCGGCTGTCAGAATCACCCCGCACTCGGAAACCTGTGGGAGATGTGTAGGGGCGCACACTTGCCCAGGGCGCAAGTGCTGGGCGGCCGTGCGCCCCTACGATGTCCCTATTTGGGGCATGGTCGCTCTTTGGATCTACCCACCGAACGCGGCGAGTGACTTCTCGCATTCGCCTCTGGTGTGTAGGGGCGGGTCTCCGATGTGCCGGGCGATCTCCCCGGCGAGACCCGCCCTTGCGATGCTTTCCAGATTCAAGCTTCTAAGCCGGCATCTTCCGCTCATACGCCCAGTCTTCCAATCTCATATACCCACGGATGGCATGGCTGGCGGCGAAGCGGAGCGGCTCCGGCGGCCAGGGGATCGTGCGCCGATTGACAAACCAGACGCGGCTCAGCTCGGTGTCTTTCCCCAGCAAAAGATCGGCAATGGTGCGGCCGTTGAGATGGGTCATCGAGACGCCGTGACCCACGCACCCCAGGGAGTAGACGGCCCGCCGGTCGCCGGCGAAGCCAATCGCCGGTGCCATGTCGATGGGGACGCTCACCGGCCCGCCCCAACGGTCGGCGATGGCGGTCCCTCGCAAGCCGGGGAAGAGGCGGGTGATGTCGCGCTCGAGGTCGGAGTAGATGCGGGCGCTGTCGTCGTGATCCATCCCCCGGCCGAACGAGATCGTCACGTCGCTGCCGCCCATCGCCAGGCGGTTGTCGGCCGTCAGGCGGAAATAGTGAACGAAGTTGCGAGCGTCTTCCAGCCCCTGGCGATGGGTCCAGCCGATCGTGGCCAGGCGCTCCGGGGAGAGCGGCTCGGTGACGACCATATGGGTAAAGGCCGGCACTTGCTTGCGCCGGAGCTCGGCGAAGAGGTGGGAGTAGGCGTTGGTGGCAAAAACGATCTGTTTGGCCAGCAGCCTTCCGCCGGGCGTGTGAAGGGTGAAGTCCTGCGCGCGTTCAACGGATTCCACCGGCGTATGCTCATAGACGATCGCTCCGGCTTCCTCGGCGACCCGTTTCAACTCTCGCGAGTGCTTCGCCGGATCGAGCAGGCCGCAGCGAGGCTCCCACCACGCGCCGAGGAAGAGCGGGGAATCCACCTCCTGGCGCAGGCGGTCGGCCTCCCACCACTCCAGGCCGGTGATCCCCATCTGGGTGAGGAGCTCCATGTCATGCTGGATGCGGCGGGCGAAACCGGGCGTGGTGGCGGCGCGCAGGAAACCAGGGTGCTCGTAGTCGGAGCGCATCTGGTAGCGCCCCACCAGATCGCGCACATAGTCGACCGCACGCTCCATGTAGCGGTGGGCCTCGACCGTTCGCGTTCGCCCGAAGAGGGCTTTGGTCACCGCCGGCTCGAGCCCAAAGAGGGTCATGTTGAACCCTCCGTTGCGGCCGCTGGCTCCGTAGCCCACGGTATGGGCCTCGAGGACCGCCACCTTCAGCGTGGACTCGTCCAACCGGAGGTTGAGGGCGGTGGCCAGGCCTGTGTAGCCTGCGCCGATGATGGCCACATCGGCGCGGACCTCGCCCTCGAGGGCAGGGTTTGGCGTGTAGGGCCCAAATTGGCGAAGCCAGAAGGAGGCGGTGTCTTCGGAGAGGGGTGGCATGCAGACCTCCGGGGGGCGAGGGGGAACGTCGGTCGGCCGGGAAGGCGGAAGGAGTGACTCACCCGCGGGTCCATTATAGGAGCCTTCGGAGGATGCGGCCAAGCGTAGGGGGCTGGGCGCCCTGACGCAAGGAACTGAAGAGAGCGGCTAGAAGGTGGTGAGGAGGGAGATGACGAACGAGGCGATCACCAGAATCGCCAGTATGGCGAAGAGCACCTGTCGCACTTGCAGGTGGCGGTGCTCGCCTCGGGTCATCCGGATCGCTTTGCGGCGGCTCATAGCGGGCAGGAGCATACCACCACGGGGACATGGTGTCCAGCGTCTGACAAGGGCGGTCTTGAAGGAGATGGGTTATACTTCACGTCTCACCCCCGGCATTTCTGCGATCCAGGAGGAGACGCGATGACCCCCGAGTTCCCGGAAAACGTTCTGGCCATCATGGCACTCCTGGGCTACCTCATTCGCCCGCTGGGCGTGCTCGTCTTCGGCGTGGCGGTCGGCTGGCTCACGATACGCGTCCTGAAGATGGAAGGCGAGGGCTGGCAGTTGCGGCTGGCGGCGTTCCTCGGGCTCCTGGCCGCCTTCGTTCTCCTCGGTCACTGGGTCTCCGGGGGCGGCACGCTGGGGATGTTTGGGCTTGGCGCCGGCGCGGCACTGCTCTTCTGGGGTGTCCTGGCCGATCGCAGAGCGGCACGAGGAGAGGATTGAGGGCGGTCAGCGCCTCTCATTCCAGGTTCGGCGGGGGGCCGGCCGCCTTACAACAGACGCCCGGGCTCCGGCCCGCGACCCCCGGTCGGAAGGACTAGGGGGATCCGGGCTCACGATAATCCGGACGAGCAAGCGGACCTGCCATTGGCAGGTCCGCGTCGCTCACGGCCTGTGAGCTCGCGCTCGACAGGCCCTTGTTCTGCGATCAGCGCGTCATGAATCGCCCCCACCCCCGACCCCTCCCCCGGCAGCTGCTCGAATTCGACTGCCGGTGGGGACCATGCCGGGGGAGGGGAGGTTGTTCTTAAGGAAGCAGGGGGTGGCGCAGCCGCCCCCTGCTTCCTTAGAACCTCGGCCCCCCTCTCCGCCCTCCATCAACGTGTAGCAAAGAACGTGGCACGCGGAGCCCCAAAGGGGTGCTGCGCGAAGGGGGGCTGGGGGGCCGTCCCCCGCACCCACCTGCACCGCACCTGCAGTGCGCTGCAGGTGCAGGTGTGCGGTTCGGGGCAGGTGTCGCCCCCCGTCCGGGCCGGCGCCCTGCGGGCGCCAGCCCGCGGGGCGAACGGCCGG
>Ga0209342_10000957_pt1 | contig 32965 bp, 29 predicted proteins | sample RifCSP16_2_FD_184023 | JGI IMG/M metagenome (GOLD analysis project Ga0209342, IMG submission 184023) | Soil microbial communities from Rifle, Colorado - Rifle CSP2_sed 16_2 (SPAdes) (version 2) | ecosystem: Environmental > Terrestrial > Deep subsurface > Rock core/Sediment | place: Rifle...
CGGGGGGAGCCAGCGGACGAACCGCCGCGTCCTCGAGGTCACGGAGCTGGCGAAGGCGCAGGGCTCCGGGAGGTTCGACACGCTCCTCTCGTACGACGCCGCCCGCGACGCGCTCCTCGACACCCCCGTGTTGCGCGAGCGCTCCGAGAAGCTCACCGCCATCGCGCGCACCTGGGGGATGGGCTACCGCGACCTCCTGGAGAACGTGCGGGCGAGGGCGGAGTGCAAGCGCCTCCAGGTGGAGGCGGGGCGCGCGCGGCCTGAGCTCCTCGGGGCCGCCTGGACGATGCGCTGCAACAACCGCTATTGGGCCCTGGTCGAAGAAGGACGGGAGGAGGGAGCGCTCCGTGGCTGACGCCTTCGTCCGGGCCTGCCGCTGGGCGTCACGGGCCCTCGGCTCCACGGAGGAGCGTCGGAGCGCGGGGCTACACCGCCGGTTGCGTTCCCTGGAGGCCAAGGAGGCCCTGGCGAGGGAGAGGGCCCGCGGCGCCCGAACGGAAGCGGAGTGCCGCGCCGCCGAGGCGGAGCAGCGATCGCTGGCCCGGGCCCGGGCGAAGGTCCGCGACGCGATCGACCAGCCGCGGTTCACCGCCGCGGCGCGCTTCGCCGGGCTCGCCGTCGCGTTCCACGAGGTCACCGCCCTCGCCACGGTCACCGCCATCGGGGCCGTCGCCGCGTCCGTGATCGTCCTGCTCGCGGTGGCGGTGTCCGCGCGCGGGTTCCTTCTCTGGGCCGTCCCTCTCCCCCTCGCCCTCCCCCTCCTGGCCTACGCCGCCGTGGTCGGGGTGCCCGAGGCCCGGGCCCGCCGGCTCCGCCTTCTCTCCCTCGGCCGTGCCCCGGAGGCCGTCAACCACATCGCCCTGGCGCTGCGGCTACGCCCGTCCCTCCCGGTGGCGGTGCGCTTCGCCGCCGAGGGCACGGAGGAGCCGATGGCGGGGATGCTGCGCGGCCTCCTGTGGTCGGTCGCCCTGCGCGAGGCGCCCTCCCTGGACGTGGCGCTCTCGCGGTTCGCGGAGTCGTGGCGGGGGGCCAACGAGGACCTGCGGCGCGCCCTGCTCGACCTCGGGGCCGCGGCCCGGCAAGGAGGCGAGGAGGCCGTCGCGCGCTTCTGCGACCGCGCCCGCGAGCTGGTGCGGGAGGGGACGAAGGAGCAGATCCGCGCCTACTCCGGGAGCCTCCGGGCGCCCGCCGCCGCGCTGTTCGCCCTCGGCGTGATCCTCCCGCTCACGCTCGGGACGGTGCTGCCCATGTCCTCCCTGGGGTCCCTCGACCTCGTCAGCCCCGAGGCCCCGGGGAACGCCCGGCAGCTCGACCCGCTGGCGGTGATCCTGCTGCTCGACGGCGTCTTCCCCGCGGCGACCTTCCTGCTCGCGCACCGCATCCTCTCCAGGCGGCCCGGCATGGGGAACGTCCCCGTCGCGCCGGCTTGGTCCCGGCGTGGGATGGCCCTCACGGCGTCGGCAGTTGTCGGCGCGATCGCCTCGGTCTCCTTTCTCCTCCCGCCCCCGGTGGGCGACATCGCCTTCGTCCTCGTGCCGGCCGCGGCGGTCTCGGCCTTCCTCCTCGTGGTGGGGAGCGAGGACGCGGCCCGGGCCCGGGAGGTCCGGCGCCTGGAGAAGGAGTTCCCGGACGCCCTGTTCCGCCTCGGCTCGCTCCTCGGCGCGGGGCTGCCGCCGGAGACCGCCCTCGGGAAGGCCTCCCAGGAGATGGGGGACTCCCCCTCGGGGCGCCTGTTCAGCGCCATCGACCAGTCCATGCGCCTGCGCCGCCAGTCCTTCCGGGAGATCCTGTTCGGGGCCGGGGGGCTCCTCGTGGGCCATCCCTCGCGCCTGGTGCGCTCCTCGATGCGCCTCGTCGCGGACCTGGCTTCTCGCGACTCCGCCACGGCCTCCCGCGGCATCCTGGAGACGGCGGGGTACCTGCGGGACCTGGCGCGGCTGGAGACGGAGATGCGCGAGGCGCTCCGGTCCACGGTGGAGTCCGTCCAGGCCACCGCGGTGTTCTTCGCGCCCCTCGTCCTCGGGATCACCTGCGCCATGTACGCCATGCTGGGCACGGTGTTCTCCTCCCTGTCGTCCCTGCCCCTGTCCCCCTCGACCTTCAACGCCGCCAGCGCCGCCTACCTCGCGCTCTCCTTCGTCGCCTCGACGTACTTCGCCGTCGGGGTGGAGGGCGGGGCCGACCGCGTGGCGCTCTCCCAGGCGATCGGGAGGGGCCTGCCCGTCGCGATGGCGGTGTTCGTCGGCGGGCTCTGGCTCGGGGCGATGATCCTCGGGTAGGCGAGTCGGCTAATAGCGCGCGTGCGATCCTCCCGCCATGGAGATCCCCGAGCGCCTGCGGCGGCTGTCGGAGTTCCACGGGCACCTCGGCCCCTACGTTGTGATCGGGCTCCGCATGGGGGACGTCGCTCGGCGGGAGCTTGGCGGGTACAAGGGGCTCACCGCCGAGGTGGCGTGCCTCCCGAAGCCGCCGATGCTCTGCGTCGTCGACGGCGTGCAGTTCTCCTCGCAGTGCACCATGGGGAAGGGGAACATCACCGCCAAGGAGGGACCGGAGCCGGTGGCGGTGTTCGGGAAGGAGGGGCGCACCATGACCGTGCGGTTGCGGGTCGGATGGCGGGAGAGGATCGATCGGGAGATGTCCAAGGAGGACGAGGTCGAGCAGTCCCTGTTCTACTTCGAGATGCCCGAGGACGAGCTGTTCGACCTCTCCGGGACGAGGTGATCAGTTCGACGCCTTCGTGGAGGCCGAGGCGGTCCTTGCCTGGATCTTCGGCCCTTCTGGCGTTGGATGTGCTGCGGCTTCTCGCCGCCGTCGGGCTGGCGGTCCTGATCGTCGTGCCCATCGCGGTATACCATTACCTGCAGCCCTTCGTCCAGCCTCGCCAGATCACGGGGGTGGTCTGGGGCTTCATGGTGCCCTCCGGCCTCGGCGGACTCGGGGCGGGAATCGTCCTCGTATCCGTGCGCGCGTCTCGCCAGCGCCAGTGGGTCGAATCCGGATTGCTGCATGTGGTTCTGTCTATCTCCGTCTTCGTCCTCTTCATGGCACAGTGGACTTTCCTCAAGCCGATTGTTACGCTCTGGACAGGGGTGCCCGGGGACATCGATGTGGACTTTGGCGGGCTCAGTGTTCTCGCCTACGTAGGCCTGTGCGGTTTCGCCGCCGTCGTAGGCTTGACCAGCGTCTTACATACGCGGCTCTCCGCTCTGCGCCACCCGTGGCGGACACACGGACCCGGGGGACTCTCGTGATGGGTTTTTCAGGGGAAGCTATCTTGCGTCGAGGCGACTCCACAGAGTCTAGCATGACCCACTCCCGAGAGCCCTGTTGGAACTGTGCTCTCTCAGGGCCAAGCGTCCCCTGTCTGCCGGAGGCCCTGACCGGAGTGTTCGGAAGGAGGGTCGCACCGTGACCGTGGCACTCCGGGGGGGGGGGGGGGGTGGCGGGAACGGATCGATCGGGAGATGTCCAAGGAGGACGAGGTCGAGCAGTCCCTGTTCTACTTCGAGATGCCCGAGGAGACGCTCCTCAAGATCTCCTGAGAGGCGTTGGCGTCGTGGAGTTCATGCCTCTGAGACGGCGGCGGTGGCGTCGTCCTGGATCTGCGTGCGGAACTTCGTGCGGAGATTCGCCACATCGAGCGCGAAATGGAGCAGGTCCTCGCGGGCCTTCGGGTCGAGGCCCACCGTTGCGCCCTCGATGAAATCGGAGATCGCGTCCCTTTCCAGGAGGACCAAGAGGTTGTAGAGGCGCCTAGGGTCGGCCACCGGCGAACTCCCGGAAGACACGAATGCGCCGTTCCCGGTCCTTCAAGAGCGCCTTGATGCGGCGCTCGAGTTCGTCCATGTCCACCTCGGGCATGAACTTCCTCGGAAGGCGGGTCCGTCGAGCGGTTCGCTTCCTTACCACGAGGGCCTGTACGGTTCCGGGCCTACATGTTCCTTTCGACTACAGGCACGCGCCTGCCCCTCTTGGTTTCCGTGTCGCTCCCCTGGATCGCGGCTTCTACATCACGCTCGATGACACCGCGCTCGAACCGGACGAGGACCCGGAAGGGGCCGTTTAGGGTCGTCCGCCAACACTTTGTCTGGAAACACGGATCGAACGCTCCCTGTCGGCGAGGAGTTCCTTGACCCCCTTCTCCAGCTCGTCCATGGTCATCTCCCGGCCGACGACCGGTGATTTCCGAGCCTTGCGGGCGCGCTTCCTCGCCATGCTGAGACCATGGGTGGCCAGCCTTCATGTGACTTTCGACTGCAGGTACAGGCCCTTCCCTGCCGGACCGGGCCTGTGTCGCCGCCGCGGTGAAGTAGCTCGTACCAAACACACGTCCGTTCGACCGAAAAGCCTCTCGCCTCAATGTCCCACGAAGACCAGCCGTGAAGGGGTCCTGGCGGAGACCTGGTACCCGCGCGCCCGCGCCTCGAGGACATCGTACACGCCCGGAGGCATCTCGGTGAAGTGGGGAATCCAGGTCCCAGCCTCGAAAAACAGGATGCCGAGCGCGGAGGGGATCTGGGCCGCATGCCCGGAGACGGGCAGGGCTGCCAACGGTCTCAGCGGGAGCCCGAAGCTGCCCTGGCGGTCGAGGGCGACGACGAAGACCCCTGCGCCGTAGGCCGAAGCGCCGTAGTCCCGCGGAGCGGCGTAGCGGAAGGGGATGACGAGGTAGTAACGCTCCGCCGCGGCGGCGGCCCCGGGATCCACGTAGCTCGTCCCCAGCGCGTCGATTGCAGCGTACCCCCCGGTCCAGAACCCTCCGCCTCGCGTCGTGGCGACCCGCACCTCGTACGCGTCCGCGCCCGCCACCGGGGGCCAAGTCAGGGTCACGTCCAGGCCGACATCCGAGATGGTGAGGGCGGTCCGGTCCGCGGCGGTGAAGCCCCACCCATTGTCGAACAGGATGTGCGCAGCCGGCAGGCCGGAGAACGGGAACGTGGCGGGTGCGGCCAGGTCGACGACGTACGCGGTGCCGATTCGCGCCGCGACATCGGGATCTCCGAAGGACGAGTACCGCTGCCACCGCCCGGACGCATCCATCCAGTCCACCGAGAGCGCTCCGGGAATCGCGGAGCGCAGGTCGCTGACGTTCAGGGCGATCGAGGGCTGCAGCGGGATCGAGAAGTCGTTCAGGCCGGCGGAGAACGGGACCTCGATGTACCCCGCCGTGTTCGTCGTCGTGCTGAGATCCCCGGTTTCCAGGTCCCACGCTCGCACCGCGTAGTAGAACTCGGCGTCGGTGACGCGCCGCGCGAGGTCCGTCCACGCCGGGACGGGGAGAGGGCCCCCGAGGGACGTGACGAGGTCCAGCGAGGTCTCGGTCGGCCCGCCGTAGATGAAGTATCCGTCGACCTCAGGGGACGGCGAGGGCTGCCACGACAGCTGGATGTCGGGACCGACCGCGAGCGCGGTGGCGTTGCTCGGGGGGAGGAGGAGGAACGGTATTGTCACCTTCGCCACGAGGGCGTCGGTACCGCCGTTGTGCGTCGTGTCGTAGGCCCCGAGCGTGGTGGGGAAATCCGTGACGTCGTCGTAGGTGAAGCCGGTCACGTACGCGGCGCGCGACGCGTCGACGGTGATTCCCCAGCCCTCATCACTCAAGCTCCCTCCGAGGAAAGTCGAGTAGAGCAGGCTGCTCCCATTCGCGCCGAGCTTCGCCACGAAGACATCCGTGAAGCCGTTCTGCGTCGCATCATAGGTCCCGGGCGTCGTTGGGAAGTCCGTGGCGTTGTCTTCCGTGCCGCCGGTCACGTAGGCGGAACCCGAGGCGTCGGCGGCAATCCCGAAGCCCTTGTCGTACCCGCCCCCGCCGAGGAAAGTCGAGTAGAGGAGGCTGCGCCCGCCTGCGTCCAGTTTCACCGCGAAGGCGTCCGCGCCGCCGTTGTGCGTCGTGTCGAAGGCCCCGGGCGTCGTGGGGAAGTCCGTGGGGGCGTCTTCCGCATTGCCGGTCACGTAAGCCGCGCCCGAGGCGTCGACGGCGATTCCTCGACCCTGGTCATCCCCGCTCGCGCCGAGGAATGACGAGTAGAGCAGGGCGCTCCCGTTCGCGTCGAGCTTGGCCACGAACGCGTCCCAGACGCCACCGTTGTGTATCCTGTCGTAGGCGCCGGGGGTCGTGGGGAAGTCCGTGGCGGCGTCGGGCGTCCGGCCGGTCATGTAAGCGGAGCCGGACGCGTCGACGGCGATGGCCCAGCCCTCATCGTCCCCTCCTCCTCCCAGGAAGGTCGAGTAGAGGAGGTTGCTCCCGCCCGCGTCGAGCTTCGTCACGAAGAGGTCCCAAGCGCCGTTGTGAAGCGTGTCGTAGGCCCCAGGCGTCACGGGAAAGTCCGTGGAGACGTCAACCGTCTCCCCGGTCACATAGGCGGAGCCCGAGGCATCGACGGCGATCGCATAGGCGAAGTCTTCCCCGCCCGCGCCGAGGAAGGTCGAGTAGAGGAGGCCGCTCCCGCTCGCGTCCAGCTTCGCCGTGAAGGCGTCTATGACGCCGTTGTGCGTCGTGTCGAAGGCCGCTGGCGTCGTGGGGAAGTCGGCGGTGTCGTCCACGGTCCAGCCGCTCACGTAGGCGCTGCCGGAGGCGTCGACGGCGATCGAGTAGGCAATGTCCACCGCGCTCCCCCCGAGGAACGTCGAGTAGAGGAGGGCGCTCCCGTTCGCGTCGAGCTTGGCCACGAACGCGTCCTGAACGCCGTTGTGCATCGTGTCGTACGCCCCTGGCGTCGCGGGGAAGTCCATGATGTCGTCCACGGTCCAGCCGCTCACGTAGGCGCTGCCGGAGGCGTCGACGGCGATCGAGTAGCCTATGTCAACCCCACCCCCGCCCAGGAAGGTCGAATACAGGAGGGGATCGATGACGAGGTCCCCCGTCCCGTCCCACCCCGAGCAGGCGTAGCCCACGGTGCGATCCGCGATCTGCCGGACGGTGCAGTCCACGGGGCGGCCGCTCGCCTGCCAGGCGGCGGGGAGGTCATCGCGGAGGGGGCCGAGGCTCGTCTCGGCGGCGAGCCCGTGGCGGTCCACCGCCAAGCCCGTGACGCCCTCGTAGGCGAACGCGACGTCCGCGAGGTCCGCCCCGGGGTGGACGACGAGGTCGTACTTTATCCCGCCGGGAGAGGTCCGGTAGACCACGTCGATCCCATTCCACGCGTCCTCGTAGACGACCTCCCCGTAGTTCCGGACGTTCGTGTGCCACCCGTCGGCGTCGTCCCCGAGGAAGAAGTTCGCGCGATGGGGGAGCTCCACCCGGGCCTGGGGGCGGACCGTGTTCGCCCCCTCGAAGGTGATGCGTACGAGATGGCCGCGGAGAGGGGTGGCGGGCGCGGCGGATTCGTGTCCGGTTCGCGGGTCGAACTCGCCAATGGGCGGGCGCTCGCGGAGGTTCACCAGGACAGCGCCTGCGGCGAACCCCACGGAGATCCCGCCGCCGCGGGCGTAGTAGCGGACCTCCGGGTTGTCGACCTGGCCCGCGTTCTCCGTGAAGAAGTCGGCGGGAACGTTGAGGGGTGGGGCCACCGGTGGTTCGATGGATACAGCCACCGCGAGATGTTCCGGGCCAACAGCAGGCGGCCAGAGCCCTAGCAGGAAGAGCATACACGCAATCGCGCACCACCCGCCGCCGTTCCTCCCCATGACCCTCGTCCCCGTAGAGGTTACTGCCTCGCCGTATTTTAGGCGGTCGGGGTACCTACCACTGCGGTACGCACGGATCGACGGCCTGCAGTTTCTCCGGAGTGTGCGATGGGGAAGGCAACTTCACCGCCAGGGACGGATTCAGCACGCGTTCGGGAAGTCCCGAACCCTGCGCACGACGGCGGCATCTCCACCGGTAACCGTTGAATAGCGCCACCGCCTATCCCAAGCGTGCCCTCTCGGACACTGGCGGTCAACCGCATCCACGCCCTCGACTGCCTCGAGGGACTCGGCCGCCTCCCCCGGCCCGCCGACGTGATCGTCACCTCCCCGCCGTACAACCTGGACAAGCCCTACGGCGGCTACCGCGATGACCGCCCGCGTGACGAGTACCTCGACTGGATGGAGGCGACGGCGAGGGTCTCGCGCCAGGCCATGGCCGACGACGGCTCCTTCTTCCTCAACGTCGGCGGCTCCCCCTCGGAGCCGTGGACGGCGACGGACGTCGCACTGCGCTTCCGCAAGCACTTCGTCCTCCAGAACACGATCGTCTGGGTGAAGTCGATTGCCATCCCCAAGGAGGATGTCGGCGCGTATCCGAACATCCTCGACGACGTGGCGGTGGGGCACTACAAGCCGGTGAACAGCCGCGCTTACCTGAACGGTTGCTTCGAACCGATCTTCCACTTCACCAAGACCGGGAAGGTCCCGCTCGACAAGCTCGCCGTCGGCGTCCCCTACCAGGACAAGTCGAACATCGGCCGGTGGAAGGCCGCCGGGTCGGACCGAAGGGACCGGGGGAACACGTGGTTCATCCCGTACGAGACGATCCAGGAATCCCGGCCCCACCCCGCCGTCTTCCCCGTGAAGCTGGCAGAGATGTGCATCCGCCTGCACGGGGTGGAGCGCGCGGGCCTGGTTGTGGACCCCTTCGCGGGCATCGGGTCCACGGCAGTGGCCGCGAAGCGCCTCGGCGTCCCGTTCATCGGCTTCGAGATCGACCCCGCGTACGTCCGGCTCGCCGAGGAGCGCCTCCTGGGGACCGGACCCGGCGTCTCCCCGGAGGGGCGTGCACCGGGTCGCCCGGGGACCCGCCCCACCCGCCGCTAGTTCGTGATTGTCCACGTCCCGGCGGCGGACGCGTACACCCAGTAGCCGTTCCCGGCCGACATCGTCTCGGCCATGGCGAACTCCCGGAGGAAGTAGGGGCCCGCCGCCGCGTCGTACGCCTCGATCCTCGTGATGGGGAGCGAGGCGAACGCGGTGGAGGCGTTGCGGTCGATGAAGGACGCATAGGAGACGAAGTTCCAGCCCGCCACGAGGTTCACCTGGGTCGTCGTGGGCACGCGGCCCGCGACGCGCCACTCGCCCGGGGCGCTGACGTTCGCCCAGAAGGCGGTGCGGTAGTCGACGGCGGTGAAGTCCCCCGTCCGGGCCGGGTAGGCGGCCTTCCAGGGGTCGGCCACGTCCGCCACGTCGTGGTAGCGGACGCTGGCGTAGCTCAGCGTCCCGAAGACGTTGGAGACGCTCGTGTCCTGGAGGATCAGCGGGAGACTGAGGAGCTGCTGGCCCGCCCCGACGGCATCCACGTACTTCGCCACCTGGTAGTCCCCGTTCGAGTCGCCGCCGATGCCCACCGCCTTGACCGCGTAGAAGTACGTCGTCCCCGCCACCGCGGTCGCGTCCGTGAACGCGGCGGTCCCGGCGGGGAGGTTCGTGGCGGCGGGGAGGACCGTGTACGTCGCGGCGGTGGAGTCGTACGCCGTGCCGCGGTGGATCTCGTAGTGGTCGAACTCGCCCGTCCCCTCCGAGGCGCTCAGGGTCCACGTGATCTCCACGGCCTGCCCGAGCGGCGGCGAGAGCTGCGCATGCACGTCCATCGGGGCCCCCGGTGGGGCCGGCCCTCCCTGAAGGAAGAAGACAGGGGTGCACTCCTCCGTCCCGAGGTTGCCCGGCGCGTCCCGGCCGCGGACGCACAGGGTGTTCCAGCCGGCGGGGATGAGGGTCGACGTCGTCCCGGTCCAGGTGACGCCCTCGGTCGGGCTCGTGGGCCCGGAGGCGAGGGTCATCGGGACCCAGCCGAGGCCATTGAACTGGTACTCCGCCGGCTGCGTCGGGTGCACGTCGGAGTTCCCGGTGGTGCTGTCGTCCACCGTCGCGGTGATCGTGGCGGTCTGTCCGGTCGTGGCCGGGTGCGGGCTCATGCGCACGCTCCCCGGGTGGACGAGCGGCGGGAGAAGGTCCCCGCCGGGCCGGTTGATGGTGAACACGGCGTCGGACTCGTCGCTCCCGTTCATGGGCGGCGCCCCGTTGTCCGTGGCGACGATGCGCACCAGGTAGTCCTTGCCGTTGGGCTTGGTCGTGACGTCCCAGGTGAAGGAGGTGTCGATCCCCGGGATGGTGCCCGCGTCGAGGACCCAGTTCTGCCCGGCGTTCGGGCTGTAGTAGAGGGCCTGGTTCGCGATGGCGAGGCCGCCGGCGACGGTCTTGGACCAGGTCACGAGGTGGCTGTCGGCGGTGATCGTCTCGCCGCCGTTGGGGGAGCTGACCGCGACCCAGGGGTGGTCCCGGGAGTTCGTCCCGTCCCCGATGAGCCATACGATCGTCTTGTTGAGGATGTCCGCGCGGTTCCCCGGGCTGTCCGTGCACGCCGAGGGCCCGCCGTTCCAGTTGATCCCGGTGTACTCGAAGAAGAAGCTCACGACCTTGCTGCGGAGGTTCTTCCAGGTCCAGGAGCCCGGGAGCCCCGTCCCGTTCGCCAGGGGCGACAGCCACCGCACCGCCGTGTCGTCCGGCGTCGGGCTCCGCCACACGTAGAACGTGTCCGCGGCGAACTCCTCGGTGATCTCGTCCATCGCGCCGCCGTCCCGGTGCCGGGCGTAGCAGATCCCGCCGAGGTAGCTCCCGCTGATCGGGTCCCCGCTGAGGCCGGTGAGCGTGGCCGGGGTGCTCGGGTCGTTCTGGTAGTTCGCCTTGAGCGTGGCCCGGACCCAGGCGCAGCTCGCGGCGCTCGCCCACTGCGAGTTCGCCGTGTCGCACAGCGCCCAGGCGATATCGTGGCCCGTGAACAGGATCCGGCCGCCGCCGTCGAGGTAATCGTCCCCGCCGGCGCCGTTGATGAGGTCCATCGCCGGCGTCTCGAAGGGCGGGTACTGCTCCAGGCCGACCTGCCACAGCACCGCCTTGTAGTCCCGGAGGAGCGCCAGCGTCGGCATCCCCTGGGTGGCGATGTCCCACTCGTTCGTGGACCACTTGCGGGCCGTGAGGGCGGCCCGGTACATGTTCAGGCGGTCCGGCGTGAACGAGCTGTCCCCGATGACGAGGAGGATCTCCCCCTTGAGGGAGGTGCGGAACGTGTAGTGCGCCCCGCCGCGGGAGTCGCGCGTGGTGTGCCCGGCGCGGTCGGTGGACGCGACGTCGAAGTAGTAGATCGTGTCCGTGGTGAGGTTCGAAAGGACGACGCCGTGGGTCACGCGCCGCTCCGCGCCCGAGTCCGCCTGGGCGACGCTTCCGAGGGCGGGCGTCTTCCCGTAGTAGACGGTCGAGTTGGCGGGGATGTCGGTGCTCCACCGGATCGTCGCGACCGAGTTCGAGATGTCCGTCGCGCGGACGTTCGTGATCTTCGGGTAGATCGCCTCTACCCTGGCGGTCGCGATGGATGTGTGCAACGGACTGGTGTCGGCATAGCTCGCGGTGATGAGGTCCCCGTCGCTCACCTGGAGCATACTGTCCGGGAGGACCGGGCCGAAGCCGAGGGCCAGGGTGCCCTCGTAGATCCCGTCGCCGGTCTCGTTCAGCGTGGCGGTCTCCGCGGTGGGCTCGCTGTCGCTGGTGACGTCCACGGTCAGGCTGCCCGCCGGCCCGTTCACGTCGACCACGCGGATCCCGAGCGAGTCGGTGTCGGAGTACTCCATCTTGTCGAGCGACACGACGCCGTAGTTCCGGTCCAGGTCCGTAATCACCGCCAACGCGAAGGGCTGCGGCCCGACCGGGACGTTCTGCCCGATGACCTGGAAGGTCCACTCGCCGGTCTGGATGCTCGCGGACCCCGCGGAAAGGATCATGCCCTCGGCGGTGTTCAGGACATCGTAGCTGCCGCACGTCGTCCGGGAGTCTGCGTTGGCGAAGGGCGATCCCCAGCAGTTCCCGCGGTAGTTGGTGGTCCCGTCCGGGGCGGTCACCAGGAGGTTCAGGTTATTGATGAGCGCGGGGTTCGCACCGACCGCTCCCGGGTAGTCCGTCCAGGTGAGCACGATGCGGAGTCCCTGGGTGTTGCCCGAGACGTTCAGCTTGGTGCTCCAGGTCTGCCCGGTGGTGATCCCTTCGGTGTGATCGTGGAACCAGGTGTCCTTGGCGTCCCCGGCGAGGTAGAGAGAATCGTCGAGGGTGTAGCGGCCGAAGCCCTCCCCGCAGTTCGGGTAGGTCCAGGCGCCGCACGCGGAGCTCGCGGTGTTCGCGCCCGTCATCTTCCTGGAGCCCGCCATCATGAGGGACTTGACAAGGGCGGCGCTCGGGGCGATCGCGTTGCCGGGGACGGGGGCCCCCGTCGGCCACCAGCCCTCGGTCAGGTACTGCCGGACGATCGCCGCGCCGCCGGCCGCCGCGGGCGAGGCGTACGAAGTCCCGGACCAGCACCAGTCGGCCGTGGCCGTGCTGTCGCCGGGCGACGCGGTGCTCCGCGCGGAGTTGCCCTCCCCGACGGCCGCGAGATCCGGCTTGATCCGCCCGTCCTGGGTGGTTCCTTTGGACGAGCTCGCGGACATGTCGTTCTCCGTGTTGCCGCCGCCGCAGGCATTGGCGTTGCCTGCCCAGCCGACGCTGAGGCCGTCCTTGTTGACGGACGGGCTACCGACTGTGCCGAGCCCGCCCGCGCCGTCGTTCCCCGCCGAGAACAGGACGAGGAAGTCCTTGTTGGCCCACATGTACCGGTCGACCATGAACGCCTCCAGGTCGTAGTCGTTGTTCCCTGAGCCCCAGGAGTTCGTGTGGATCCTCGCCCCCGCGTCGTACGCCGGCTGGAACATGTCCGTGTAGTCGTCCGGGATGTACCGCAGCGCGATGGCCGTCTGCCCCGGGAGGCACCGGGAGTCCGGGGCCTCGGTCCCGATGTCCTCGAAGAAGATCTTCGCGCCGATCGCGATGCCGTCATTCGGCCCCGGGCTCATGATGGTGATGCCGGTGTCGTCCCCCGCCGCCACGCTTGACACCGCCGTTCCGTGCCCGGAGCGGTACGCGCACGGGCCCAGCGGGGAATCCTTCCCGGCGTGGATGTCGCCGCCGGGGCCGTACCAGAGGATGTTGTCCGTGATGCGGGACATCGGGAGGTACTGGATCAGCTTCCGACGCGCGAGGTTGGTGTTGTTGTAGATGCTATTGGGTCCAGTGGTGCCGCCGACCTGGATTACTGAGTCGCTCTCCCGGAACTGCTCGTGGTCGAAGTCCTGCCCGGAGTCGGCGATGGCGATGATCTGCCCGGTCCCGTTCAGGCCCGCGGTCCACTCCGTCCGCACGCCGCTCGTGTCGGACTGGTGGATCCACTGCATGTCCGTGTTGGTCACCTGCATCGCGTAGATCGGCTCGATGAACTCGACGCCGCGGAGCGCCGCCACGGAGGGCAGCAGGCTGGCGGGGACGCGGGCCTTGGCCACGCCGAAGTCCTCGGTCTCCGTCCACCGCATCACCCCGGGGCCGTCGGCCACGGCCGTCCGCGGGACGCCGCTGCGGCCCAGGAACGCCAGGACGGGGTCCACGGACTCGCCGCCGAACGTGATGATTTTGACCTCGACGAGGCCGCCCGCCTGGAGCAGGTCGGGGCGGATCCGGTACGCCGGGTGCAGCGTGCCCACGTAGTCGACGGGGCGCAGCTGGCGCACGGACGCCGCGACCTCCGGGGTCATGCGCGCGAGCACCGCGCTCCCGCCGAGGTGCCGCTGGAGGACCGCGCCGGTCCCCTCGAGGGCCCAGAGCCACTCCTCCTTCACGGGGCCGCGGAAGTGGACGATGTGGACGCCCTCCTCGCTCGGTCCGTAGGAGACCCTCAGCGAGGCCGGCAGCTCCGGCTCCCCGTTCCGGATGTCGAAGGAGTACCCGTTCAGACGGAGGGTGAAAAGGTCCTCGGCGGGCGTGGTCAGGATGCCCGCCGTCGCGAGCCCGGGGATGACGCCGCGGGGGTCGCGCACGAGCGTGAATCCCTCGTAGGTCTCGACGACCTCGAGGCCGCGGGCGAGGAGCTCGCCGGAGCGCCCGGCCGGGACGTCGACGTAGAAGTAGTCCCCGCCGACGGCGGGAACCGGGGGCGCCACGCCCGTGACGTAGGGCACGAGCGGCACGGCGAGAGCGGTCGCGAGCAGAACGGTCAGAATCTTCACAGCGGTGGTAGCCTGCATGGCAGTCCTCCTCCTTCGCGGTGGCCGACTGGCAGGCGCAGCGTTGCCCACGCCGCCACGCGCGATCCTTCGGAGGGGAACTCCCCTATATAGGCTTTCTCGGCGGTGGTTCGAACCCGCGCCCGCCACACGTTGTGTGGGCTGGCACCGGCGTTGCAGGCTCGGAGAGGGGGTCGTTGAAATCCATCTCGATACGATACCTGGCTATAGCAAACTATTAGGTGCGAGACGTTCCTGAGCAGACCATGGCCACGAGCACGATCCAGCTCAGCCAGTCCACGAAGAAGTCCCTGGAACGAATGAAGCTCCATCCCCGTGAGACCTACGAGGAAGTCATCGGGCGCGTCTTGGAGGACCTCCAGGAGCTGAGCGAGGAGACGAAGCGAGAGCTGGAGGCCGCGCGGCGGGAGATCAAGGCGGGGAAGTACAAGACTCACGCGCAGGTCAAGGCCGAGATGGGCTTCTGATGCCCTTCGACGTCATCTGGTCGGAGCGCGCCCTCCGCCAGCTCCGGAAGCTCGACCGCCCGGTGGCCAAGCGCATCTTCGAGAGGGTGGGCGAACTCCGCGAGGGCCCTCTCCTCGGCGTCCAGAGGATGGTGAACTCGCCCTACTATCGGCTCCGGGTCGGGGGCTACCGGGTCTTCCTGGACATCGAGCGGGACGTCCTCCGCATCCTGGTGTTGAAGGTCGGTCCACGGGATTCGGTCTACGACCGATGAGTGACCGTGCTCGAGCGGGCGGAAGGGGCCCCTCCGGGGAGGAGGCTCAGCCGGGTGGGCGCAACTCGGAGGCCTCCAACCCACAGAACTCCCCATTCCATTCCCGTTCCCCACCGCCGCGGGGACCTCGTAACGAGGCGGCTCCCCGCCCTCTGCCGCCAGGGAGGGCCTGCGCGCTCGAACGAAGGCGTGGCGGGGACGGGGCCGGGCCATCCCTTCACCGAGGAGCGCAGTCCCCGTGGCGTTCCGCCGCGTCGGCAGCCCGGGGAGTCCCTCGGCAAAAGCCCGAGATGCCCTCCGGAATGCCCTCCGCAGGTACATGACGTCCGGAGCGGCCTCCTCGTCACCGTGACAGAGCGTTTCTCACCCGTGATGGACCCCGTCACACCCTTGACCAATCCGCTCACGACCCTGACGGACCAGGTCACACCCTTGACCCACCCCGTCACGACTGCAACCGACCCCGTCACGACCGTGAGCGACCCCGTCACAATCGTGACAGGTCCCGTTGCGACCGTGAGCGATCCCGTCACGACTGCAACGCGTCCGCTCAGGCCCGTGACCGACCGTGGAACGACTGCAACGAACCCTGTCACGGGTCTGACGGACCCGGTCAACACTGTGCCCGAGCCCGTCACAGGTCTGACGGACCCCATCACGACCTCAACGGACCCGCTCACACCCTTGACGGATCCCGTCACGGCGCTGAGAACCAGAGTCTCGGACTAGCGACGGCTTGGAGCCGGCCGAGCGGGCAGCCCGGCGGCGAGAAACCACGGTCCCCGGAGGCGGAACCCCAGGTGGGTGAAAGTCGATCGGTCCCCCTCGGAGGGCGCAGAAGGCCGGTCTTCCGGAAGGAGCGGCCGGACGGGAGGGACTCGGCGCCGCAGGCCCGCCCCATCGGCTCGGGGGGCTCTTTTCGAGCCCTCATCGGCGTCCACTCATGCGCATCCCCGCCGAAGTAGAGCCCGGGGGTTGCCGACTCCGCACCCTCCCCGCTTGAGCCACTCGCTCCGCTCGTGAAGGGCCGAGCGCAGACTGAGCCCTGTGTTCCGCCTTGGGGCGGCCTGTTCCCGCCTGATTGCGGTCGGATCCCTCGTCCGAGTTCCCGACTCTACTCCGCGATGACGCGGGTGACCTGGAGCTGGTTGTTCTGGAACATGAGGGTGTGGTAGTTCGGGGAGTGCGCGGTGGAGCGCATCTTGACGACGCGCACGCGCCGCTGGATGTTCGAGTCGTTCACCTGCTCCATCTTGAGGTGCACGATCGCGTCCGCGAGGAAGTCCTCGCCGTGCTGCCCGTAGTCCGCGGCGTTCGCCTTGATCTCCGAGATCACCAGGATCGTGGAGTCCAGGCCGCGGAGCCACTCGAAGAACTGGAAGAGGTCCTCGCGGGGCTTCTGGAAGTTCGCGATCGTCTCGAGCACGGGGAGCGAGTCGATGACGAGGATCTCGTACCCGATGTTCTTGCGGAGGTTCTGGGCGTACATCTTGAAGATGTCCAGCCACGTCTTCGTGCCGATGCCGTCCAGGTTCTTCCGGATCATCCCGAGGTCGACGATGCTCACGCGCTCCTCGACCTGGCGGGGATCCAGGCCGACCGCGCGCAGGTGGCGCGCGAAGTTCTCGCGGCCCTGCTCGAGGGTGATGTACGCCCCGTTCCGGTTCTCCTTCGCCGCGTTGTGGTAGACCATGTTGAAGCAGAAGGTGGACTTGAGCGTGCCCGGCTCGCCGCTGATCAGGATGACCTGGCCCCGCGGCAGGCCCCCGCCGATCATCTCGTCGAAGCCGTGGATGTAGGTGTGGATGCGGTCTTCCAACAGGGCTCCCAGCCCTTGTCACCAGATATGAACGTTCCCGCGTCGTTATCAGCCCGGGGAGTCCGGGAAAGCGGTCCCCGGGCCCGGGAACGGCCAGCTCGGCCGACCACCCCCGCGGGCCGTGGGGGGAGGGTACTTCGAGGGACCGGGAGGCCTTCCCGGCGATGCCTTGAAGCCGCCCCCTCCCATGCCGAGGCGAGCCGCATGGACCGCGCGGGGTCGATGGAGGAGATCCGCGCGATCGCCGCGCCGGGCGTGCATGAGGCCGCCCTCGCCCTCCTGCCGCCGCCTCCAGCGACCGTCCTGGACATCGGTGCGGGTCCCGGCGCCCTATCCCAGCGCCTCCTCAAGGGCGGGTACACCGTCCGGGCCTGTGACGTGGATCCCGGGCAGTTCCGCGTCGCGGGGATCACGTGCGATCCGGTGGACGCGACCGCGCGCCTTCCGTACGACGACGGGACGTTCGACGCCGTCGCCCTCGTCGAGGTCGTGGAGCACCTGGAGCACCCCCTCCGCGCGGTCCAGGAGGCCGTGCGCGTGGCGAAGACGGGGGGCGTCATCGTCGTGACCACCCCGAACATCCAGAGCTTCCTCGCCCGGAGCCACTTCCTCCTCCGCGGGAACTACGGGCGCTGGTATCCTGACGAGGACTTCCTCGGCGAGGACCCCCGCCCGGGGTTCAACCACATCATGCCCCTCCATCCGCTGGCCGTGCGCCGCCTGATCCGCAAGTCCGGGGCGGTCGTCGAGGAGGTGCGCGCCAACGATCTCCTCGAGGTGCGCGCGATGAACTCGATGTTCTCCCTCGTGGGGAAGGCGGTGGAGGTGTTCCTCGTGCCCTTCATGCGCCCCCGGGATCGCCTGCTCCTCCAGGGAGACATCCTCGTCTTCCGGGCGCGCAAGGTTTCGGGAGCCGCCTTGTGAGGCCGCCACGCCAGCAGGAGCGCGCCTCCATGGGGGGAGCCGGCCCCGCCTCGCGTGCCGCTCCGAACAGGCGAGGGCTCCGCCCTCTCGAGAGACAGAAAAATAGGGGGAGTCAATCCTGAACGCGTGCGGGAAGTGACCAGTTGCGTGGATGGGACAGGCCTAGATAAGGAATCCTGAACCCGCTCTGTGAGCACGCCTTCCGCAGGAAACGTTATATCATTATCAGGTCTGTTACCAAGCGCAGGGGCGGTGGCACCCGTGTTCGTACCCGAGCGCAACCTGAAGGACCTCGTCCTCTACTACATCAAGGCGGAGGAGCGCTCGATCTCCTCGCTGACCCGGAAGCTCCAGCAGGACGGCTTCCGGTTCCATCGGCTGTACCTCACCGGCTACCTGAAGGCGCTCGCCGACGTCGGGATGCTCCGGGAGAAGGAGATTCCTCCGGCGAAGGTGTACACGACGAGCGTCCACCGCGCGAGGAACCTCTACGAGTCCGTCGGCGACCATGTGCGCGCGCTTGAGCCCGACCCGGTCAAGGGGTCCCGCCTCTGCGTGGCAGTGCTCCAGCGCCTCTTCCGCCGCCCCATCTTCCTCCGCGAGCTGGGGGAGTGCGGGTACGAGGCGATGGGGGAGATGCACGCCGCGCCGAAGGAGTCGCGCGAGGAGGTGCGGAAGACGCTAGGGACGCTAGGCCTCAAGATCCCCTCCAACGAGCCGGCCTACTCCGTGGAGGAGCGCCGCAACGAGCTCCGGGACACGATCATCCAGGAGGTCCTCATCGAGCGCTTCGGGATGAAGGACATGGTACAGGCGACGACGCAGGCGCGCCTGGGCCCCTAGTGCCAGGCCACCGGGGTTGTCGCTCAGTCCTGGCGTCAGCTTCCGGAGGCATTCTCGGCCCCGTGACCCCGCGAGCGTTGGTAGTCCGCGGTGAGGCTGCTCCCTTCCGGGCCTGACCCGGTCTCCGCGGTTTCGGGCGCCGATCCCCACCCTCCGGCGGGTACGACGCTCACTCCAGCCCCGCAGGACAGGACGTCTACGTCCGCCCCCGGAGTGGGCGCCAGGCCTGGGGGCGCCGCCCCCGGCGTCGGCCCTCTAAGGACGATTCGAGGATTCATAGGGGGTCGCCCAGCCCCCCGCCCTAGCCTGACGGCGCAACGAGGGGGCGGCCTGTATTTATCCCTTGGCGTCCCGCTCCCGCGGGGGTTCCTCGCGCCGCGCGCGGCGTGCCTTGAGGACGCGGCCGAGCGTGGACATCGCCAGAAGCGCGCCGATGCCGAAGAGACCGAGGCCGCACAGGTACCAGGTCGGCTCCCAGCCGGAGGGAAGGCCCGACGTGGGCAAGGGGGTGAGGAGGAAGCCGATCGCCGTGGCGACGAGGAAGAGGCTCACCGCCAGCGGCCCCAGAAGGCCAAGGGCCGAACGCGCGCGTCCGCTCATCCCGACATCAACCGGATGATCGCCTCGGCGGGGTCGCCGCCGGTCGCCTCGAGCGCCTTCCGCGCCTTGTCCAGAGTCACGCCCGCCTTCTCCGCCACGAGCTCCACGTCCTCCTCGGGGATGACGCGGGCCGCCGGTGCCGCCGCGGCCGCGCCAGCGCGCTTCCTCTCCATCGGCTCGCCGACGACCTGGTAGGAGAGCTGTCCCTGGGCCTTCACCTTCGTCACCGCCGGCGAGGAGAACACGAGCTCGCGGTCCTTCAGGGTGATCACGACCTCCTCCACGCCCTCGAGCTCGTCCGCGTCGACTCCCATGCGCTTCATCATCTGCTTCAGCTGGCGGGGGTTGGCGCGGCCTCCGGGGATCATCGGGGGCACCCAAGCCCCGGGGCAGCATAAGGCATTCGCCCGGTGAGCCTCAATCGAGGCGGACGGCGAGGACGGTGACGTTGTCCCCGCCGGCGCGGTCCTCCAGGGCGAGCCTCGCGAGCCCTTTGGCGGCCGACCGTGCGGTCGTTATCGCGAGCAGGAGGCGCGAGAGCTCCCGCATCCCCACGGCGTCCCAGAGCCCGTCGCTCCCCGCCACCAGGAACCCAGGGCGGACCGGGAAGGAGGACACGACCGGCTCCCCGAGGACGCCGACGGGGCGGAACTCCCGGTCCCCCAGCGCGCGCGTCACCATGAGCCCGTCGCCGCCGGGAAGGTAGACGTAGAGGTTGTCATGGGCGGCGCCGAGGCCGTCGATTCTCCGTCGCTCCTTGGGGTTAGAGAGGCGGTGCTCGTCCGTGAGTCGCGTCGCGGAGCGGGGCGTCACGTGGGCGACATGGGCATCCCCCGCGTTCGCCACGGTGACCTCGCCGCCGTCGAGGTAGAACGCGGCGGCGGCCGCGCCCCCGGCCACGGAAGCGGCCTCCTCGTCGAGGCATGCGAAGGTCCTACGGAAGGCCTCGGCGGCGCCGAGGGCGACATGCTCCCGGAACAGCGCGGGGAAGCGCTCCCGGGCCAGCCGCGACACGCCGCCACCGCGGTGCCCGTCGAAGACCGCCCCGAGGACCCGAAGCGGGTCCGCCGACTCGACCAGGAGGACGTGCTCGTCCTCCATGTGGTCGCGCGACCCCTGCCCCGCCACCGCGAAGGCGCGGTCTCCCGTGTCCTTCCTCGTCGCCACCTGCAACCTCCTTTCGCTTCCGCTCCGGGTCAGCGGTCCACGATCTCGACGAGGAACGAGTCCCGTTGCGCCGCGACCCCGACCGCGGAGAGCACGACCTTCACGGCGTACTTCCCCGGGGGGATGCTCTCGGACCGGAGCTCCACCGTGGCGGTGGCCTCCTGGCCCCCCCGGATGTTCCCGAAGCGCAGCATCTCCGTGAACACCTTCAGGCGGTCATGGTCCGAGGTGACGACGCCGATGACCTCCTCCGCGTCGACGCTGCCGAGGTTCTTGGCGGTGATCTTGAAGGTGGCCTCCTCGTCGGGCTCGAAGGAGCGCTCCTGGAGCTGCGCCTTGACGATCTTGAGGCGGACGCCGGACCCCGCGTGCATTCCGCCCCGGAGATTCGGCGGGGCTACTTAACCGTTCCACGGGGCAGGGGCGCACTTTCTTATCGGCCGGACTCCTCAACGGGTGGTCCATGCGCATCGCCGTCGTCTTCCCGGAACGGTGCCAGCCGAAGCGCTGCAACCAGGAGTGCATCGCCTTCTGCCCGCCGCAGCGCACGGGCCAGGAGGTCATCTGGATCGACGAGGAGACGGGGAAGGCGGCGATCTCCGAGGAGACGTGCATCGCCTGCGGGATCTGCCTGCCCGCCGGAGTACCAATCTCCACCGCCAACGGCGTGCGCCCCATTGAGGCCATCGAGGTGGGGGACCGGGTGTTGACCCATCGGGGTCGATATCGCCGGGTCGCCCAGCTCCACCGACGCCTCTATGACGGCCCGCTCTACCGGATCCGCTCCACCGGTCAGCCTGACCCTCTTGAAGTCACGGAGGAGCACCCCATCCTGGCGGTGACCCGGAGCACCTACAAGAGTGGCCGGCGTCTGCGCAAGGCGTACGGGACGCTCCGTTGGGTACGCCCCGAGGAACTCAAGGTCGGGGACTACGTCGTCAAACCGAGGCTGAGGGAGGAGAACTATCATCAGAGTTGGGAGGTCCCGATCCCCACGTACCTCGGACCGGGAAAGGGCCGCCGCGCCATCTGGGGCGAGCAGATCCTCTCCCTCCCGGTCACACCGGACCTCGCGCGACTCGTGGGGTACTACCTAGCCGAGGGCTCCGCCGATGACCGAAGCGTCGTCTTCTCTTTCCATGAGAGGGAAACCGATTTCATCGAGGACGTTCGCCAAGTCGTCCGCGAGCAATTCGGCCCGGAAGGACGGGTGTTCAGGCCCTCCTCCCATGGGATGAGCGTCAAGTTCCACTCCTTCCTGCTTGCCCGCATGCTGCGGACGTTGGGGACCCGGTCCGACGCGAAATCCGTGCCAGGCGTCTTCATGACCGCTTCTCCGGCGGTGAAGCGAGCCCTGCTCCAGGGATTGTTCCGCGGCGATGGCTATCGCGATCCCAAACGGAGCTACTTCACGCTCGCAACGACTTCCCCGCACCTTGCCTATCAGGTCATGGAGCTTCTCGCGAGCCTCGGGATTGTGAGCGGCGGCAGCAGTCGCTCTCCGCGTGACAAGAGACGCGTCTACAACCTCACTGTCGCCGGCGACTCCGTAGAGCCGATGGCGGCGGTCATGGCCGTCCCCTTCAAGGAGTCAAGGAATCGGACCGCCAGCCACTACTTGGTGGATGAGGAGAACGTGTACATCCCCATCCGCACGATCGAGGTCGTCGAGGTCAGCCAGATGCCGGTCTTCAACCTGGAGGTCGAGGACGACCAGACCTATGTGGCCGCGGGTCAGGTGGTCCACAACTGTGTCCACAAGTGCCCCTTCGACGCCATCCGCATCATCGGCCTCCCCGAGCCGCTGAAAGAGGACCTCGTCCATCAGTACGGGAAGAACGCCTTCCGCCTCTTCCGGCTCGCCGCCCCGAAGGAGGGCGAGGTCATCGGCTTCCTCGGTCCCAACGGGATCGGGAAGACGACCGCCATGTCCATCCTCAGCGGCGAGATGGTCCCCAACCTCGGCCACTACCGCCGCAAGAGACCGCAATGGGATCCCGTGCTGGAGCACTTCGCGGGCACCGAGATCCACGCCTACCTGAAGAAGGTCGCGGACGGGAAGATCCGCGCCGCGGTGAAGCCGCAATACGTGGACAAGATCGGGCGCGCGTACAAGGGGACGGTGCGCGAGCTCCTCGCGAAGGTGGACGACTCCGGGCGCACCGACGAGGTCGCCGGGCAGCTTGCTCTCACGGAGATCCTGGACCGGGACATCGCGACCGTGAGCGGCGGGGAGCTGCAGCGCACCGCCATCGCCGCCACGCTGCTCAAGGAGGCCGACGTCTACTTCTTCGATGAGCCCTCGTCCTACCTCGACATCCACCAGCGCCTCGCGGTCGCCCGCGTCATACGCGAGTTGGCGGTGCACAGGCCCGTCGTCGTCATCGAGCACGACCTCGCCATCCTCGACTTCCTCACGGACCAGGCCTACGTGATGTACGGGAGCGAGGGCGCCTACGGGATCTTCGCGCAGCCGCGGCCTGTGCGCACGGCGGTGAACGTCTACCTCGGCGGCTACCTGAAGGAGGAGAACATGCGCTTCCGGACCACGGAGATCCGATTCGACCCGAGGCCGCCCCGCGGTGAGTGGCGGTCGGAGAGCCTACTCGAGTTCGGTCGCCTCGTGAAGCACTTCCCCACGTTCTCGCTCACGGTGGAGGCGGGGCGCCTGCGCAAGGGCGAGGTCGTCGGGGTCGTCGGGCCGAACGCCACGGGGAAGACGACCTTCGTCAAGATGATCGCCGGCGAGGTCAGCCCGGACGAGGGGCGCGTGGCGGGGAAGTGGAAGGTCTCCTACAAGCCGCAGTACCTCGACGCGACGTACGAGGGGACGGTGCGCGAGCTCCTCGTCTCCCAGGCGGGGAAGAAGGCGGAGTCGGGGTACGTGGAGTCGGAGGTCCTGGTGCCGCTCTCGGTGAAGCCGATGATCGAGCGGCAGGTGAACGAGCTCTCCGGGGGCGAGCTGCAGCGCGTGGCGGTGGCGCTCTGCCTGGCGCGCGACGCGGATGTCTACCTCCTCGACGAGCCGTCCGCCTACCTCGACAGCAACCAGCGCATGGAGGCGGCGCGCACGATCCGGCGCGTCATGGAGAAGGAAGGCAAGTCGGCCATCCTCGTGGATCACGACGTCTATTTCATCGACCTCGTCTCCGATTCCATCATGACCTTCCTCGGGACGCCGGGGCGGGAGGGTGTCGCGAGCGGCCCGTTCCCCATGCGGGAGGGGATGAACCGCTTCCTGAAGGAGCTCAACGTGACGTTCCGGCGGGACAACGACACGAACCGCCCGCGGATCAACAAGCCGGACTCCCGCCTCGACCGCGAGCAGAAATCGGCGGGCGAGTACTACTACGCGCTAGGCTCCAACTAGCCGGTCGGTCCACGAGCGGAAGTCGGCGGGCGATCCCTAACGGTCGCCAGCGCACGAAGGGCGCGGGCTACCGGGACTGATACCGCGAGAAGTCTCGCAGCACCGAGGCCGGCACCGGGTTCTCGTACTCGAGCCCGGCCCACTCGCAGGCACCTTTGAGTCCTGCGTCGGTCGTAAGAAGCCCCGCGGCCCCCACCTCCTCCGCCTGAGCGATGAGGAACGTGTCGTACACATCGTGCTTCACCGAGTGCGCCAGGGCATACGCACGCTGGTAGGTTCCGCGGGTGGCCGCCGCGTAGTGAACTCGGCGATGCTCCAGGAACGCTTGGATGACCCGATCCGCGTCGGTCTTAGGGAATCCGAGCTTGTGGGTGAGGATCCAGCGGACGCGCAAGGGAATCGAGTCCGGGGCCCACAGCGGATAGACTCCCTGCAGGCCCGCCCTCACTCGGGGCTCGACGAAGGCATGTCCTGGGTGATCCTCGACGAGGAAGACCGCGAGGACGTTGACGTCCATCAGCCTACTCGTCTCCGGCAAACAGCGCCTCCCCAGCGCGAGGGAACGCCTCCTTCCCCCATCGACGTCGGCGACGGAGTTTCGGCTGTTCGGGGACGAGCAGGCTCAACCGCACTTCCCCTTTGTCCACGGTCACCACGAGCCTGTCCTCTTCACTGAGATTGAGGTGTTCCCGAGCCTCCTTAGGAATCGTAACACGCCCCTTCCGATCCACTGAGACAGTCTGCATGCCCACCAAGATTATCCCTAAAAGACTATAAGAAGATGGTGGGCCGAGAGTCGTGGGAAACCTTTGGGAGTAGAAGGTTGCGACTCGGAGGGCCCGAACGGACTCCCCACGGTCTCGATGGTCAAGGTGAGACCGGCGCTCAAAGAGGCCTAGCGGTCGGACCACGGTGCTTCTGGCGGTACCGCCGCCAGAGGAAGAACCCGAGGATGCCCACCGCCGAGACGATCACGATGCAGTCCATGACTCGAGGTCCGCCACGCTTCGCCACCCTAGCCTTGTACCCAGACGTCGTCGGAGGCCACATAGATCCAATAGGCCTCCCCTGGCCACATCAGGGCGCTTCCAGAGACTCCCCGGAGACGGTAGGGATCGGGCACGGCTCCCGCGGTCTCTACAGCCACATCCGGAATCCCCGCCATGGACGCCGCCCGCGTCTCCACAGACCATGTCGCGTAGCTGACGAGGTTCCACCCAGTGACGAGTCTGACCGACGGGCTGGTGACCGCGAGGCCAGCGTGCGTGTAGCCCCCCGGTGCGGTGGCGTTCACCCAAATGGCCTCCCCGAATTGGAGGGAGTCGAGGTCACCCCCGCGGCCGACACTGTACGACTTCCACGGATCTGCCCCGTCCAACGCCCGGTAGGTCCTCGCGACATCGAAGGAAACGGTCCGGAGCACATGTTCCACTGTCGAGTTGGCGATGGGAAGGGGGACGGCGAGCAGGTTCGGGCCGGTCGCCACAGGCCTAGAGAACCGAACCCCGGTGTCATCGCTGTCCGCCGCGTTCGAAGCGTTGTCGACGGCCCGGACTTTGTAGAGCCGGTCCTGGAGGTTGCTCAGGTTGTGACCGCACCCGACGCACAAGTAGGAGTACGTGGCGGAGCCGGTCGCCGGCACCGAGGCGACTGGCGCGAAGGGGCCCGCGAGCGTGTCGCTTCGGGTGATCTCGTACGCCACGGCCCCCCCGGTAGGAACTCGTCCCATGCCGCTCTCCACGTCAGGAGCAGGTCCCCCAGGGCTCCGCCTGCGAGCTCCGCCGAGAGGAGGAGGGGATTGGTGGGAGGGACGAAATCCCCGACGCAGCTCCCGCCGCCGCTGGTCATGAGGGGATAGCGATCCACGCCGCCGGACATCAAGAGGTGAGGCGTGTCGCCGATCCCATCGCCCCCGGGCTGGTCCTGAAGCGGTCCGCTGAAGAGATCCACGCCGCCATAGTCGTCCCAATAGTTGCCTCCGGAGGGGTACCCGTTGTCCCAGAATCCGGGTCCCTGGCCGTGGACGGCGTTCGAGAGGAGGCAATTGTGATGGACGGGGGTCCACGCGCTCGCCCCTCCGCTGATGCCGTAGGACGTGTTCGCCACAACATTCCCGGTAATGGATATCGGCTGGCCAGGGAAGAGTATCCCGTTGACCACAACTCCCCACAGCGGACCCGAGATGGTGTTCCCTGAGACCTGGACGTTGCTGGTGAGGTCCAGATACAGACCCGCGTCGAAGAACAGCCCAGTGGCCCCTGCGTTCGACAGCGAGTTGTCCTGGATAATCACATTGTCGGCCTGACTCAGGAAGATGTTCCCGTTGGAAATCGCATTGCCGAGGATTGCCATGTCCAAGGGGGAGCCGATGAAGACGGTGTCCTGCGCCCAGATGGATCCGTTCGTCATCGTGTTGAATGCGATGACGATGCCGCGCGAGGACGATCCCGAACGCGCGATGCCTGAGTCCACGAAGGTGTTGCCGAGGATGGAGACATTCGTCGATCCTCGCAGCTCCACGTGGCTGCGGTCGATCGTGTTGTTGGCCACGGTCAGTCGGTCTGCCCCGACACAGAGGGTCGGGTTGCAACCGAGCATCCAGCCATTGTCGCGGAACTCGCTACGGGCGAGCGTGATGTTCGAGGACCATGGAGAAAATTGAGGGAACTGAACCGCGTACAGGAGGTCCTCCACGAGGGAGTTCGAGACCACGCCGTTGGTGACGTTGGCGAACCGCAGCCCCACGGCGTCGATTCGCCCGCTTGGATTGAACACGTGGACCGCGTCGATCACGAAGTGGGCATCCGTGTTCCGAATCTCGATGGCGGCCCAGCTCGAAACGACCCCGACTTCCCAGCCCTGAATCAGGTACGGGTCATCCCAGGTCCCGTTCCCCCCGGTGACCCCATTCCCGGGCGCGAAGTCCCCGTTGCCGTCGATATAGATCGGCCCGCGAGGGGTGTAGCCCGAGGCGATGTCTGGCAGGGTCGACGCGGCGAGGAGGGGGACTACGAGAGTCAGCGCAGTGACCAATGCAAAACGACAGCGGCGGTGACGAAACAGCAACGGACTCGTGCCGCCATCCAAACGAGGCACCTGCCCCGACGACTATAGGGTGGACTCCCTACTTAGCCGCAACGTCGGGGCCTTCGGTACGCCGGGACCGCTTTCGCCGCCACAGGAAGAACCCGAGGATCCCCGCCACCGCCGACACGATCGCGACGTAGTCCACGATCTCCAGCGTGTCCGAGAGCGACTGAAAGTCGTTCACGAGGAGATACCCCGCCACCGCCAGCACGGTGTTCCACACAAGCGCCCCTCCGAAGGTGAAGAGCGTGAAGTCACGCAGCGGCATCTTCGCCATCCCCGCCGGGAACGAGATGAAGGAGCGGACGCCCGGGAGCGCGTGCCCGATGAAGATGCCCTTCCGCCCGTACTTCGCGAACCATCGCTCCGCCTCGCCGAGGTGCCAGGCGTTCAGCCCGAAGAGCCTCCCGAACCGCAGCACGAACGGCCGCCCGAGACGCTGCCCGATGTAGTAGGCGCCGATGGCGCCGACGGTGGCGCCGAGGGTGGACACCAGGATCACGGCGGGGAGCCACATCCCGCGATCCCCCTCCGCGGCGAGCGACCCGGCGAACGGCACGATGGCCTCGCTCGGGATGGGTGTCACGATGCCCTCGGCCACCATCAGGACGAAGAGCCCCGGGTACCCGATCCTCGCGATGAGGTCCTCGAGGGCGGCGGTGAGCCAGCCGAGCAGGGACATGGGCGCGCGAAGGGCGCGCCCGCCATGAAGGCTTCGGCGGTGGAATCACCGCGCCAGGACGTGGCGGCCCTGCCGCTCCTCCTCGATGCCGCCGTCCCGGACCACGGGCACCCCCCGGAGCAACACGGTGCGGGGGAACACCGCTTCCACGCCCTCGAACGCCGTCCAGCCGCACTTGTAGCGCGTGCGCTTGGCGGTGATCCGCACCACGTCGCGGGGGTTGAACACCGCCAGGTCCGCATCCCTCCCGACCTCGATCTCCCCCTTGTTCAAGGAGAACATCGCGGCGGGCCGCCGGCAGAAGGCGTCGACGAGCCGCGGCAGGGAGAGGCTCCCGAACTTCACGAGCCGGAGCAGGGCTGGGTAGGTCGTCGCGACGCCGGGCGTCCCCGGGGGCGCCTCGTCGAACCTCGCCTTGTCCGCGTCGGTGTGCGGGGCGTGGTCGCTCGCGAGCATGGGGATTTCGCCCTTCGTGAACGCCTCCCACAGCCGCGCGCGGTGGTCCGGCGGCCGCAACGGCGGGTTCACCTTGAGCCTCGCGCCGTGCTTCGCGTTCACGTCGAAGAGGAGGTGGTGCGCCGTGACGTCCATGGAGAGCCCCGCGGCCTTGGCGGCCCTGAAGCCCTCGATGCTGCTGATGTGGGTGATGTGCGCCTTGGAGAGCGACTCCGCGACGCGGTCCACCGCCGACGCCTCCGCGCTCGGGGGCCTGGAGACGTGATGCCCTGCGAGGTCCTTCCCGGGCGGGCCGAAGGCGCTGGGATCCTCGGCGTGGACGACGATCGGGAGGGAGGTGTCGCGGAGATTGGAGAGGAGCGCAGGCACCTTGTCCCAGGGGGGCGCCAGCCCTCCGGTCGTCGTGGCGGTGTACACCTTCACCCCAACGGCGAGGCCTGGACGGACGGCGGGCGCCCGGGTCCCCGCCAGCCCCAGATAGAGCCCGTAGTCGACGTTCGCCTTCCCCGCCACGGCGTGGTGCTTCGCCTCGAGCGCCGAGGCGCTCGTGGCCGGCGGTTCCGTGTTCGGCATGTCGAGGACGGTGGTGACGCCGCCGACCGCGGCGGACAGCGTGCCGGAGCCGAAGTCCTCCTTCTCCGGGTGGCCCGGGTCGCGGAAGTGCACGTGGAGGTCGATGCCGCCGGGGAGGATCAGGTCGTCCCCGTAGGAGACGCGCTCCTCGCCGGGGAGGACCTTCTTCACCGCCGCGATGCGCCCATCCTCGATCCCGACGCAGAGCTCCTGCAGGGAACCGCGGTAGAACACGCGGCCCTCAATGACGCGCATGCTCCGTCCCCAGGTCCCGCCGCACGACGTCCCCGCGGGGCTCGCGCTCGGTGAACAGGAACCCCTCGAACGTGTAGATCAGCGTCTCCCCGTCGAGCCAGGCCTCCGGCGCGAGCCCGGCCTTGCCGCAGACCTGCGAGAGGAACTCCTCCGCGTCCCAGCCCCACTCGACCGGCACCTGCGGGAGGAGGACCCCGCGGCTCCGCCCCTTCGCCGCCACGAGCCCGTCCCTCCCGACCTGCACCATCGCCGGGAGGTCGCGGGGGCGCTTCGCCTCGAGGACCTTCGGCGGCGTCAGGAGGCTCACCTCGACGACGACGCCGGCGAGTTCGACCTCCCGCAGCGGCGGGAACCTCGGATCCTCCGCGGCCCCCTCGGCGGAGCGGACCAGCGTCTCCTCCAGGGTGAAGAAGGGGTTCGGGTAGCCGATGCACCCGCGGAGGTCGCCCGTGGGATGGCGGTTCACGGTGACGAAGGCGCCCGCCTTCTGCTGGAAGACCGCAGGGAGCGTGAACGCCTGGCGGGCCCTCCGCTGCACGAAGGCGTCGAGCGTGTCGCGCGCGAGCCGGACGGCGGCCTCGCCGTCGCTGTCGGAGTACACCGGCGGAGGATTCGGGGTTCGGATGATAAACGTTCGCCGGGGTGGGACATCACACCGGGCAGGGTCTTACCGCGCCTTTATTCTCTGTGGCCCCCTACCCGTGACCATGACGAAGCAGGCGCGTGTCCCTGTCGGCGAGATCATGACCCGGGACCCGGTCACCGTGGGCCAGGACGAGCGCGCCGATCTCGTCGCGTCGCTCATGCGCGCCAAGGGGATCGGCTCGGTCCTCATCGTGCGCGGAGAGAAACCGATCGGCATCCTCACCGAGCGGGACCTCGTGACGAAGGTCGTCGCGGAGAACCGCGTGGCGTCCACCCTGCTCGTGGGCGACCTGATGAGCGCCCCGCTCATCCACGTGACCCCGGACACGGAGGTCGCCGACGCGGCGCGGCGCATGGCCGAGCGCGGGATCCGGCGGCTCGCCGTGGTCCAGGGGGAGAAGCTGGTCGGCATCATCACGGAGAACGACATCGTGCGCATCTGGCCCAGCCTCCTCGAGGTCACGCGGGAGCAGGCCTGGGCGGGGCTCCGCGAGGAGGACCGTCGCCTCCAGGGGATCTGCGAGAACTGCGGCCTGCAGTCCACCGACCTCGCCCAGGACGGCCGTCGGTGGCTCTGTCCCGACTGCCGCGCACGGTAGCGAGAATTCATGTTATCCTGATAACATGAACCTCGAGGATGTCCCGAGGCGCCCGCCGCCTCAATCCGCGGCGCGCGACCGGGCGCGCGAGGCGAGCGCCTCCTCGGCGCACAGCTTGGAGCGGATGGCAAGCTGGACCGCCTCCTTGTACTCCTTCCGCGAGCGCGCCTCTGCCGAGAGGCGCAGGAGCCCCTGGCAGGCCCCGATGTCGCCGCCGCCCTCCTTGGCCGCGGTCGATCGGGCGACGGCGCCCCGGTACGCGTCGAGGAAGACGAGGGCCTGCACCCGGGTGCCCTGCGCCGTGCGCGCGCACAGGTCCGCCGTCCGCAGGGCCATGGGGAACCGTCCGTCCTCGAGCGCCTCCTCCGCGGCCTCCAAGAGCCAACGGGCGTCCCCGAGGTCGATCCAGGCGTCCGCTTCGCCGAGGCGCAGCTCCACCGTCGCCTTCTCCAGATGCTCGCGGACCATCGTCCGCCAGGCCTCGGCGGCGAGCTGCCACAGGGTGTGCCCGCACTGGGTGCACTCCGCCTCGTCCTCGCTCGCCTCGCGCTGGCAGGAGGGGCACCGGACCACCGCCGGGGGCGGCGGCGCCGACGCGGGGGCGGCGAAGAGCGCGGCCTTGCAGCTCGGGCAGGTCTCCGAGTCCGCAGGGACCTCCGCCTGGCAGAGGGGGCATCGGATGCGCAGCTCGTGCTCGCGGGCCGGGCCGAGGAGGTCGAGGCCGCAGTGGGGGCAGGCGAGACCGGCGACGATCTCCCCCCGGCACCGCGGGCAGAGGAAGGACGTTGTCGGCTCCGGGTCCCGGAGCCGGGGCGAGCCGCACATCTCGCAGCGGGCGGCCTGCGGCGGCAGGGCGAACCCGCACACGGCGCACTGGCCCTCCCCCGGCGCGGCGGAGGGGAACTGGCGGACGGGCCCGTCCATGGGGCGACGAACCCCGCCTCCGGGAAATAGGTTCGGGCACAAAGCGGTGCACAAATCAGGTTATATAGGGTTCCGTGCCATCGCTTGGCAGAGAGGGACGATGGCGCAGCCTGGATGCCGGGCGTTGCTCTTCCTGGTCCTCGGTCTAGCCGCCGTGCTGGCGGTCCTCGCCACGCCGGCCCCGGCCGCCGACCTCGACGCCGGCGGCACCAACTACCTCTACGTGGAGATCGACGCGCAGGACCTCGTCCTCAGCGGGTCCTCGCTCCCCGTCGAGGTGCATGTCACGGACCGCTTCGGGCACCCGGTCGAGCGCGCCACAGTGTACATCAGCGTCTCCGACGGCTCGACGTCCGACCGCGAGCTCTTCACGGACGCGGACGGACGCGTCGCGTTCCTGTACACCGCCACTTCCCGGGACCTCGTCGAGAACACGCTGCGGGTCCGCGTCTTCAAGGAGGGCTTCGTCTTCGACGCGGGCAGCGAGGCCGACCTCGGGATCGCGGTCGTGCCGCCCCCGACGCAGCAGCCCGTGGACGCGGCCCCGGCCGTGGGCGTGGGCCTCGGCGCCGCCGTCGCCGTGGCCGTCGTCGCCACGGAGGCCGCGCGGCTCGGGGCCTTCAACCTCTTCCTCTTCCCCCTCTACTCGCGCCTCCGCCGCGAGGAGGTCCTCGACCACTTCGTCCGCGGCCAGATCTACGGGTACATCCAGTCCCATCCCGGGGAGCACTACAACCACCTGCGCGACGACCTCAAGATCACGAACGGGACGCTGAGCCACCACCTCCGCACGCTGGAGATGCAGGGCTTCGTGAAGTCGAAGCGCGACGGGATCTACCGGCGGTTCTACCCGGTCGAGATGCAGATCCCCCAGGAGCAGGGGCTCCGCCTCAGCGACCTCCAGATCCGGCTGCTCGACCTCCTCAAGCGCACCGCCGAGGGCATCCCCCAGAGCGATCTGGCGCTCCTCCTCGGCGTGAGCCAGCAGACCGTCTCCTACAACCTCCGCGTGCTGGGCCGGGAGGGCGTCGTCCGCGCCGTCCGCACGGGGCGCCAGAAGAAGTACTACGTCATGGAGGGCCTCTCCGCCTGAGCGGCCCTCGGGAACTCTATTTATACCCGGGGCTATAGAGAAGGCCGGGGAGGTTCCGAGCATGCGCCTCTTACCTGTCCTCATCCTCGCCGTGGCCGTCGCGGCCCTGCTGCCCCCCGCCGCCGCGGACCCGGCGCTGCTCCGGTTCTCCTTCTCCGCCGGGGCGCCGATCATCCCCATGGACGAGAGGCAGGCCGACCGCCTCTCCGCGTACGGGCTGGTCCACGCGCTTCTCCGCGAGGGCGTCGTGGTGCACCGGGTGATCACCCCGCCGGACCCCTTGTTCCGCACGTCGAGCCACTTCCAGGTCTCCGAGGCCTACGAGGGCGGCCCCTTCCTCGTGTGGCTCCAGGACCGCGATCGGTTCGACGCCGTCGCCGCCGGCTTCCCCACGGTCACCCATGACCGCCTGAGCGAGCCGTTCATCGTCTCCCGACTCTTCTCCGCCGTGGAGCCGACGGACATCCTCCTCGTCATCGGGTACAACCCCGCGCGGGACCCGAGCCAGAACCCGGACCTGCGCCCGCCCTACCCCGACCCGGAGATCGACTATGGCGCGACGCGCGTCCTGCTGGACCGGATGCGCATCCCCTACGATGTCGTGAACGTCTCCGCGGTGACCCGGGACCCGAACCTCCTCTTCGACTACGACCTCGTCGTCGCGGACTGCCCGGCCTGGCACCCGGTCGACGTCCCCAGCGAGATCTCCCGCCTCCTGCGCCTGTTCGTCGACGAGGGCGGCACCCTCGTGTTCACCGACCGGGCCCTGTACAACCTCGCGGCGGTGTTCCCCGGCCGGATCGCCATCGCCTCCAGCCGGCCCTGGATCGGGGACGCCACCATCCACACGAACGACGGCGTGCTGGGGCAGTACTACGGGGACACGGCGGTGAGGGTCGCCACGGAACCCGCGTCGCCGATCCCCCAGGGGGCGGTGATCGCCTCGGCGTCCACGAACGTCACGGTGCTGATGGACACGAGGGAGTACCCCGAGGGCTTCCTCGGCGCCACGACCTATCGCATCCTGGCGGCGAACTTCACCTACGGGAACGGGACGGTGGTCGCCTTCGCGTACCATCCGGCCGAGCAGCCGGCCGGCTCGTACGAGTTCACCTCGGCCCTCTACGGGAACGTGTTCGTCCGCGCCGGGCCGGTCCTGCTGCGCGAGCTCCCCCCGCCGCCCCCCGGGTTC
>Ga0209342_10000958_pt1 | contig 32937 bp, 29 predicted proteins | sample RifCSP16_2_FD_184023 | JGI IMG/M metagenome (GOLD analysis project Ga0209342, IMG submission 184023) | Soil microbial communities from Rifle, Colorado - Rifle CSP2_sed 16_2 (SPAdes) (version 2) | ecosystem: Environmental > Terrestrial > Deep subsurface > Rock core/Sediment | place: Rifle...
AGTACATGACCGGTGGGACCGCGCTGGTGCTGGGCCCCACCGGCTTCAACCTCGGCGCGGGCATGACCGGCGGTGTCGTCTACCTGCTGGAGCCCGATCTCGACAAGCTGAACCGCCAGTACGTCGCCGCCTCGCCCCTTGACGAGAGCGATGCCGACCTGGTCCTGGCTCTGCTCCGCGAGCACCTGACCGAGACCCGAAGTCCGCGAGCCGAGGGTCTCCTCGCCGCCTTCGATCCCGGGCGCTTCGCGCGCGTCGCCACCTGCTTGGCGCCTGAGCCGATCGAGGAAGCAGCGCTGCCCGATGGCGCGGCCCTCGCCGAGCTCGAGGGCGACCCCGCGGAGGTCGCACGGGCAAGTGCCTAGGTCCGACCTCCGGACCGAACCCGCCAGGTCAGCGTGGTATGGTGCCCGGGTGGGTCACGAGTTCTCCTGGTCGATATCCCGCCACGACAGTTTCGCCAGTTGCCGGCGGCGCTACTACTACGCCTACTACGCCGCGGTGGACGATCCCGAGATCCACCGGCTGAAGCGGCTCTCCGCCCTGCCCATGTGGGCCGGAAACGTGGTCCACGAGACGATCGAGGAGATCCTGAAGACCCGGGACGCCATTCCCTCGGCGACCGAGCAAGAGGCGATCGTCCACGCCGCCGTTCACTCGCGCATGCTGGGAGAGTGGCGGGAGAGCGAAGCGGGCTCGCTGCGCTTCCGGCTCTTCGAGCACGAGTACCAGACCCCGGTGGAGGCGGAGGACAAGAAGATCCTGGTGGGCATCGTGATGCGATCGCTCCGCCACTTCTTCAAGAGCGACTTGCTTCGCGACCTCTACGCCGCCGGCCGCGAGCGTTGGCTCTCGGTCGAGGACCTGGTGTCCTTCGAGGTGGCCGGGGTCACAGTGTACCTGCGGATGGATGTGGCCTTCCGCGACCGCGACGGGCGCGCCGTCATCGTGGACTGGAAGACCGGGCGCGGCGAGGGGCGTTTCAGCGAGGTGCAGCTCGCCGGCTACGCGCTCTATGCCGCCCAGGCCGGCTGGGTGAGCCGAGCGGAGGAGCTGGAGACGCGGCTTGCCTATCTGGCCATACCTCGTTATGTGCGGCGGCAGGTAAACCAGAGACAGCTCGATCACGCCCGGACCTTCATCGAGAAGAGCGCCGGCACCATGAAGTCGTTGCTGCTCGATCCCCAAGAAAACCGGGCTCGACTGGAAGACTTCCCCATGTGCGAGCGCCCCCAGCTCTGCCGCCGATGCAACTTCCGCCGCCTCTGCTTCCCGCGGGAGGAGACGGCTCTTCTGCCCACGGCCACCGGTGCTCCCGCCAATGCCTGAGAGGCTTCCACTTGCCACAGCGTTCAAGATCCTGCGGTCGGAACCCAGATGCGCGATCTGATCATCTCGCTGGTGGGAGGAGGAGAAGCACTCTGATGGCGGTTCAGCATTCGACGCTGTCGCCCGAGCGATGGGCCGGCTTTCCCTTGGCCCATCAGATTCTGATGATCGGCAACGAGATGAACCGCGCCGGCAAGCTCTTCGGCACCGGGGACGAAGACCGGCAACGAAGCGCCTACGAGCGGGTCCTGAACCTCGCGGACCTCACGGTCCGAGCGACCGTCCGCCGCTCGCTTCGTCGGGAGCTGCTTCGGTGGCGGGACCTGGTCGCTCAGCTCTATCTGGCGGCGGAGCCGCAGGCGCACCGCAGTGCTTTCCGCGCGCTGCTCCTCCTGAACCCCGAAGCCGCCAAGCAGATCCCCTTCCTGCTGGCCGACCGCTGATGGCTGGCGGGCGATATGTCAGTGCAGGTGCGCCTTTGGGTTAGGCGTGGGGAGGGAGGCGAAGGCCGGGTGGTTGGAATCGGCCAGCTATGCGGCCTCCCGGGGACTCACGTCCCGAGCGATCCGCTCAGCCAAGACCCGCTGCGCCGAATCGAGATCGTAGGCGGCTTGCAGGTTCATCCAGGACTCGGGCGTGGTCCCGAAGTAGCGGGCCAGCCGGAGAGCCGTATCGGCGGTGATTCCCCGCCGGCCGTTGGCGATCTCGCTGATTCGCGTCACCGGCACCCGCAGGTCCCTCGCCAAGCGGTTGATGCTGATCCCGAGCGGCTTCAGCAGGTCCTCCCGCAGGATCTCGCCGGGATGGACCGGCGGCAGGCGGCGTCCCTTCCTCCGCATCCGTTCCTCCCTCAGTAAGCGGATTGTCGCTCCCGGCTGCCCGACCACGATCCCTATCTCGCCTGGGCCAACTTCGAGTTCGTGGGCCCCAGCGAGACCGACCGGGAATACCTGCTGGACGTCTTCCGTTCGATGGAACGAAGCTCGCCGGGCTTCCCATCCCCGAGCTTTCCCCCGTCGCTCGAGCGCAGCTGATAGCCCTTGCTCGCGCCCTGGACCATCTCCATGAAGCGGACGAAGACGCAGCCCAGGATTCGACCGCATGACGGCGCGCGCCCTCGCCCGGGCCCTGGAGCAGATCGGCATCCGGCCTCGGCGCCCGCCCTGAAGCTGCGGCTCGACCCAGCAACTGTTGGGGCTGACCCTGCAGGAGGGCCGCCTACCCACTACGGAGTGGGAAGCGTGGTCTGGGCGAGTTCCTGGCTTCGCTGCCATCCCAGCAGAGGATCTGCGGGCGGTCGTCGCCCACATGGTGTCGAGGGGTATCCTGGCCATCGACAACGGCGTCCTCGCCTTCGGGCCCGAGGGCGAACGGATGTTCGGCGGACGGAACTACCCCGAGCTATTCTCTGTCTTCGCCAGCGAGCCCCTCTTCACCGTCTATCTCGGCCGCACTGAGCTCGGCCGGGTCCACGACAGCACCTTCCTGCTACACAAGGAGGGCGATCCGGTGCTCCTCCTCGCAGGTCGTAGTTGGAAGGTGACGCACCCCGACTGGTCCCGACATGAGGCATTCGTCGAGCCCGTCAAGCAAGGAGGCAAGTCGCGCTGGTTGGGAGCCGGCCAGCCGCTGCACTTCCGGCTGTGTCGGGCCATACGGCGCGTCCTTGCCGGCGGAGCGAACGAGGAGGGCTGGTCACGGCGCGCCGTCGAACGCATGGCCGCCATCCGATCCAACTTCGGCTGGCTCGACGAGGCGGGAACCACCCTGGTTCAGGGCCCCTCTCGCAAGGCTGCCTGGTGGACGTTCGCAGGTCAGCTCGCGAATGAGACGCTGGTGCATCTCCTTAAGGAGCGGAAGTACGCCGTGTCGAGCGGAGACAATCTCTGCATCAAGTTCCTCGATCAATCGGCCGACCTCGGGAAGATCGTCGCAGACCTCCAAGACTCTCCCTGGCAACAGGCAACCTGTCCGGTCTCCGAGAGCGGTCTCGAAAGGGTCAAGTTCTCGAACTGCCTGCCCCGGGACCTCGCGGTGCGGGCTCTTTCGGCGCGCCTAGCGGATCCACATGCGGTCGGCGTCGTGCTCGAGGAGCCGCTTCGGATGGTCTCGGTCACCAAGTCTGCTGCCGGATGAGTGGGTAGCCCCGGCGCGAAGCGCTTGAATCTTCGGCACTACGCGCGCCAGAGATCTCCGTTCCCGTCATCCGGTCCGCTCTTGCTGTGCAAGCGTTCGACGGGCGCGTCTCCCCAGGGAGCGGGCAGGTACTCGATACAGTGGCCCCAAGAACAAGGAGGCGCCACGGAGCGCTCGGACAGGCGATCCAGATGAGCCGGAACGACGCGGCGTCTCGGGCCGACCCGACGCAGGCGCTGCGGTGGAGACACCCCGTCATTGGAGGGTAAGGCGATGAACGGTGCGGAGGAGACGAGACCCGCCCGGCCCCAGGGACCTCAAGGCTCTTGTGGCTGGTCAGTGCAGGTGTGCCTTGGGGTTAGGCGTGGGGAGGGAGGCGAAGGCCGGGTGGTCCGGCTGGCCCTGGGTCAGCACCATGGCGTACAGGAAGGGGCCGAAGCTGGTGCCCAGCCGGCCGTTCACCAGCACGATCGGCGTTCCCTCGGGCTCCAGCGCACTGGCGATCTGGATGTCCTCCTGGAGCTTCCTCGTCGTCTCCTCGAGGGCCACGCAGGCGGCGAGCTGGTTGCGCGCCATGAAGGGACTCGCCAAGGCGTACACCTGCTCTGTCGTTAGTCGCTTCTGCTCCGCAAACAGGGCCTGGGCGTAGACCCCAGCCTTCGGGTGCCCCTCAAAGCAGATGCGGGCCCGGGCCGCCAGACAACGCACCGGATCGGCCGGCTTGCCGGACAGCAGGGGATTGCACTCCGCGTCCAGCGGGAACTGCCGCGCGTCCACCGTGAAGCTCCCCGGGGGGAGCGACTGCTGGAGCGAGGCCAGCGTCTTCTGCAAGTCGGCGCAGTGCTCGCAGCGAACGTCGGTGAACTCGGTGATGCGTACGGGGGCGGTCTCGGAACCCTGCGGTGTCCGGGCCTTGGGCGCGACGATAGTCCGACCGTTGCGATAGAGGAACAGTGAGTCGCTCAGGATCTGCTTCAGCTCCGGCTCCAGCGAACCGACCAGAGCCAGGAGCTCACGGTCACGGCCGCCGTCGCCGGTGCCGGAGGAGGGGGCGGCGCTGCCGGCGCGGGCGATGGCATCGCGTCCGGCCTCTCCGGCGGCCTGCGGTGTGTTGGCACCAGGGTAGAGCAGGAGCATGAAGGCCAGGGACGCAGCGATGGCGGCGACCGCGGCGCCACGGCCGGCCTCGGGCCATCCGGCCTGCTGCCAGCCGAAGAGCGCGACCCCCGCATAACCCGCCGCCAGCAGGTAGGTCGCAAAACAGCCGGCGCAGAAGGCGCGCTCCAGCGCGGTGACGGCGAGCAGGGCCACGGCGGTCGCCAAGCCCATGGCCGCCGTGAAGCGGATGGCGGAGATGAGCGCTGAGAGCTGCCGGCCGTCGGCCCGCCGCCAGAGCCCCAGCAAGGGCAGGACGAAGGCGACCAGGCTCCAGACCAGACCCCAGCCGGCGATCGGCACCCCGCTGACCCGATGGACGGCGCTGGCGAAGGGTGAGTTCCAGACGGTGGCGCAGTCGGTGCTGGCGCCGAGCCCACAGAACGGCAGGCCGCCTTGGCGGACCAGCAGGAGCTGCCCCCAGAGAAAGACCGAGAGCAGCGCGGAGAGCCCGCCCAGCACAATCAACCCCGCCAGCGATCCCGGTGTGACCGGGTCGGGGCCAACCGCTGGTGCAGGAACGCGGGTCGCGACCTCGGTGCCCCTTCGTTTGCTCATTGGTTAGCCGTTGGCCTTCGGGAGCCCGGCTCGCAATGCCGGCCGCGCGCCCCGCCCGGGTGCCCGATCGGTTCGCGGTTGCTCGTCGGCCGTCGCACGCTGGTCCGTTGTGGTTGTCTCCTGCAAGTCGGTCCTCCGTGCCTCTGTGTCTCTGTGGTTGCTGTGCGCCGTCGGCTCCTGGCTCACTGCCCCCGCTTGAGCACCAGCTTGATTCCCCGGGTGCCCAGCTTGACCGCGTCCAGCCTGGCCCTGGGATCGTTCGGCGTACGGGTGGCGGCGTCGCCGTCGTCGTCCAGGCGGGCCTCCAAGAGCACCGTCTCCGGAAGCTCGCCGCCGGTCATGGAGTGAGCCGCGCTCAGCTCAAAGCTGAGCGGAAACGAGCCGACTGCCAGGCGGGCGACGGCCAGCGGGGCTCCGGTCGGAACGCCGGCTGGGCGGGCCATCACGTAGATCACGGCCCCGGGGGCGAGCTGACCCTGGAGAGCAGGATCGAGCGCGATGGAGCCGGAGATGGCCGGGCCCGCCGCGGCCGGCGCCGCGGGTTTGGCACCTGCCGGGCCGGCGCCCGCGGGTGGGCCTGGCGCGGGAACGGCGCCGGGAGCCAGCTCTCCGGGGGCAGGGATCACGGCGTGGGGATTCGGCTCGCCCGAGGCCGAAGACCCGGTCTCCACCGGGGTCTGGGCCTTGATCTCGGCCAGGGCCCGCTCGAGCATCGGCCGTTGATCGGGGAAGCGCCGAACCGCCTCGGCGATGGCGGCCTCCGCTTCCTTGGTCTTTCCGGTGCGCGCGTAGACCAGGGCCAGGTGGACGTAGCCGTCCAGGAAGTCGGGAGCGCCGGCCAGCGCCCTCTTCATCATCTCGAGAGCCAGGTCCGACTGGCCCATCGCCAAACGCACCAACGCCTGGTAGGAGAGCGCCTGCGGGTGCTGGGGGTTCCGGGCCAGCACGAACTGGGTCTCGTTCCAAACCCCCATCATGTCCTGCCGGCCAAGGTAGGCCCTGGCCAGGTCCATGCGAGCCTCGAGGTCGTTGGGGTTCTTGGCGACCGCCGCCTGGGCGCGGGCTGTTTCGGGGTCCTGTGGACTCGACCCCATGCCCGGCACGTTCCCGGTGACCGGGGTGCCCTCCTGCCGCGAGGTCGCCTGCTGGCTCACCAGATAGACCAGGCCGCCGACCAGGAGCATGGACCCGCAGGCCCACAAGAAGCCGCGCAGGGCGGGATTGCCGGCAGGCAACGGTGCCTGCTGGGCCACCGGCTCGGGGGCAGCCAGCGGGGCCTTCGGGCCGGCGGCGGCGCTCCGGTCGAGATCTCGCAACACCCCAGCCGCCGCCAGCTCCAGCGCGTAGCGCTCGCGCGCCAACTGCTCAGGCTCACGTTTGGCGGCGGTGTCGAGCAGCTCGCGGAGCTGGGCCAGCAGGGCGTCGCGCCTGGCCAGAAGGTCTCCGGCCTCTACCGGGGGGCCGGCCCAGACCGGTGCCGCCGGCCGTCCGCGGCGGGTGAGGTGCCAAACCAGGAGCCCACCGGCGGCCAAGCCGACGGCGACCACCAGCAGGCTGGGTAGCCAGTCGACGACCACAGGGTCCATCAGGCCTTCTCTTTCTCGGGTGAGGCTCCGCCCGGCCAGCCGTAGGCCAGCTCGCGAACCCGGAGCAGGTAGGGTCGCAGCTCGGGATCGTCGGGAAGGGTGTCGGGGCCTGGCAGCTCGCTCCCGGGCTCAGGTTCGAGCGCCACCGTGCTCGCCCGCTTGCGCAGGACGCCGATCACGATGGCGGCGCCGGCCAGCAAACCGAGCAGCGGACCGAACCAGACCAGCCAGTTCACGCCGCGCAGCGGGGGCTGGAGCCGAACGAACTCGCCATACGAGCGCTCGAAGTAGGCAAGGATCTGCTCCTGGTCGAAACCGGCGGCCAGCAGGTCCCGCACCTGGCCCTTCATGTTCTGGGCCATGCCCGCGGGCGAGTCGGACACCGAGAGCCCCTGGCAGACGGGACAGCGAAGGAGGGCGCCCACCTGGTAGGTCTTGGCGTCGAGCGCCATGCCGCTCAGGGGCTGGCTGCGCGGAGGACCTACCACCCGCGCCACGTCGCTGGTCTCGGTGGAAAGCAGGGGGAGCGCTTCTGGGGTCTGGCCGGCAACCCCGGCCGGCACCAGCAGGAGGGCGCCGAGAAGAAGGCGGGCCATCGACCTCATGAGGCACCTCCAGCCGTGCCAGCCTGAGCCTCCCTGACCGCCCTGCGAATGGTGGCCTCGTCGAGCGGCTGGGCGTACTTGCTGGTGATGACGCCTTGGGGGCTGATGAAGTAGGTCTCGGGCACACCGTAGACGCCATAAGCGATCGCGATCTTGCCACCGTCGTCGAGGAGCGAGGGGTAGGCGCTGCCCTGTTGCTTCAGGAAGGTCCGGACCCGCTCCTCCTCGTCTTCGTAGACGACCCCGAAGAACCTGACCTCGGGACCCAGCGAGCGGGCCGCTCTTTGCAGCTCCCCGTGCTCCTCGAAGCAGGGAGCGCACCAGGTGGCCCAGAAGTTGAGGACTACCGTCTTGCCCCGCAGGGCGTCAAGGGAGACGGTTTCCCCGCCGGCCACCGGCTTCAGGCTGAAGGGCGGCGCCGGCTTGCCGATCATCGGCGAGTCGACCCGGCGCGGGTCGCGCCCCAGGTTGGCGAGCAGCAAGCCCAGCAACGGGACCACCAGCAGCAGGCCCACCAACAGGACCTTGCGGTTCATCGCACGGCCTCCGCGGCCGCCGTCCGCCGTTGCGGCACCAGGGTCAGCAGTCCGCCTAACGCCATGAGGCCGGTGGCGCCCCAGATCCAACCCACCATGGGGTTGACCAGGGCCAGCAGGCCCAAGCTCTGACCGTCGGGGCTGATGTTCATGACCGACAGGTAGAGATCGTGGAACAGGAAGCTCTTGACGTCGGGGGTGCCGACCGGCTCCCGCTGCCGTTCGTACTGGTTCATGCGCGGGCCCATGACCGCGACCTGCTGCCCGTCGCGGGACACCTCTATGCGCGCCACCACTGCCGTCCGGTGCGGCTCGGTCAGATTCTCGGACTTCAGGAAGGTCAGGGTGTAGGGTCCCAACTGGGCCTGGTCGCCGGGCTTGAGGCTGACCTCTTTCGAGATCCCCATGGTGCTGCTGACGGCTATGGCCACGATCACCAGCATGGCCCCGGTGTGCACCACGTAAGAACCGAAGCGCCGCCGGCCAGCGCCCATCGTGACCTCGGCCAGCGCCGCGGCCAGGGCGGTGCCCCGCTTCAGCCGCTGGGAGATGGGGAGCCACAGCTCACCTAGCGTAACCTGGGCGGTGTAGCCGCCAAACGCCAGGGTCAGAGCGGTCCAGGAGTTCCGCACCCCCAGCACCAAGCCCAGTCCGGCGGCGACCACCGCCCCCAGGAGCGGCGGCAAGAGCGCTTTCTGGACCTGGGCCCCGGTGGCTCGCCCCCAGGGTAGAGCCGGGCCCACGCCCATGAGGAACAGTAGGGCCGCGCCTAGCGGAACCGCCATGCGGTCGAAGTAGGGCCGGCCCACGCTCATCTGCACCCCGCGCACCGCCTCCACCAGGAGCGGGAACACGGTGCCCAGAAGGACCGTGAAGGTGAAGAGCACCAGGAGCAGGTTGTTGACCAGGAACATGGCCTCCCGGCTCTTGCCGTCCTCGATCCGGCCCTCCGGGGCGAGCTTGTCGATGCGGAAGGCCAGAAGCCCGACCGACCACAGCAGGGCGGCGGTCAGGAACGCCAGGATGGTGGGGCCGATGGGGCTCTGGGTGAAGGAGTGGACCGAGTTGAAGACCCCGGAGCGGGTCATGAAGGTGCCCAGGATGGTGAGCAGGAAGGTGGCCAGCACCAGGGTGACGGTCCAACCCTTCAGGATCCCCTTGCGTTCGGTGAGGATGGCGGAGTGAAGCGCTGCGGTGGCCGTGAGCCAGGGCAGGAAGGACGCGTTCTCCACCGGATCCCAGGCCCAGTAGCCACCCCAGCCCAGGACCTCGTAGGCCCACCAGCCGCCGAGCACGATGGCGAGGGTCTGGAAGATCCAGGGCAGAAGCAGCCAGGTCCGCAGGGGCCGCAGGAAGGCGCCACCCAGGCGGCCGGCCAGAAGCGCCGCCGAGGCCAGGCCGAAGGGGATCGTCATCCCCACGAAGCCCAGGTACAGGAAGGGCGGATGCGCCGCCATCAGGATGTGGTTCTGCAGCAGCGGATTGGGACCCGGACCGTCGGCCGGCGGAAACTGCACGGTCGCGAAGGGTTGCGCCGGACCCGCCAGCAGGAAGGAGAAGAAGGCTCCGCAAGCCAGCCAGACGCCGATCGCCCACGGCATGTACTCGGGATGCCGGTTGCGGTTGGCCCAGGTGGCCACCGAGACGTAGACACCGAGGATGGCGCCCCAGAACAGGATCGAGCCCTCCAGTGACGACCACAGGCTGACGACGGTGACCCAGACGGGCAGCGAGCGCGAGCCCACCTGGGCCACGTAGCCGACGCTGAAGTCGTGGGCCAGCAGCGCATACACCATCAGCAGGTTGGCAGCCACCAGGCCGCCGGAGAATGCGAACGCCAAGCGCTTGGTCCAGGCCCAGGAAGCCGGCGAGGGGCGGCGGGCAGTGGCGAAAGCCAGCATGGCCCCCACGGTGCCGAGAAGAAGGGAGAGCAGGATGAGGGCGCGGCCCAGGCCCGGGATCATCGAGTCGCCTTGCCCTCGAGCCCTTCGGTGGTCCTCATGGTCTTCTCCACGTCGGTCGGGTGCTCCTCGCCGGGCACCCGGTACTCGTTGCTGTGGGAGACCATGAGCCGGTGGCTTTCGAAGTGGCCGGCCTTGGTCATGGTGCCCTCCACCACCACCCCGATCTTCTCCCGGAACATCTGGGGCGGGACCCCGGCGCTCTTGACATGGACCTTGGTGCCCTTGCGGTCGATCACGTCGAACTCGACCCCGGAGCTGCCGGCGCCCCTCACGATCGAGTTCTCGACCACCAGACCGCCCAGACGAATGGTGGCCCCGACGGCCTTGTCCCCCGCCGCTTGCAGCTCGGTGGGTCCCCAGTAGTAGACCAGGTTGCTGCCGATGCCGCCCATGGCGATGGCCAGGAAGGCGACGCCGGCGACGCCGAGCGCGCCCAACGCAAACCACTTGGTCTTGCCGGGAGCCAGGCTCCCCGCCGTCCGCGTCGTCTCGCTCATGAGCCCGCCCTCTTCTCTTGCGCCTCTTGCGCCGCCTCGCGCTCACGCCGGGCGCGCTCGGCCCGATAGCGCAGCACGACCGAAAGCGTGTAGCCCACAAACACCGCGGCGCTCACGCCGTAGGCCATCTGCACGAACTGCCAGCCCCCCTGGATTGTTCCGCTCATCGGGCACCCCCCTGGGCTTTCGGGGCCAGCAGCGGCGCCGCCGGCCTTTCCGGGAGCGGCGGGGCCAGCTCACCCTGAAGCCGGAGCCCGGCCACCCGCGAGCGCAACCCGATGAGCCCGATCATCAGGAACAGCACGCCAAACGCGTTGATGCGCAGCGGCCAGTGAAAGGGCGAGGAAACCGTCTGTGGCGTGGACTGCACCTGGTGCAGCGAGTTCCACCACTTGACCGAGAAGTAGACGATGGGCACGTCCACGTAGGCCACGATGCAAGCCACCGAGGACCAGACCGCGCGCTTCACCGGATCGTCGACGAAACGGCGGAGGGCCAGGATGCCGGAGAAGGCGAAGACCAGGACCGCCATGGTGGTGAGCCGCGGATCCCAATCCCACCACACACCCCAGGTGGGCTTGGCCCAGATGGAGCCCTGCACGCAGAGCAGCGCGCAGAACGCGATCCCCACCTCCATCGCCGCCTCCAGGCGGTTGTCCCACTTCCAGCCCCCCTTCATCAGGAAGGCGAGGGCGCAGACGAAAGAGTAGGTGAGCGCCAGCATGGCGTTCCAGGCGGTGGGAACGTGGACGTACATGATCCGCTGCACGTCGCCCATGTAGGTCTCGCGGGGTGCCAGGAAGAGGCCCCAGTAGGAGCCCCAGAGGAGGAACCCGGCACCCAGCGCCATCAGGCCATAGAACACGCCCGGACGTTCGTCGCCCATCAGTCCTCCACCACCCGGTCGAACAAGAAACCGCAGAGCGACCAGTGTATCGCGTCGAAGCACAAGAGGAGCAGAACCCAGTCGCGAACCTGGCCCATCGGATCGCCCAGGATCAGCAGCGACGTGGCCTTGACCGCCGACAACAGCACCGGGACCACCAGCGGAAAGAGCAGGAGCGGCAAAAGCGTCTGCTTGGCGCGGGCCTGCGAGGTCATGGCCGCGTAGAGCGTGCCCGGGGCCGACAGCCCGGCCGCGCCCGCCATGATCACGCCCAGGAGCGCGAAGGGACGAGGCATTGGAGTGTCGTAGAGCACGACCATGAGCGGAATCAGGCCGATGCCCAGGAGCGTGAGCTGCGTCCAGTTGGAGATGGCCTTGCCGTAATAGAGGGCGCGGGCCCCGGCGGGCAGAAGCAACAGGCCTTCGAGGGCTCGCTGCTCCATCTCGCTCTGGAAGCTCTCGGCCAGCGTCAGCGTGGAGGAGAGCATCAGGCCCAACCACAGGAAGCCGGCGGCGTGCTGACGCAGGGCCGAGGAGTCGGGGCCGACGGCGAAGCTGAAGAGCAAGAGCGACGAGGCGCCGAAGATGAAGATCGCCAGGAGCTGCGCCTTGGTCCGCCACTGCAACAGGAGTTCCTTGTGGAGCGCCGCCAGGAGCTGCACCTAGTCGCCCTCCGGAAGGCCGGCGGCGGCCAGGCCGCTCTGGGTGGGCAGATCGGCGGCTCGGCCGGTCCAACTGACCCGGCCCTGCTCCAGCACCATGCCTTGGTCGCAGAGGGCGGCGGCTCGGTCCAGCAGGTGGGTGGCCACCAAGGCTGTGGTCCCCCGCTCGCGGAAAAGGCCGAGGAGATGATCCACGAGTCGGAATCCCGGCGGGTCGAGTTGGCCATAAGGCTCGTCCAGAAGGACAACGGGGGCGTCCTGGAGCAAGACCCGAGCCAGGGCCAGGCGTTTGCGCATGCCCGCCGAAAAGGTCAGAGGGGGATCGTCGGCGCGTTCGGCCAATCCGACCTCTTCGAGCAGCGGGAGCAGCGCGGTCCGTTCGGCCGACTTGCCCAGAAAGCGCGCCGCCACCTGGAGGTTCTCCAGCGCGGTCAGAGCCTCGTAGAGATAGGAATGGTGGGAGAGGATGGCCACCTGCCGGCGCACTTCCTGCGGGTGTGTGCGCACGTCATGCCCTGCCATGCGGGCGGTTCCCCGGTCGGCCCGGATCGCCGTGGACAGAACGCGCAGCAGCGTGGACTTGCCCGACCCATTGCGGCCTGCCACCACGAACACGGCGCCGGTCGGGACCGCGAAGGTCACGTCCACCAGGGCCCAGCGCCGGCCGTAGCGGCGGCAGATAGCGTCCCCCTCCACGGCAAGCGTGCTTCCGCGCATCGGACGGTTCTACCTGCTGGGGCGCCACCCCGTCAAATCGAGCGCGGTGGGTCCCGGGCCGAATCTCGGGCTTTGCCGGTCGTGGGGTCGCCTTCCTCGGGTCTTGCGCTCTCTGGACTCGGAGCGGCCATGGGCGTGCTAGAATCCAGCCGGACGCTAGGCGCTCCAAGAAGCTCCACAGGAGGGACTTAGATGGCGACGCTGCGGCTGGTTCCCCAAACCGGCGCTCCCCTCGAGATCACGGAGGACCGCGCCACCGTCGGCCGCGACCCGGTCTGCGAGCTGGTGGTCGCCGACGGCTCGATCTCGAGACGGCACGCAACCCTGGAGCGCCGCGGCACCGCGTGGTATGTGGTCGATCTGGGAAGCGCCAACGGCACCACCCTGGACAGCCAGAGAATCACCGAGTCGATCCTGCGCGAGGGTCAGGAGCTACGCTTCGGCGGCGTGCCCTACCGCGTGGAGATCCTGGAGGACGAGGAGGGCACCATCCTGACCACCATGCCCGCCGCCCCGGCCGTCTCCTCCGACACCAAGCCGGTTCCGATGCCCGCGATGCCGCCATCGCCAGCGCCGATCAGGGTACCGCCGCTCCACGCAGGCATCCCACCGCCTTCGCCCTCGCGGCCCCAGGCTCCGCCGCCTCCTCCACCGTTTCCAGCGACGGGGCGACCGCCGCGTCCGTCGGGCGCCCCACATCCGCCGATGGCGGGCGGGGGTGCCCCGCCGCCCAAGAAGGGTAAGGGCCCGCTGTTCTGGGTCGGCGGCGGTTGCTGCGGCTGCCTGACCGTCGCGGGCGCGGTGGCAGCGGTGATCTTCGGTCTCGCCTTCTGGGCCACCCAGGGCGTGACGACGACGGTGCGCTCGCAGATCCGGGAGATCAAGGCCGGGAACACCGACGCCGCCTACGCGCGGCTGAGCAGCGATCTCCGGTCCAAGGTGTCCAAGGAGGCCTTCGCCGACTTCGTCAACGGCCAACCCGGGCTCAAGGAGAACGCGGACGCCACCTTCTCCCAGCGTTCGGTGAACAACCGGAAGGGTTCGCTGATCGGCGTGCTGACCTCCACCTCCAAGGACAAGACACCCGCCCGCTACGAGCTCCTGAAGGAGGGCGAGGTCTGGAAGATCTCGCTCATGAACATCGGCGGCCAGAACCTCGAGGAGGCGGCGGCAGCGGCGCAGTTGCAGATCGAGACCGGCTCCGTGCGCAAGACCTCGAAGGGCAGCACCACCGAGGTGGTGATCAAGATCGTGGTCTCCGGCTTCGAAGTGCGGCCCTCGGGGGACGCCTTCGACAAGGACCTGGTGGAGGACGTGGAGACCTTCGCGCCTTCCGGCGAGAAGATCGAGGGCCTCTCCCGCGAGGGCGTGCTGAAGGACCAAGGGCGGACCACCCTGGCCAAGGGAGGCGTTTCCAACTTCTCGACCACTCTCACCCTGGACTCGGGTGCGCCTGACGGCACCTACACCGTGCGCCTGACCATTCACGACCGGGTCGGCGGCCAGGACAAGAGCCACGACGTGACCTTCGAGATGCCGTGAGCGCAGCGGCTCACCCCGAGCCGGTGGAGGTGCGCCACGAGCGGGGCGCCCGGCGGGTGGCGATCGAGTGGGACGACGGTCACCGCTCCGCCTATCCCCTGGACTACCTGCGGAGCTGGTGCCCCTGCGCCTTGTGCCAGGGTCACCAGCCGGTGGCCAAGTACCTGGATCTCCACGACCAGCAGATCGGCCACCTGGAGGCGGTCGGCAACTACGCTCTGGCCTTCACCTGGCAGGACGGCCACTCGACCGGCCTCTTCACCTTCCGCCTGCTGCGCGAGCTGTGTCCTTGCCAGGCCTGCGGCGGCGAGAAGCGGTGAACGCCCCCCCGCGGCCGGCTCAGGCCGGGACCTTCGCGACCGTCTTGAAGCGAGAGCTTTCGCGCGCCAGATCCGCCTGGTGTCGATACTCGGTCGAGGTGAGGTAGGCCTCTAGGCGCGGCGTGAGAGGCGCCGCCATCTCCCCCGGTTCCCAGGCCACCGGACCACCGCCCGGGTCCTGGACCACCCGGCCCTCCTCGAGCGCCCAGGAGGCCTGGGCCACGCCTAGCGATGCCAGATCGCGGGCCAGGGCTTCGAACCGGCCTTGCCGGGCGGGCGAGAGGAAGCGGAAGACCTCGGAGTAGAAGAGGGCGTTGTGGAAGTACTCGGGGAAGTTGACCAGGCCGTCCTTGCCCCAGGCCTGCGCCCAGGCCACCATCCGAGCGATCAGCAGCCGGCCCAGACCCAGGCCTGGGTAGGCCTGTCCGGGTAGGCGCAAGCGCTCGGCAGTGAAGTGGCCGAGGGGGTGCTGGAGGGACAGCCAGTGGACCGCCAGGAAGGACAAGACCTCCACCCCCATCTGGCGAGCCAGCGGCTCGTCCACCAGGGCTGAGGCCTCCGCCAACCTGAGATCCATCAGGCTCACCGACCCCCCGTGCGGGAAGACCAGCAGGCGGTGCTCTCCCGCCTCCGTCTCCGTCCGGACCTCAACCTCGGGGTAGCCACGTTGCGCCAGCGCCCTCAGGATCCCGGCCGATGCAAGCTCGGCGCGGAGCGCGGCGAGCGAGAAGCGGCCCAGGAACAGGGCGGCGTCGTGGCTGGCCGCCCCCTCGATCTCGGTCTGCTTGAGGTCGAGGAAGAAGCGGCGGCGGCGCTTGGGCTTCATGGTCTCTCCGCCGGTTCCACATGGACCATCACGTCCACGATCACCGGATGGGCTTTCTTCAGCACCTGCTCGATGCGATCAGCCACCGCGTGGGCCGCCCGCAGGGTCATGTCTCCGTCGGCGTATACCGTTAGGTCCACGTAGACGGCATCGCCGCCGCCCCGGGTCCGCACCTCCCGGCAGTCGAGAACACCGGGCACCTGCCGAACCACGGCGACGATGCCCTCGGCGGGAAGCACGGCGCGGTCGGTCAGTACATGGAAGGCTGGGGTCAGGATCTTCACCGCCTGCACCGCAATCACCGCGGCAATGCTCACCGCCACCACGGCGTCGGCCCAGGACCAGCCGGCATGGGCACCGGCAAAGGAGATGATGACGCCCAGCGAGACGTAGAGATCCGAGCGGGTGTGAGCGGCATCCGCCACCAGGTAGCTGCTGCCCAGGCGACGCCCCTCGCGGGCCTCGTACCAGGAGACGAAGAAGTTCACACCCAGAGTGGCGATCATCACCGCCCAGTTGGAGAAGCCGATGCTGGGGAGCTGCTGGCGAGCGATGTGGGCAACGGCATTCTCCACCACGCGGTAGGCGAGGAGGAGCAGGGCGCCACCGATCACCAGGGTGGCCGCGGTCTCGAACTTGCGATGGCCGTAGGGATGGCCGGGGTCGGGAGGCGCGTAGGCGAAAGCCGCCACGATCAGGCCGATCACGTTGTTGGAGCCGTCGACCAGGCTGTGGTAGCCGTCGGCCACCATGGCCAGCGAACCGGTGAGGCTGCCCACCAGCACCTTGCCGGCGCTGACCGCGAGGTTCAGCAGAAGGGTGATCCAGAGCACCCGGCGGACGCCGGCCTGAATGACGGCGCTCTGCTCCCGCGTCATCAGCGAACCCCTCGGACGAGGCCTAGGATGCCACGGAATCGGGCGGGGCTGCGGCGGCGCGAGCAGCTCGTGCCGCCGGGCTCTCGCTCGCGCGCCCCCCGGATGACGTTCGGCGGGCGTGACGCAACCAGCGTCACTTCATCCGGGCGCCCTTCTCCTCGGTGGCGAAGATCCAGCCCACCAGCTTGCCCGGCTGGATGACGCCAAGGACGCCCCAGAACTGACGATCGCGCAGGAAACGGGATGAGCTGTCGGTCGCCGGAAGCTCGGCGATCTCGGCGGCGATGCGATCGAAGCGGTCCTTCCACAGGGCCAGGTTGGGCTCGCGAAGATCCACCCAGCCGGCGCGAGTCCAGGCTTCGATCTGCGCCGGCGTGATCTCATGGCTTTCCGCAGCCCAGGCCACCGGCGGGATCTTGCACTCCGGTCCGCGCAGCAGGCGGCCGTCGGGCAACAGGATGGGGATGCCGATGGAGACGATCTCCCGGCGATGCGCCGCGTCCTCGGCGATGTCCTCGGCCAGGCGGCGTGACAGCTCGGCAGGGGTGGCGGCACGCACCGCGTCCATGGTTTGGTAGCTGCGGCGAAGAAGGTCGGCCTCGTGGAGCAGCTTGGAAAGCCGCGGCGGGCCCAGGTTCTCGAAAGCCACACTGCGGACGCCGTGCGCCTTCTCCAGCGCCACCAACTTTTCGAGCGCCCAGTGACGCATCAGCCCGGCTCGGTAGGTGGGTCCCATGACGGCGTTGTCCAGGGCGTTGATCACGTCGTGGCCGGTGTTGCCGCCGATCAGCTCCTGGACCACCACCTCGGCGATCTCCTCCGGGGTCACGAACTCCATCTGCTCGCCGGTGGTGATGGCGGAGAACTCCTCGAGCGAGAAGATGCCGTTCTCCCCGGTGTCGATGAAGACGCTCTCCAGCGTCTGGCCGGTGGGACGCCCCTGGCTCGGGTCCACCGAATGGAAGCGCTGGCCTGGCACCAGGGCGCAAGCCGCGGCTAGGTCGACGTCGTGCAGCGCGACCGGCCGCCCGCCGCGGTGGATGGGACCGAAGCCAATGCGCTTCCAGGCGATGGCCGCCGCCGGCTTGATCTCCTTGGTGATGGGACCGCCGGGGGTGCGGGCCATCAGGAACAGGAGCAGGGTGTGCGCCCCCGCCATGGCGCTCTTGGAGAGCAGGACCCGCGAGGGTCGCTCCTCGGAGTGGGTATACGGGATGTTGAGGCCCATGCCACCGGTGCCCGAAGTGCCGATCTTGATGTAGGCGTGAGTTTGCGCCTTCACCATGGCCTGGTACAGCACCTGGACGTGGCGGATCATCTGGGGCACATAGTCGGTGAGCAGGAGGGTCTCCAGGCTCTCCCGGAGATCGGTTCCGTCCTTGAGCGCCTGGTAGGCGAGACGGCTGGTCTTGTAGATGTCCTGGTAGGCGATTCCGGTAGCGGTGTTGACGGAGTCGACGATCACGTCGGGCCGCTCGCGGGTCACCAACTGGTACAGGTAGTAGGCGCCGGCCGCCTGCTCGGAGAGGGTGTCGATCAGGCTCTCGATGTGACGGGACCTCTGTGCCGGGTCCTCGAACACCTCGCGCCGGGGCCGGTCCTTGACGTCGGCGAAAGCGAAGACGTCGCCCCAGGCGGCCGTGAGCTCCACCTGGCCCCGCTCCGGGCCCAGGGCGGCGACCGCGTCTTCCGCTTCCTCCCGCCGGAGCGAGAGCAGGACGATGCGCCGGGGTTGCTCTTTGATCAGACGGCGGGCCACGGCCTGACCAACCAGCCCGTAGCCGCCGAGGATCAGGACGCTCTTGCCTCTGATGTCCATGCGCCCCGCCTAGCGTGTAGGAACGTCAGGCCTCCTGCTCTTGGACCAGAGCCAGCTTGCCGACGTTCTGGAAGAGAGACATCGCCGCCGCATAGAGATAGCCGGCCTGGAACAGGAAGATGAAGGGCAGGGTGCCGTAGATCTCGTTGACGGCGGCGTAGTAGGCCATGAAGCTGAAGTAGACGCCGAGCAGCAGCTCCAGGAAGGGAACGAAGCTCAGGGCTCCCCGATAGCGCTTCTGCTTCCACTCGTCCTGAGCGCCTTCCACCCGGTACTTGGGGGTGCGAGTGAACTCCGACTCCATGCCGAACAGAGCTTCCAGCACCGCCTTGGCGTTGTTCACGGAGAGCCCGATGCCGACGGCCAGGACCATGGGGAGGTACTTGATTCGCGACTTCCAATTCTCGCCGAAGATCTCCCGCTGGCTCATCAGGTAGAAGGAGCAGACGCTCATGGTGGCGCCCAGGAACAGGGGCACGTCCACGATCATCATCTCGTACCAGCCCATGTTGTAGCGGATGACCATGGCCGGGAACATCAGGAGCGAGAGCAGGATCATCAGCGGGTAGGCGAAGTTCGCGGTCAGATGGAAAGCGGCCTCGATCTTGATGGGTCTCGGCAGGTCGGACGCCAGGATCGCCGGCAAGAGCTTCTTGCAGGTCTGGATGGAGCCCTTGGCCCAGCGGTGCTGCTGGCTCTTGAAGGCGTTCATCTCCACCGGGATCTCGGCCGGCGAGACCAGGTCCTGGACGAACACGAAGCGCCAGCCCCTCATCTGCGCCCGATAGGAGAGGTCGAGGTCCTCGGTCAAGGTGTCGTGCTGCCAGCCGCCGGCGTCGGCGATCACCGTCCGGCGCCAAATGCCTGCGGTGCCGTTGAAGTTGAAGAAGCGACCCGAGCGGTTGCGCCCGCCGTGCTCCAGGATGAAGTGACCGTCGAGGAGCACCGACTGCACCTGGGTGAGCAGGGAGTAGTCGCGGTTGACGTGGCCCCAGCGGGCCTGCACCATGCCCACCTGCGGATCCTGGAAATGCCCCAGCGTCTTCTCCAGGATGTCGGGAGGGGCCACGAAGTCGGCGTCGAAGATGAGGACGAACTCGCCCCGGGCCACCTGGAGCCCCGCATCCAGGGCGCCCGCCTTGTAGCCATGGCGGTCGTCGCGGTGCAGGTAGTGGATGTCGAAGCCCTGCTCCCGGTAGCGATCGATCGCCGCCGAGGCGATGGCCGTGGTCTCGTCGGTGGAATCGTCCAGGACCTGGATCTCCAGCAGTTCCTTGGGATAGCGGATCTTGGTGACCGATTCCAGCAGCCGGTCCACCACGTACATCTCGTTGTAGAGGGGGAGTTGGACGGTGACCCTGGGCAGCTCCGGGGGCAGGGGGGCCGGAAGCGCGCGGCGTTCCTTGTGGCGGAAGTACAGGTACACCATCACGTACCGGTGCAGCCCGAAAACGGAGAGGATGACGAGGGTCAGGAAATAGAGGCCGAGGACCAAAGACTCGATTGGGCTCATGATCGTTTCAGGACCGACCTCCTCAGCAAACGGCTCCCGTCAGAGCGCCCCCCGCCGACGGGCGGACCGACTCCCTTTTGACCCTTGGATGAGGGAAGAGCGGGCGCGGGTCGAGGCCTCGGGTGGCAGAGCCGGTTGTGCCGCGAGGGCGCGCGGCTATAGTCTATCCGACATCATTTCGGCGTCAACTTCGAGCAAGAAGGGGTCTTGGGTGGATCCGAGAGACGTCCTCAGCCTCCTGGAAGACGTGAGGGCAGGGCGGCTTTCGCCGTCCGACGCCGCCAGCCGACTGGCGACGCTGCCCTACGAGGACTTGGGCTTTGCGCGCCTCGATCACCATCGCGCGCTGCGCCGGGGCTTTCCGGAGGTGGTGTTCGGTGAGCGCAAGTCGCCGGAGCAAATCGCGATCATCGTGGAGCGGATCACCGGCCGCGCCCAGAACGCCCTGGTCACCCGCGCCAGCGCCGAGGCGGCGGCGGCGGTTCGGGCCCGGGTGCCCGCCGCCCGCTATCACCAAACGGCTCGAGTAATCACCGCCCGGGTGGCGGAGCCCCAAGCGCTCCCGGGCCGGGTGGCCGTGGTGTGCGCCGGCACCTCCGACATCCCGGTGGCCGAGGAGGCGGCGATCACCGCCGAGTTCCACGGCGCCCAGGTCGAGCGCATCCACGACGTGGGGGTGGCGGGGTTGCACCGGCTGCTGGACCGCACCGAAGCCATTCGTCAGGCGGAGGTGGTGATCGTGGTGGCGGGGATGGAGGGGGCTCTGCCCTCGGTGGTGGGCGGGTTGGTGGAAGCGCCGGTGATCGCGGTCCCCACCAGCGTGGGCTACGGGGCGGCCTTCCAGGGCCTGGCCGCGCTTCTGGCCATGCTCAACTCCTGCGCCTCGGGGGTGGCGGTGGTCAACATCGACAACGGTTTCGGAGCCGGCTACCTGGCGGCCACCATCCTGAGGCGCCGGCCCGCCTGAGGCTCTGCTCTTGAAACGCCACCGCGGTCTCCTCGGCACCATCCTGCTGGCCGGGGCCCTGGTGGCGGGAATCGCCTTCCACTACCGCGAGGTCCGCTACGATCGCTTCTACCTCCCAGCCTTCGACGGCCACGTCTACGCCCTGATGGCCGAGCGCCCGGCGTTCTTCACGGTGGCGCCCTGGGGGTACCGGGTGCTCACGCCCTGGCTGGTTTCCCTGGGGCCCGGTCGCGACCCGACGCGGGGCTTCTTTTGGCTGACCCATCTGGGAATGGTGGCCGCCGCCACCCTTCTCTTCCTGTACCTCCGACAGTTGGGCCACGGCGTGGGCATCTCGAGGCTGGCCCTGGCGGCCTTCCTCTTGTCCCCACCGAGCTTCGCCATCTTGCGCTACCAGGTCCTGGTCGAGCCGCTGAGCGTTGCCCTGGAGATCCTCTTTCTGCTCGCCCTGCAGGCCGGCGCGGGGTGGGCCTGCCTGGGTTTGGTGGCCATCCTGGGGGTGCTGAACAAGGAGTTCTTCCTGCTGCTCTTGCCCCTGGTGTACCTGACGAGGGCGCGCAGCCAGGGCCGGCGACGGGCTCTTCTGGCCACCGGCCTGGTGGCCTTGCCCGCGGTCTGGGTCCTTCTCAGCTTGTATCTCGGCTGGACCTCGGTGGCGGTGGCGTCCGGAGCCCCGAGCCGGCTCACGAACCTGCTGGCGCGCGGGCGACAGTTGGGTTCCGAACTGGGGGGACTCGGTGCGCTTCTAACGTTAGGCACGGTGGCTCTCTGGGGAGCGGTTCGCCACCGCTCTCGACCGGTTCGCCTGACCGCCGCCTGGACCCTCCTGGTGACGATCGTCCCGCCGCTGCTGAACCCGTTTCACTTCTCGGCCTCTGACTTGAAGCGCCTGCTCATCTACGCCCTTCCGCCGGCGCTGGCGCTCTGTTGCGCGGCCCTGGACCAGCCGAGGCCGAGGCACCCCTGGCCGAGGCGCCTGGGCCTGGAAGCCGCGGCTACGGGGCTGGTCATTGCCCTGTTGGCGCTGCCCCTGGCAATCCTGGACCCCTATCGGCGGATCGAGCTGCGCGGCGAGCAGAGCGCACCCACCCTGTGGGCGACCCTGCACGGCTCGCTGGCGGTGGCCGCCGAACTCGATCGGGGGCGGCCGGTGTCCTTTGGCTTCGAGCCGCGGCTGGCCCGCGAGAGCCTGCCCCCGCTGCTTCAGGCCGGGCGCAGCCGCTGGATCCTGCGCGAGGGCTTCGGTCCCGACCTGCGAAGCGGAACCGCGGAGGTCCTTCTGGTGGGGAAAGAGGGGCGAATCCTGCTGCCCTGCCTGCGGCCCCAAGGGCTCACCGCGTCCCTGGAAATGGCGGGGCGTCCCGGCCAGACGGTGTCGGTGTTCGTCAACGGGATCGCCCTGGGGACGCTGGTCCTGGGTGGGGAGCCGACGACTCAGCGCGTGTTCGTGCCCGCCCGGCTGCTGTTTCGAGGTGACAACCTACTGGCGTTGGCCCCCTCGACCCAGGGGCCGCCCCGGCCCCGCCTCTTTGCCGTCACGTTCGCGCCCGGGCCCTCTCGGCGCCCCGGTTTCTGAGCCGCCGACCTTGACAAAACCGTTGATTCTGCACATTTTGTCTTTAGTCCTGTCCTGACCCTGGGTCCGGAGGCGGGGCATGGCGGGTCAGGTACGGGGCGCCCTTTCCGTGTCCCCTCCCCTTAACTCACACACCGGCTTGGCTCTGTCTCGGGTGAATCCTGGGGCCAGGAGCTGTTTGGGTCGAAGGGGGGCTTCTCCCGTTGGAATCTGAGCGAGGGGCGTGAACGGCAATACTTTCCGAACCCTTGAGTTCGAGGCGATTCGCAACCTCCTGCTGAGCCATGCCGGCTCGGCGCTGGGAAAGGACCGCCTGCTTCGCCTGGCTCCGCTCACCGAGACGGAGGAGGTTCGAGCCGCCCTCGACCGCACCGGTCAGGCGGTGCTCCTGCTGCGGCATCTGGGTCGCCAGCCCTATCACGATCTTCCCGACCTTGACCGGATTCTGCCGGCGGCTGGGGTGCGCGGCGAGCACCTGGAGCCGCGAGCGCTGCTGGACGTGGCGTCTTTCATCGAAGGGGCCGGCGAGATCGCGCGGCGGGTGGCGGCCTTCGAGGCAGCTCCCTCCCTCGCCTACCGCGCCTCCCAGGTGAAGCACTGGGGCGATCTGGCCTCCACCATCCGCCGGGCGGTTCTGGCCTCGGGTGAGCTGGCCGATGAGGCCTCGCCGCGCCTGTCCACCCTACGCCGCAGCCTGCTCCGCCTGAAGGCCGAGCTCACCTCGGTGATGGAGTCGTTCCTGCGCTCCCGGGACAGCGAGCGGCTGCTCCAGGACAAGATCGTCACCACCCGCAATGACCGCTATGTGCTCTTGCTCAAGGCCGAGCACCGGGGCCAGCTCCCCGGGGTGATCCACGGCAGCTCGGGCTCGGGGTCGAGCCTGTTCGTGGAGCCGATGCCGGCGGTGGAGCTGAACAACGACATCGTCTCCCTGCAAGACGAAGAGCGCCGCGAGGTGATCCGCATCCTGAGCGAGTTCACCGGGCGGGTGGGCGACGTGGCCGGCGACCTGGGCTTCGAGGCCGAGGTGATGGGCGAGCTGGACTCGCTGCAAGCCATGGCCCTGGCGGCCCGAGACATGGACGCGGTGGCGCCGGAGCTGGCGGGGAGCCGCGCCGAGCTTGACCTCATTTCCGCCCGCCATCCGCTGCTCATGCCGGCGCTCGCCGAGCGCCTCGGCTTGCCCCGCCGGCCGGCTCAGGAGCCGGTGCCGGTCAGCCTGCGGGTGGGTGCCGCGGCGCCGGTCTTGGTGGTGAGCGGTCCCAACACCGGGGGCAAGACGGTGGCCCTCAAGACCCTGGGACTGCTGGCTCTCATGGCCCAATCCGGTCTTCATGTTCCCGCCGCCCGGGGCTCCCGGCTTCCGGTCTTCCAGCGGATCTACGCCGACATCGGCGACGACCAGTCCATCGCCGAGAACCTCTCCACCTTCTCCGCGCACCTGGCTTCTATCGTCGAGATGACCCGCGATCTGGCGCTGCCAGCGCTGGTGCTGCTCGACGAGGTGGGGGCCGGCACCGATCCCACCGAAGGCGGGGCGCTGGGAGTTGCCATCGTCGATCACTTCCGAGCCCGGGGAGCCATGGTGGTGGCCACCACCCACCACGGCTTGATGAAGGCCTACGCCCAGTCCACCCCCGGGGTGACCTGCGCCTCTTTCGGCTACCACCCCGACACCTACCAGCCCACCTTCCAGTTGACGTTAGGCGTGGCGGGTCGGAGCCTGGCGCTGGAGATGGCGGAGCGGCTGGGCTTGCCCGCCTCGGTGGTGGCCGACGCCCGCTCGCGGCGCGACGAGAAGGAGGCCCAGGCGGAAGCGCTGCTTGAGAAGCTGGAGCGGGACCAGGCGGCGCTTCAGCTCGATCGAGCCAAGCTGGCGGCGGAGCAAGCGGCGGGCCGAGCCGAAGAGGAGCGCCTGCGCGGGGAGGAGCGGGAGATCGAGGCCCGGCGGCGTTCCCTGGTTTCCGGCTTCGCCAGGGACCTGGCGCGCCGGGGCGAGGAGCTGGTGCGTCAGGCCGCCGACGCCATCGAGCAGGCCGTCAAACGCGTGGAGGCGGCCCCCAGGCTCACGCCGGCGGCGATTGCCACCGCCCGCACCGAGGCGGTGCGGGAGATCCGCCTGGCGCAGCAGGCGGGGCTTCAGGATCTGCCCGAGGCGGAGCCGGAGCCGGTGCTGGCCGAGGTCCCGCTCGCCGTCGGCATGCGGGCTCGAGTCAGAACCCTGGGCGTGGTCGGTGAGTTGATGAGTCTGGGTCACGGGGAAGCCGAGCTGGCGGTCGGTGGCAAGCGGCTGCGGGTGCCGGCGGCTGAGCTGTTGGCGGTGGCAGGCGGCGGCCAGGCCCGGCCGGCGCGACCCTCGCCGCTGGAACGCGTCAAAACCCCTGGAAGCGTTCCGGCCGAGCTGAACCTGGTAGGCCTCCGGGTGGAGGAGGCGCTGCCGCTCCTGGACAAGCTGCTCGACGACGCGGCGCTCTCCGATCGCCGGGAGATCCGCGTGATCCACGGGTTTGGTTCGGGTCGGCTTCGCAAGGCGGTGGTGGAGCTGCTGCACGGTCACCCTCACGTGGCTTCCTTTCGCAGCGGGGGCGCCAGCGAAGGCGGCGGCGGCGCCACCGTGGTCGAGATGAAGGAATAGAGGAGGGGATGGCGTTTCCCGATAGCTTCGTGGAGGAGGTGCGGCAGGCCGCGGACATCGTCCGTTTGGTGTCGGAACAGGTGTCCCTGAAGAAGATGGGGACCTCCTGGAAGGGCCTGTGCCCGTTTCATCAGGAGAAGACGCCCTCTTTCAACGTGCGCACCGAGCCGCCCCTGTTCCATTGCTTCGGCTGCGGGGCGGGCGGCGACGTGTTCAAGTTCGTGATGCTCCACGAGCGGGTCGCCTTCCCGGAGGCGATTGAGCTGGTGGCCCGGCGCTTCGGGGTTCCGGTGCCCGAGCGCAGCTCCGAGATGGGGCCCGACCGCAAGGAGCGCGAGGAGCTGCTGGCCCTGCTGGACGCCGCCGCCCAGCACTTCACCCGCAACCTGTGGAGCGGCCCAGGGGCCAGGGCTCGCGAGTACCTGCTGGGGCGTGGCTTCGAGAAGGAGACGCTGGAACGGATCCGCGCCGGAGCCGCGCCCGACTCCTGGACCGACCTCCTCGACACGCTCAGGAAGAGGTTTCCGCTGCCGGCGCTGTTGACGGCGGGACTGGTGCTGGAGAAGCAGGGCGGAGGCAGCCACTACGATCGCTTCCGGAACCGGGCGGTGTTCCCCATCCTGAACGAGGCGGGCAAGGTGGTTGCGTTTGGCGCCAGGAGCCTCGATGGCTCCGAGCCCAAGTACCTGAACTCCCCCGAGACCCCGGTCTACCAGAAGAGCCGCACTCTCTACGGCCTGTCCCTGGCCAAGGACGCGATCCGCCGCGAGGGCCATGCCCTGCTGATGGAGGGCTATCTCGACGTGGCCCGGGCGCTGCAAGCCGGCATCGGGCAGGCGGTGGCCACCTGCGGCACCGCCCTCACCCAGGCCCACGCCCGCCTGCTGCGTCGTTTCGGCGATCGAGTCGTAGTCAACTTCGACCAGGACGACGCCGGGCAGAAGGCCACCCGAAAGAGCTTGGAGATCCTGGTGCGGGAGGGCGTGCAGGTGAGCGTGGTGGAGCTGCCCCCCGGCCACGATCCCGACAGCTTCTTGAAAGCGGAGGGGGCCGACGCCTATCGCCAGCGCCTGGCGGAGGCACCGCTCGCCATGGAATGGCTGATTCGCCGCGGCGCGGCCGAGCACGACGTCTCGAGCCCCCACGGCAAGGCCGAGTACCTGCGAACCCTGATCCCGTCTCTGGGCGCTATCGAGAGCGCTGTGGAACGAGCGGCCTGGATTCCCCGCATCGTGGAGCTGGGCGGCCTGGACCAGGCCGCCACCCGGGAGGAGCTGCGGCAGGCGCTGGGCGGCGGCCGGGCCAGCTCCCCGACTCAGGCCCAGCCGGCGGCACGCACCCAGGCGGCCAGGCGTTTGGCGCCCGCCGAGCGCTGGCTGCTGGCCCTGATCGTCACCGAGGCCGAGGGCGTGCCTCAGGCGCTGGCGGCGCTGACGGACGACGAGTTGGTGGGCCTGGGTTCCGGGCCCATCTTGAAGGCGGCGCGGGATCTGCTGGCCCGCGGGGTACGGGTCTCGGCCTTGGAGTTGGCCCGCGAGCTGGCCGACCCGGAGGACCAGCAGCTGGTGCACAGCATGGCGGTGGCGCCCATTCCCACCGAGAGCGCCACCCCGGACGACTGCGCGCTGGAAATCAAGCGCTGGCACCTGGAGGCCAAGATGGCCGCCATCGAGAAAGAGATTCCGGGCGCCAAGGGACCGGTCCAGGACGCACTGCTGGCCGAGCACCTGGCGCTCAAGCAGCGGATTGCGGGGTTGTCCAAACCCCTGGCGATGAGCAGTTAGGCGATCAAGGAGAGACTCTAGGCATGGCGTTGTCGATTGAAGAGAAATACGACGAGATCCGGCAGCTCATCACCATGGGTAAGGAGAAGGGCTACCTCCTCTACGAGGAAGTCAACGAGATGCTCCCCGCGGACATCAGCTCCTCGGACGAGCTGGACGACATCTTCTCCATGTTCGGGTCCATGGGCATCGAGGTGGTCGACTCCGAGCAGAAGTTCCGCGAGAAGGCCGACGGCGAGGAGGGCGTGGAGCTGGACCTCACCCCGGGCACCCTCGACAAGACCAACGACCCGGTCCGCATGTACCTGCGGGAAATGGGCACCGTGCCCTTGCTCACCCGCGAGGGCGAGGTGGAGATCGCCAAACGCATCGAGCGCGGCAAGAAGGTGGTAATGCGCTCCATCTCCCGCACCTCCATGGCCGCCCAGGAGGTGGTGCGGCTGGGCGAGCGCCTGCTGGGGGGAGAGATCACGGTCAAGGAAGTGGTGGTCTTCAACGAAGAGGAGGTCACCGAGGAGAAGCTGGAGAGCAAGAAGAAGGAGACGGCCAAGCTCATCAACCGGGTGGCCACCGCCCAGCACGACTACCTCGCCTACCGAAAGCACTTCGTCAAGCTGGAGAAGAAGAGCCGGGGCTACACCAAGGCCCGCTGGCGGCTGGGCCGGCTGCGGATTGCGGTTTCGCTGGCCATTCAGGGCATCGAGTTCAGCGAGCAGGTGAAACGGCGGCTCCTGGAGCGGGTGCGCGAGGCCGAGGAGCGGGTGCGCGAGGCCGAGGACAAGATCGCGCGGCTGGAACCGAAGCTCAAGCGCGACCTGAGCGACGACTACAAGAAGCAGGTGCGGCGGCAGATCCAGGACCAGAAGGAGATCCTGCGGGCGATCGAGGAGGAGTTCGACACCCGGACCGAGGAGCTCAAGCGCACCCTGGTCACCGTGATCGTGGGCGAGCACCAGGCGGAGCAGGCCAAGAAGGAGCTGGTGGAGGCCAACCTGCGGCTGGTGGTCTCCATCGCCAAGAAGTACACCAACCGCGGCCTGCAGTTCCTGGACCTGATCCAGGAGGGCAACATCGGCCTCATGAAGGCGGTGGACAAGTTCGAGTACAAGCGCGGCTACAAGTTCTCCACCTACGCCACCTGGTGGATCCGCCAGGCCATCACCCGCGCCATCGCCGACCAGGCCCGCACCATCCGGATCCCGGTGCACATGATCGAGACCATCAACAAGCTGATCCGCACCAGCCGGGCCCTGGTCCAGGAGCTGGGCCGCGAACCCTCCTCGGAGGAGATCGCCAAACGGATGGACATCCCGGTCTCCAAGGTGCGCAAGGTGCTGAAGATCGCCCAGGAGCCGATCTCGCTGGAGACGCCTATCGGGGAGGAGGAAGACTCGCATCTGGGGGATTTCATCGAGGATCGGAACGTGGTGTCCCCCTCCGAGGCCGTCATCAACCTGAACCTGAAGGAGCAGACCGAGGCCCTGCTCAAGACGCTGACCCCTCGCGAGGAGCGGGTGATCAAGATGCGTTTCGGCCTGGGCGACGGCAGCGAGCACACGCTCGAAGAGGTGGGCCAGAGCTTCGCCGTCACCCGGGAGCGCATCCGCCAGATCGAAGCCAAGGCGCTGCGCAAGCTCCGCCATCCCAGCCGCAGCCGCAAGCTCAAGGCCTTCCTGGAGGGCAGCCGGATCTAGGCCTCGCCCGCCGGGCTTCTCCGGCGCCGCCAGGGTCTTGAGCCCCGGCAGCGCCCGAGCGTTGTGCGCGGGTCCCAGCAATACGCAGCGACCGAATTCGTTGCGGTCCGGGTCCGGGGGCTCGGGGGGCGAGAGCCCCCGCGTATAAGATGGTGTGGACGATGGCAGAAGAGACCCAACCCGCGGAGGCTCGGCGGGCGGGCTCGCCGGGTTGGTGGCGAGTGCGGCCGTCCTTTCTCTCGGTGGCGGCGCTGGCGGTGGCGGTGGCCCTCGTGGCCTGGCTTTCCAGCCGGTGGAGCGGCGGACCCCCGCTGCGCGGGCGCAACCGGATCGTGCTGGCGGTGATCCCCTTCGAGAATGCGTCCGGCGAAGCGGAGCAGGACTACTGGAGCGACGGCCTGACCGACGAGGTCATCGCTCAGCTGGGGAGCGCGGCGCCGGGACAGCTAACGGTTATCGGTCCGGCAACGGCGGCGCACTACAAGCGCAGCCGCAAGGGAATCGCCGACATCGGCCGAGAACTGGGGGCGGACTTCATTCTGAAGGGGAGCCTGCGCCGCTCTGGGAATAGGATGCGAGTGGCGGTCGACCTTCTCGCGGTAGGCGAACCGGGTCCGCTGTGGTCGGCCGCTTTCGAGCGAGAGGATCGTGAGGTGCAGCAGCTGGAGAGCGAGCTGGGCCGGGCGGTGGCGAGACGGATCCGCCTGGAGTACGGCTCCGGGGCATGGCCCGCCGAGCCTCGCCCGACCCGGAGTCCCGGCCACGTTCAACCCGAGGCGTACTCGCTCTACCTGAAGGGCCGGGCGCTGGCCAAACCGAGGACTCCCGACGGGCTCCGCCGTGGGCTGGCTCTGTTCGGTCAAGCCGTCGCGCTCGACCCTCAGTTGGCGGCCGTCCACAGAGGCCTGGCCGAGACTCAGCTGGTCCTGGCCCTCGACGAGCTGCTTCCGCCGCGCGAGATCCTCGACAAGGCCAGGAAGGAGATTGAGACCGCTCTCCACCTCGACGACGCCTCGGCGGAGGCCCATGGCGTGAACGCCATGGTGCGGCTCTATGCGAACGGGGACTTCTCCGGGGCCGAGCGGGAGTTCCGCCTGGCTCTCACCCTGAACCCGGGGGAAACGGTGGCGCGTTATCGCTTTGGCTACCACTGCCTTCGCGGTCAAGACCGCGGGGACGACGCGCTGACCGAGGTGCGCCGGGCCCTGGCCACCGACCCGCTGGCGATTCCCGCCAAGCTGGCCCTGGCCGATCTCTTGATCGACGCCAACCAGGCTCAGGAGGCGGTGGAGCTGTGCCGCTCGGTGCTGGCCATCGATGCCACCAACCCGGCGGTCTATCTGGTCCAGGGTGCCGCCTTCGAGGACCTGGGAGCGTTCGAGGAGGCGACAGCCGCCTTCGAAACCGCGGACCGGCTCTCGCCAGACCACCCGGGGGCGCTCCTGGAGGTGGCCCGCTTGCAGGCGCTCACCGGCCGAGGCCAGGAAGCACGAAAGACCCTGGCCCGCGCCCTGCCCTCCGATTATCGTTATGCACCACCGATTCGACTGGCCCGCCTGCTGCTGGCCCTGGGAGAGAACGAGCGAGCCCTGCAGGTGCTGGAACGCGCCTACGCCGAGAGGGCGGTGGCCCTGCCCCTGCTGGCTCGGGATTCGCGCTTCGAGGCCCTGCGGGCCAGCCCCCGTTTTCGGAAGCTCCTGAAGCCGCCGCCGCCCGCCTAGAGGCTCTGGTCCCCGTGATACCCTTGGGATGGGCCTGTAGTTCAGATGGTCAGAACGGCCGGCTCATAACCGGTTAGTCGAAGGTTCGAGTCCTTCCAGGCCCACTCGCCGACCCGCTTCCCCACCCCAGCCATCCGCGATCCTCGGGAGCGACGCCCCGGGTGGGCGCCGATCCGCGCGGCGGGGGAGCTCAGAGCACCTGACCTAACGAGCAAGATGCACCTCCCGGAATAGGCCCTCGCTGACAAAGCCTCGGAACCAGTGGAAGAGCTGGTCTTGGCTGGGCCGCGGGCCCGGGCGTTCGAGGGCGCGCATCACCGCCTCGCCCACCGGCACGCCACCGGCCAGGTCGCTCAGCAACTGAAAGGCGGCGCGGCTCAACTGCTGACGCCGAATGGCCAGGCTCCGTCTGAAGACGACAACCCAGGTGTTGCGACGGCGGGTGCCGGACCGCGGTGGGCGATCCGCTTTCAGGGCGTCGAGGTAGTCGACCACCGGATAGCCCAGAGCCAGGCAGCGGAAGGCCGCCACCGGCGTGAGGCGGGCCTGGGGCCAGGCCTCGGAGGGGACGGCGGCCACCATGGCCTCGGCGAGGGGCGGGGTCTCTGGGGCGTCGAAGACCTCGGTCACCGCCAGCTCCAGGCGTGCCAGGTCATGACAGAACCCGGATCCAGGCCCACGAAGCGGAGCCAGGTACTCGGGCAGGTGATCGCCGAGGCGATTCAGGCTGTAGTGGCGGGAGGGAAAGGCCTCAAGGTACCCCCGCACCAGCTCCAAGAACCGCCGCTCGCCCAGGAAGTGCTTGAGGCCCGGGTAGTCGGTGGCGAGGGCCTCCTCCATGCGCAGCAGGTACATGCCCTGGTAGATGCCGAGACGGGCCGCCGCGGTGAGACTGCGGGAGGGCAGGATCACCTCCTCGAGGCTCTCCGGCGACAGTTGCTTCCGGGCCTCGGTCGCAGCCAGCGCCTCTTCGATCCCGCCGGGGTGGACGATCACCGACTGCATCCAGCTCTCAAGAGCCGAGAGCAGCAGGTCAGGCACCGACGCCCGCCGCCGCCGAGAGGGCCGGCTCGACACGGTAGGCGCGCGCTTTGGCGGCCTCGGCCAGCAGGACGTGGAAAGCCGGGATGTCCTCGTCCCACTCGTAGAGGGTGGCCTGATTGCCGGTGCGGGCCAGCGCACGCCGGAAGAGGTTCCAGACCTCGGGCAGCGCGTGATCGGAGTGGGTGTCGAGGAGGTGGCTGCCCTTGTGGGTGTGGCCGGCCAGGTGGTACTGCACCACCCGGTCGGCGGGCACGGCGTCAATGTAGACCAGCGGATCGAAGCCGTGGTTGAAGGCGCTGACGTAGACGTTGTTGACGTCCAGCAGCAGGCCGCAATCGGCCTCCTCGCTCAAACGGGTCAGGAAGTCCCACTCGCTCATGGTCGAGGAGGCGAACTCGAGGTAGGAGGACGGGTTCTCCAGCACCAGCGGCCGCTCCAGGAAATCCTGAACCGCGCGGACCCGGGGCACCAGGTGGCCCAGAACCTCCTCGTTGTACGGCAGGGGCAGCAGGTCGTGGGTGTTCCGGCCCCGCACCCCGGTCCAGCACAGGTGGTCCGACACCCAGCGGGCGCCGGTTCGCCGGGCCAGAGCCTTGAGCTTGGCCAGGTACTCGAAGTTCAGGGGATCCGTGCTGCCGATCGAGAGCGACACTCCGTGCATGGCGATCGGGTAGCGCTCGCTGACTTGGTCCAGCACGTGGAGCGGCCGGCCACCGGTGTCCATGAAGTTCTCGGAGATGATCTCGAACCAGTCCACCTCCGGTTGCTGGGCGAGGACGTGGCCGAAGTGCACGGTGCGCAGGCCGACGCCAACGCCCAGGTCGGGAAGACGGAAGCGATTCATGCGGGTGCTTGCCGGGCCGCCCGGCAGGGACCAGGTCCGGCCCTTGTGCCTAGCGGGCTCAGAGCTCCGTCAGACGCCCTTGCAAGAGCCCTTGGCCTTGCAGGAGCTCTTCTCCTTCTTGGTTTCCGCCTTGACGGGGACCGCGCAACCTCCCTTGCCCTTGCACGAGTTCTTCCCCGCACAACCGTTGTCGCCGCTCTTGCATCCCCCCAGACCCTTGCAGTCGTTCTTGGCCTTGCAGTCGTGCTTGGCGGCGGTGGCGCAGCCTCCCTTGCCCTTGCAGGAGTTCATGCCGGCGCAGGTGTTGTCGGCTGTGTGGCAACCGCCCTGGCCCTTGCAGTCGTTCTTGCCCTTGCACACGTGTTTGGCGGACTTGTCGTCCGCCTTCTTCTCGTCGGCCCGGAGGCGGGAGCCTGCGATCATCCCCGCCACCACCGCCCCCATGGCTCGGTTGAAGGCCCGTCGGTTCATGTTCGAATCCATCGGCTCTCTCCCTCCTGGTCTTTGGCGGACGGCTCGCGCCGCCCCTCACAAGAGAGAGGTGGCCCTTCGAGCCGCCGCCGGTCGTCTGTCTTTCTGGCTACACCTGCAAACGCCGCATCTGCCGCGGCCATTCCCCAGGTGCTAGAATGCTCGGTCAATGAACCCTGTCTTGGAGAAGCTGATCCGGCTGCAGCGGGCCGAGAGCGACTGGCGGCGCGCCGAGACGGCGCGGGCCGAGATCCCTCGGCGCCAGGCCGAGGTCGAGGCGGATCTGGCCCAGGAGAAAGCCCGACTCGACGCCGCCCGAACCGCGCTGGAGGCGTCCGGCAAGTCGCGGCGGAAGCTGGAAGGCGAGCTTCAGGATCTGGAGGGCAAGCGGTCTCGCTACAAGGGGCAGCTCATGGAGGTGAAGACCAACAAGGAGTACACGGCCATGCTCCACGAGATCGAGTCGGTGGAGCGGGAGATCCGGACCCGGGAAGACCAGATCCTGGAGGAGATGGAGAAGAGTGAGGCGCTGACCGCTGAGGTGAAGCGGGAAGAGGGTGCCCTCAAGATCGCCGAAGAACGGACCCGAGCCCAGCTCAAGGCCCTGGACGAGGAAGGCCGCCGCCTGGATGCCGAGGCCCAGAAGCACGCCACGGAACGAGAGGCGGTGGC